>Ga0116227_10011003_pt1 | contig 15452 bp, 8 predicted proteins | sample S1TSphgellanicum_FD_89693 | JGI IMG/M metagenome (GOLD analysis project Ga0116227, IMG submission 89693) | Host-associated microbial communities from peat moss isolated from Minnesota, USA - S1T2_Fb - Sphagnum magellanicum MG | ecosystem: Host-associated > Plants > Peat moss > Unclassified... | reverse complement strand
TTTTTTGTGTGTTTTTTCTCTTCCTCCTTGCTCCTCTTCCTTTTTTGTTTCTTGCTGTTTTTTTCTCTCTTCTTTCTTTTCCTTTTTTTTTCCCTCCTTGCTCCTCTTCCTCTTTATTTTCTTGTTGTTTTTTCTTATAATTCTTTGTTATTGTTTGTTCTTGTCTTTTTTCTTGTTGTTTTTTTTCGTTTTTTTTGTTGCCCTTCATTTTCTTCTCCTTGTTCCTTTTTCTTCTTTTTCATGTGTGTTGGACCTTTTAGTTTGGAGCAAGATAGGGATTTGGAAAAACATTAAAGCTTGTTACAACAAGTTGGCAACTTTGGTTTTAATCAAGATCACAATGCAACGTGGAGGTTAGTTTGGAACAACAAGACTTGCTAAAAAATGCAACAAAGCTTGGGAGTTTCTCAAGCAAGCTATTTTTTTTCTTTCCTTTTTCAAAAAAATTTCTACTTTTTTGTATTTTTATTATGTCTTTTATTTTGGTTTTGGTTTTTTTTTCAGTTTGTGTTTCTTTTCTTTTTTTATATTTATGAGCTTGCGTGTTTTTTAAAAAATAAAATTTTATATTTATTATTTAAAACATATATGTGTTTTTTTACTAATAAAAACCTTGAAACCTTCATTTACTAATGCATGTTTATATTTGTGAATTAGATTGTGGAACCACCAAGGATGAGTTTATGATCAACATAATTCATCTTCACATCTAACACCAACAATTGTACACAAATCACCATGTTACAAAAGCAATTGAAAGAGTTGCAACTTATCGTCAAGTGCATGAAATTATAAATGAAGAAACTAATGATAGAAAAGGATTTTTTATGGAGAGGGAATAGTTGTCATTATTTTTATTTTTGTATTAACATGGACTTGTTGATTTGCATTTTTTTGGACACAATTGTTATGATTTGGTGCATTTTGCATGTAGCTTATGTGTACATTAAAACTAAAAAATTAATTTATGCCTTTTGGTATTATCGCAACTAATGACATATGATGGTTTTCCAAAAGTTGTTAGTGAATTTTTGAATTTCAAGTTTACTTCAAAATTTGCATTAATTCACATAAATATTGCCTCTTTACAAATTCAAATTTTGTTGTGTTAGTCAACCAAAGAATATGAAACATTAATAATAAACATAATGTTTGTTTGGACATGCATTATACCTACGTATGAATATTTCATATTACATTTTGTAGTGATTTCATCCCATAATACTTGCATTAACCTCCCAAAAATTTTATTGATTTTTTTGGCCACCCATGCAATATTCACATCCATAATTGTTATACTACATTTTGTAACATTGTTGCCTTGTAATACCCATCGCATTCCCTAATACTTCACTAGTTTTCTTTGTCAACTATGTAATACCCATATCCATAATCATTAAACTATTTTTTGCAACATTGTCAACTTACAATACCCACATTGCACTCCCAAATTCTTCATTACAATAAACTCTCTCTAAACTAATACTGTGTAAACTAATATTCTCTCTAAACTAATATGCGTGCACAAGCCCGTGGCAGGCCTCATACTTAATCTAATAATTCTCCATAAACTGATATTCAATATTTTTTTCCAGTCTCATAGCATTTTATAAACTAATACATCATACATATGGCACCAAAAAAGCGATGAAATCAGAGGAAACACCTTCGAAAGTACAGAGCTAGATGCGCTGGAAGAAGCTATCAATATGTACGTGCTTCTTTGATCCTCCACCAAGCTCCACAAGGTTCCATTACCTTCCCCAATGATCCATGACCTTCTACTAACCTCCATGACCTTCCATGCTACTCTAGGAGGTTCCGGAATGATTTTTGTTACCCCTCATATAATTTGTGTAAACTAATATCCTCCATAAACTAATGTCTTTCAGCCGGTCCCAAGGATATTAGTTTAGAGAGAGTTTATTGTAGTTTTTTTAGTTAACAATGGCCACCAACTATGTAGTACTTACATGTGGGTCCTAAAATGTCAATTGTTGTATTAGCCAATTATGTAATATTTGTATACTTACATGTTTTCCTAATTTAAAATTCGCTTATATGTGAATATTGTCATGTTCAACATGTGATTTTGGCATAATACTAGTGTGGGTATTGCATTTTGAGGTTGTAGGTCCACTTAAAGTAAACTTGAACCAACAAATGTTAATTTCAACATGACCCTTGATGCAAATATTACATATTGAATAATTATTATAACTTGTTAATGGTGGATGAAGGTATTACATTGTGATTTAAAGTGGGTTAATGAAATTTATCCATTTATCCACAAAATCATTTTAAAAATGTGTTGAAATTTCTCCTCGACAAGATAAATCAATAGGTCACCTACCATCCTATGTTTGACAAGAATGGCATCATCCAGTTAGGTGTTAAAGTTGGGAACCTTAGGTCCTTCGCCATTCAACCCTAAATGCATTAATTTTTGCAATACCTTCATTGAAGATAATCATCACCTTCCATAATATCTTGAGGATTTTTTGTGTGTGTGAACAATACCAAAGAAGTGTTGATTTAACCAAAAAGTAAAAAATAATTTGTTGAAATGTAAAAATTTAACCAAAAACAAATATTAATTTTGCTAAAAGGTGGAGGTTTAGCTAGAAGTAAAACAAAATTGTTGAAAGGTGAAAGTTTAATGAAAAAAGATATCAATTTTGCCAAGATATAAAGGTTTAACTAAGGAAACATATTGGTCTTGTCAAATGTTGGAAGTTTAACTTAGAAGTAAAAAGGTTTTGCTGAAAGGTGAAAGTTTAGTCAAGAAAAAAATTAGTTTTGCTAAAAAAGAAAGGTTTAACTAATAAAATGTAAAGGTTTTGCTAAAAGGTAATAGTTTAGCCAATAAGTAAAAAGGTTTTGTCAAAAGGTAAAAGTTTAGCCAAGAAAAAATATTAGTTTTGATAAGAGATAAAAGTTTAACTATCAAATAAAAAGGTTTTGGGTGAGCCCGTCCTTGAATGATACCACTAGGAACAACACACCTTGATTTTCTTGGACCCATTAAACTTTGAAAAATCATAGGAAACATTTGAATAAATATTTTTTAATGAGTACATTTATTAGGTTCCATAGATTTTGAAATTTCAATAATATTAAAATATTTTTTATTTTGATGTTCTTAATCATTGCATTTAGAATAGTTTCAAGAATGTAACATTGGTTATTTTCCTTGAACTTTTTGGTTAGGAGCACAAATTTGAAACATGATCTAAGGATTTTCTTGGGAATTTTTTTCTTAAAGTAACTTGGAAATCATTCTATTATATATTTTTATTAGATAATTAATTGAGTAAGTATAATTTAGTTATGAATTTCCAAAGTTAAAGCTATCGATTTTTATAGGCGCCATTTTAATTAGGAATATAATTTTTTTAATTCCAAAATAAACTTCAAGCTATATATTAATGCATGCAATTGATAAACATGGGAAAAATATAATGTATAGTTGTAAAAACATTTAAAGTAAAAGGCCCAAGAAAATGATTTTGTTGTTTTTAATTTTTTAACCCTTCTTTTCAAAGTGGTTCCTAGTCCATAACTTGTGTTTCAGGTGTCCAAATGGGTCATACGAGCCCAATTCAAACATTTATAACATAACAAATAATCATAACATAACACTACTTTCAATTTTGGAATTGCCACATCATATAAAAATTATCACTATATTCACATGTGTCATATTGTGATGATTATTCCATATCATACAAAATAGACAACTCCATGTGGGTGTCACCTTTGCCATGTGTGAAACATGTTCTTTTATTTCACTATAATGTTATTTAAAAAAATCATAATAGTTATTACTACTTTTGACGTTAGTCATAATGTATATAATTAATCATTTTAGGCTAATAATCTATATTAAATCTTGATTATATAATCATCTTACACATGATGTTAGCATTAAAAAAAAAAAACCATCCTTTTGTATTAGTGGAAAAAGCTTGATGCTCCAAACTCCTTCATTTGCAAACATGAAAAGGGGGAAGGGAAGTACCAATTGACACAAGGCAAACACCATGCGACAAACAACAAGGGGGAAGGAGTAACAACAAACACTTTAGACCAAAACCACAAAACATGTGTGAAATAGTAGGTGCAAAAAGTAATAAATGAAGAACATGTAACAACAATGTGAAATGTGAAGTAGTAATGCAATGGCAAATGGGAGCATGAAACAACAATGAGGTGAGGTAACATGGCAATAGGCATGAACGTGAAATAGCAATTCAATAGTAACAACAACACAAAACAATAATGCGATGAAACAACAAATAGTTGGGAGCGTAAAGTAACAAGCAACAAATGTAAACACTAGAAGAAAAATAGGTATTGGTCTTTATAACTAAATTTTAATCACAAATGACATTTGCAACTAAAATCTCTTTAGTTGCCTTGGACAAATCACATGCAATATTAGTTACAAACAACAAAAGGTATTAGATGAAAAAAAAATCCACAAATACAAGTTCATCCTTTGACTTCATTGTATACGTATTGTCACATGTGATTAAAATGCAACTATTTTGGTCACAATTGAAGGCAAATGATGTGTTGCCATGTGTCTTAATATATAATTATTTAAAATATAAATATTACTATTTTTAAAAATAATCTAAGACGTTCAATTCAAATGTTTGGATAATTTTATATTATGACATGTGGCCCAATGTAAATATGCCATGTGACATTTTAAAGTGAATTGAATAAAAAAATATTAATACTAGGTTGGTAGGTACTTAGGTAGGTACATAAGTAGATGCCTACAAATCAAAACCATATACCTACCTACTTACTTAAGTAAAATAATAGGTAGGTAGGTCCTATCATCCTAGGTAGGCAGGTAGGTACTTAGGTAAGTAGGTACATAGGTTAACCTAGGTGTGTAGGTCAAATTAGGTACCTACCTAGCTAGGTAGATAAATAGGTTGGGGAGGTAAGTACTTTAGAATTGTGCATAATTTTTTTTTTTGTTTTGGGTTAGGCCTTTTGATTAGTTCATCCCATGTGCACAAATTTCTTAAATTGAAATTGGATGACCACACCCCTTGTTTATATAATGTTCAAAATAGAAATGAAAAATAAACAATATGGGATAAGTTTTGAAAATTTCCTCACAAATCAAATTGTAATTCTGAAACTTCTTTCATGTTTTTTTTTCATAATTTTTATATTTTTAAACAATTCCAATACATGGTTAATTAGATAATTAGATAATCATTAATAATTATTAAATTTACATATATTTAAATTATAAACTATACACTACAAATATTAAGTATTTATTATCAATTGTTTTAATAACTAATAACTTCTTAACATTTAACAAGTTAGTTATCTAGTTCTTTAAAAGTAGTGAATACATAAGTCATGGATAATTAAATAAACAAAATATTCAGAATATTTATTTTCGAATTATAAATAATAAACTAACATTTGTTATTAGAAAGTAAATTATTACATGAATTTTTTTTAATTCATATTAAAATAATTACAATAATTACTATATAATTACATTTATTGTTGTAAAAACATTTATGCCTCACGTAATTTTTTCTAATGGTAATTATCAACTATAAATACAACAATTTGCTAAACATAACATTAATTTTTATAATTACTATTAAATTACTATTAAAATATTTATCATAGATGACTAATTACAGATTTTTAAAATTATAAAATAAAATATTCTGTCATAATTCCTGAAATAGAAATCATAAAAAAAATTATTTTATCTACACTGTAATTTTTCCAAAATTTTTATTCAGATTTAACGTTACAAATTACAAATCGTGAATGATTATGTTCAATTAGAAAATAATTATACACATACTAATTAATTCTTATTTGAAGTAATTACAATGATTTTAAAATAATGTAACATTAATTACAGTAATTAATTTCTTTTGGTATAAGAATATAAATTATATAATTTGAAAACCTATGTTCTAACAATAATTATTTCGCATAATTTATAATTATTCATAAAAGTGATTTATTATGGATAACACCAGTAGAATTTAAACCTTTAAAACTCAATCAAAACATTTTTGAGTTAAAATATTAATTTCAGATTCCAAAAAAGTAATTAACAATTCAAATATCAATTTTTAGATCAAATAATATATTTTAGTTTAAATTTAAAAACTTAGAATTGAAATTTCAATTTTCAGATTCAAATAACAATATTCAAAATAGAAATGTCCATTTTAAAACTCAATTAATAATTTTCTGAATTGAAATATTAATTTCGAGTATCCAAAATAATAATTTGGAATTCAAATTTCAACTTTCAAATCAAATAATTTCTTTAAAATAAAATTGAAATATCAACTTTCATATTCAAATAAAAATATTTTAAAACAAAATGTCAATTTTCAGACTCAATTATAATTTTTTAAATTTAAATAATAAATTTTTAAGTCGAAAATCATAATTTTTTAATTCGAAAATCATAATTTAGAAATCAAACATCAATTTTTAGATCAAATAAGTTTTTTGAATTTTTAAAATAAAAATTGAAATGTCAATTTTCAGATTCAAATAAGAATACTCAAAATTGAAATGTCCACTTTTAGACTCAATTAATTATTTTCAGAATTGACGTATCAATTTTGAGACTCTAAAATCATAATTTGGACTTGAAATTTGAAGGTCGTTTAAATCAGACTTCTATTTTTATTGAATGTTCAAATCAAATGATAGCTTAAAATTTAAATGAATTTTTTTTAAAGTTGAAATATAAATTTTCATATCCAAATACAAATATTCAAAAGTAAAATGTCCATTGTTATGATCAATTAATAAATTTTTGAATTGAAATACTTATTTTTGGATTTGAAAATAATAACTTAAAAATTTTCAATTTTTAGATCAAATAATTTTTTTGAATTTAAATAGAAAAATTCATAGTTGAATAATAAATTTGAAATTCATTATATGAACAATATACATACATATGCATATTTAATGTACACTATATATATATATAATTTTAGTCCATATATAAAAATACACCTTTATGTCATCGTAAAATACCTTTAGGATGTGACTAATTTGGTGATTATTGCGACTAATGGGACATATCAACATATTAATGGATGAAAAGAGACTTAAAATCCATCCAACCAATGGGATGAAGTTTCCAATAATTGCATCATAGTTGTGAAAATGACCAAAATAGTTGAAATTTGGTCTTGTAATTACAAATACTTTCAAATCTAGTCGCAAACAATTACAAGTTGCATGTAGTCGTAAATAGAGTGGTCAAATTTTGGCTAATTTTTACTAATGAAAGCAATAGATGAAGTGCAAAACACCAAATGGAGATGTCAAATCTAAATAGAAACAAGAAGGGGGAAAGAAAAAAATGAAAAATGAAGGAAAAGAAGGAAAAAACTTATAAAGGGCAAAAGTATCGTAAAATAGTCCAAAAACTACCTTGCAACATTAATGGAAAGTAACCACCAAGTAAGCCTTAGTATATTGAATTTAAAATTATTATTTATTTTAATATTTAATTATACATCACAAACTTCATGGGTCATGATTTGGTAATAATAATCGTGTGAAATTTGCTTTTCATAGGTTCATATGAAATAGACATAGATGTCATTCATCTACTTGTATTATTTGAACATTGATGTGGTGTGCATTGTTTAGACACAAATGTCATATGCCTATTCGTATTATTTAGACATGAATGTTGTGTGTCTATTTGTATTGTTTACATACAAAAGTTGTGCACACAATTTATGTGTTTAAATAATGCATGACATTCATGTGTAAACACTATGAATCCATGAAATAATAAATTTCACATGGATTTGGAACGAACCCATAAAGCCTATAAATTTATGATGTATGAAGTTCTTTGACTTTGCTACAACTATATTTTAAAACCACATGTTTTAAACAAGTTTGCATATTTTTATCAAAATCAAGCAAATCTATCACAACATGTAAATTAAGTAGATTAAAATTCAAGCACAAGTACATTAAATGTTGAATCTATTTTATTTTTAAGTCAATGGCATGTTAAATATAGTGAATTTTGAAATTTTTCATAATGGAATCAAAATATATTTAACGTTTAATGTAAAAGTAAAAATGAACACAATATTGACCTATCATTTTCGTTCTTACTTGTTACCTACTTTTATTGTATCAAATTTTTTCAAATTTTGTCTTTATCTTTTAAAAATTCAATGGAAGCATGGAGGTTTCCATAATGAAACTTTTTAAAGAAATTAAGCCTACTTTCGTATGTTTATGTTGAAAAATTACCATATTTAAAATTTGGATTTGGGTGGACATACTTTTTGGTCCACTTTACAATGCTTGGACCTTAGGGAAAAAAAAAGAAGGAAGGAAGGAGAGAAAAATAATAATAAATAAACAACACAAAACAAAAGCTTACAACAACACAAAGCAAGAATAATTCAAAATTTGAAACACAAAAAAAAAAACATAAAATAACACAAAAGGAAAAACATTAAGTCTCAAGATCGATTTGTTTATTCACAAAATTTAAGTTTTAAGGTTGGACTAATAATTTAAAAGCTATTCGAAAGTCCCATGCTTTTAAACTATAAACCTAATCCCTAATTTCAATGTACAACCTAGGGTACATTGTACTTTAAGAACCTAACCTAGGTAAAGGGGGTTTTACCTCACTTAAGTTTTGATATTTTTAATTTTTTTCCTTGAGCTAGTTTTTACCATCTAGTTCTCACACAAGTGAAAATTGCTGATCAAGATTCAATCAAGGTAACACTCAAAGTTATACCCTGAAGGGTTTGTATAAAGATATTTGGGTGATATTTGGGGATATTTTTAATACCTACCCAACACAAAAAAAAACACTAGAGGTTTTTTTTCATAAGCTAAAACTAACAACAATGATCCTAGCATTTAATGTTTGTTCCATCTACTAAACATTGAGGTGGAAGGTGGGTGAAAACCCATGTATTTAATCATGTATCAAATGATTTGGCCACCAAACATTTTTCTTTATTAATACTAACCTTAGGCCTTAACATTGGGTAATTATTACCCAATCCCTACCTCAATACTAGTGTTGAATGGGTACCAACCTTGTATCTCAACCGGTTATTAATCAAAAAATTAATCAAATGTCACCTAGGGTGCTACATAAATCGATACCCAAATTTATAAATATCAAATTTGAGATAACCGGTTAATTAAGGATTTGGTTTTTCTTAATTAAAATTAAATTTTTTGATACACATGTAAATCATATGAATAACCATGAGTTCGGTTCTTAGGGGACTATGAGTAGGGAATTTAGGGTTGGTTAAGGTTTAAGGTCTTAGGGTGGAGGCAGTTGAGTTTAGGTTTAGGGTTTAAAAGGCACTACTTCTCCCACATGGGAAGCAAGAATATATGTGTGTGCATTGTTGCATTGTCCAATGCATTTTTTGTTTTTCAAGTACATTTGTTGATTGTTCATTGTGTTTCTACTACTATTGTTGTTATTGTTCATCTTGTTGTAGATACAAATTGTGTTGTAGGTGTTGTCATGTTGTTGCAAATGTTCATCATGTTGTTGTAGGTGTTCATTGTGTTACTACAAGTGTTTAGCATGTTGTTGCAAGTGTTTGTTGTGTTGTTATAGGGTAACTATGATGGCCCAATATCTTTGTCACATTAGTAGTTCTTATTGTATTTCCTATATACTTAAAAAAATTTAAATATATTTTTCTTTGAAATATCAAAAGAAGGACTCACTTATGTAAAGTTGACACAATTACCTTTCCAATAATGCAAAAAACACATCAAGATCATGGACATCGATAAGCACTTGTAACAAGCATAAGTCCATAAAATGGACTTTTGAACTTTGGTAACAATTTTTGTCATGCTTAAAAAACACATGAGTATGGACTTTTATCTTACAATGTATTAGTCCCATGTATTTAAAACTTTGGGATATAGATTAAGTTTTGTTTAAGAAACTAAAGATGCATTGATTGAATGGAATATGATTTAAATTTATTATGTTATGGACTTTTCAAAATCCCAAAAACTACAATTATTTAAAGTCCTTTTAAACATAAAAATTGATTATTTTCTTGAATTGTCTTTTAGGAAAGTTTTTTAAATTCCGTTTAACATCCTTAAATGAATTGGAATTGGGTAAAGATGGTAATTTCAATAACATCTAAATATTCATATTTTAAGCCAACTTCCAAATACACTACGATATGGACTTTGAAGGTAGTGCCCCACTGTCGTAAGTGAGACACCCTAGTGTGCTTTCATCCTATAGGCGTTTAACATGTTATTGGTGTTCATAGTGTTTTTGTTGGTGTTTGTTGTGTTGTTACAAGTGTTCATTGTGTTGTTAATGTTCATCATGTCCTAATGCTTGTGTTGTTATATGTGTACATCATGTTGCTACAAGTGCTTATCATGTTGCGAATGCTTGTTGTGTTTCTACAAGTGATTGTTGTGTTCTTAATGATTGTTTTTTTTGTCAACTTTATCAAATACCACTACTGTTGTTCATCGTGTTATTGTTAATGTTCATCATGTTCCTAATGCTCATCATTTTTGTCAATTTTTTCAAGTACCACCATTATTGCTCATCATTTTTTATTGGTGTTCATCATGTTGCTTTCCCTCTTTCTATGATGGATATTACCTTTATTGATGCATTGTTTTGCAAGTTGGAATTTTGTTGGAGGCAAAAAGTTGTTGTTTGTTTGCAATTTTGATAAAAAACTTTCACATGTTATGTATGTTCTCTGGATTTATCCAGAATCTATGATTTCAAGTTTCATATATTTATGCACCTTTATTTTTGAAAAGACACATTTGGACTTAATTACATGTCAAAAAGACGCATTATTTGATTTTCAAAGGATTAGTAGGGTTCTCATTCCTCTTCCACCCGCCAGCAAAGCAACAACACCAGCTCCTTCAACATAAGACCAAGAAGAAGGTAGGTTTCTTTCTAAGCCCCTAGAGTCTCCAATTTCTTATCTATTTTTTTATAATCCGAAATGGGTGTTTCTTTATGTGGTTTACAAGAAAGTTGCAAAAGATTTTGATCTATTATGGATTTGGATTTGTTTTTTCAAAACTACCATGGCTTGGAAAAAACAATATGGCTACTACATTGAGAACTTTTTGGGGACCTACATTGTTGATGCTTCTTAACATGCATGGTGATTCTTAGTCTTATAATTCCCCATTTTTCTCTTGCACATGTGTATGGGGTTTGTGGAATGAGCAGTAGAAGCGTCATAAAGATGATGAGTGAGAAGAGATACGATTACTATGTATTTGGGTCATTTCTTCAAAGCTACCATGGCTTGGAAGCCATATGGCTACTACATTGAAAACTTTTTGGGGACATACATTGTTGATGCTTCTTGATAGGCACAACGATTCTCAGTCTTGTAATTCCCCATTTTTCTTTTGCACATGTGTATGGGGTTTGTGGAATGAGTAGTAGAAGTGTCATAGAAATGATGAGTGAGAGAAGATATGATTATTATGTATTTGGGTCAATTCTTCAAAGCTACCATGGCTTGAAAGCCATATGGCTACTACATTGAAAGCTTTTTGGGGACCTACATTGCTAATGTTTCTTGGTAAGCATGATTGAGTCTTGTAATTCCCCATTTCTCTCTTGCAATTGTGTTTGTGGCTTGTGGCACAAGTAATAAACATGTCATAGAAATGAAAAACTGTGTCATAGAGATGATGAATGAGAGAAGAAGATGCCAGTACTATGTAAGAGGGGAAACATGGCATGAAGAAGCTTTCAATGTTAAACACTTGTGTATTCAACAATTTCTCACGTATTTTCTTCTCCATTGGACAACCCACAATGGATCATGAAAATGTGCATTAAAAAACGTTACAAATGTACACGCTAAAACTATTATGTTTGCAAGATTAGGGTTAGTGCACATGTGCTTGAAGCCTCCTTGTTGGAAACATGAAACCATATTGCCAAGATGTCTCTAAATTGTTCTCTAGCAAGCGCTCAACTTCTTGCATTTGACAACCACATCATACTATAAACATATTGTAAACATTCCAACTCTAATAAGCAAACTTCATTCTAAGGATTATATATCTATTTTGCTCTGCAACATGTGGCCAAATCTATAAAAATGTTAGTTTCTTACTACTCTCCCTCCTGAAGTGGAATATTTGCAACCAAAACACACATCCCTCTAAACATTGTGTAAACCTTGCCATTATATGGAGGTGGTCAATATCTCAACATGGAATTATCCATATTTTGTCTCTCAAATGTGTTTATTGCAGCCTTATTCACAAGCAATGTTGTATTATATAAGTTAAATGAGTATGCCTCACTCACAAGCGTTGAAATTTCTTGACTCCTTTATGAAATAAATTTTTGTAAAGAACAAGTCTAAGTTGAAGTTTTTGAACAAATTTAATCCATACTCTATAATGCACAACTACAATCATTAAAGTCTTTTTTGAAGAAAACTATATTTTCATAACTATCTAGAATTGATTTAGAGAAAGAATTTTATTTCAACAACTATGCTACCAATGCCACTACTAATGTTCTTTTTCTTCTTCTTAATATTGTGTGCTTGGCTTGGTATATACTGCTAATAGCCTTGTGAACTATGATCTCAAGATACAACATCTCGAGAAAGTTGTATCTCAAGGTGTCAACAAAGTTGTCATGGAACATTTAGTGAAGTTTTATAAAGAGATTGTGTTGGGTTATAGGCTACCTACTTATGATGGCTACAAGAGCTTTTGTATTATTGGGCCTCTACCATTCCCATCCAAGGAGTTCCAAATAAGCCTTCTTGGGGAAGATGACGGCACCAATACCTAAAAGTTCTTGAATCAAATTCTTCAGAAATAACCTAGTACACCTTTATGTACTAGGGTTGTTGTCCCATAACTATGACTCATGTTATTATTGGAATAGGAATTGTGGACCACCTATTGTTATGTTTTGAACAATCTAATACCAAGTAAGTTATGTTGTGGGTGTTTTGTGGATGGTGTTTAAACACTAGTGGAAAGTGTTGGCACAAGGTTGAGCCTAGGTCTTTTGCCCTTTTTGGCTACATCGAGCTCTAAGAAAAAGAAGAAAAAGCTGGCCAAGGAAGAGACAAACCAATTGAAGTAGGCAAAGAAGAAGAAGCAAGCCAAGGAAGAAATAAACCAATTGAAACAAGTAGAGAAGAAGAAGCAATGACTTGGAAAAGCCCTTAATACAGTAGTTGCCATTCGCTCAGAGCTTGAAAAGAAAAAATAGAAACACAAGGATAAAGAACAATATCTCAATAAAAAAAAGGGCTTCCCTTGTTAAAGTTATGGCTTTACAGGTTAGTGATTAGCACATCCATCTTTTACACGCTTTTAACATTAGTTCGTTCATTTTCAACCAATGCAAACCTCTTTCATTAAAAGCAATCATTAGAATCCTTTGATATTAACAAGTTGGCACATGGAATATCATGCTATATGGAATTCCTCATTTATTGGTAAACTTGGACATGGAACCTTTTGCAATAGAAACCCCTAAATCCTACGCATTTATTAGAAGCCTTCAATACTAATAGGTAGGTTAAATGAGTCAAGGATGTATTAGTGGGTTGTGAGGGGAAGTCTCTTTGTGTTCTTGGTTGCACATGTTATCATGGTATAAGATGATGAGTCTTTTAGTGAATTTTTTGTAGAAAAGTGTCTTTTCTATAGATATGTACCATATAACCCATCTTTTGACATTAATGTTGACATGCCATGTGTTCAAATCTTAATGCATGTCTTATTAGTTTAATCATGAGATGAGTTGTGTGGATCTTCTAGAAGTACCATCTTTTTAAGTAAGCAACAAGAGTTGCACTTATTCAACAATGTGTGGAAATTGTCATAGCAAGTATTCCTAGGCAAAAAAAAATACTTTCCAATTTCAAATTCTGGAGATTCTTAGCAATGGAATGATGCAAATGATTTGTGAAGGTTTTGGTTGATGAAGAATCCAATTGGCTAGGGCACATAGTGAAGGGGATTGTCAACACCAAATAGATGGGGAAGGAGAATCCATCTTTTTGGGAAAAATGGGTATGAGACTTAAAGAAGAGAACCTATATAGCAAATTAGGCTCAGATTTTATGGCTACTTCAATAATTTTCCTTGTTAGTTCTTTTGTCATGTAACACCTTCAATGAAATGGTACAACTTAGGTTAATTGTAGAGAACTTAATATTGGTGTAAGCAAGTAAACTTGTGTGACATTATGACACACAAGTATGTTGGAATAACCTCCATGCTTCTTTGATTGGTTGTTTTAGAATGTGCAATTTAACAATTGTATTTGCTCTAATGTTATGTGCCAAGATGTTTTTGCAAATACTAATGGTAACGAGAAATAAACAAATGGGTGGAATTCAAATGGGAGGGATACACATGCTAAAGGTTGGTATGTGGGTGTGAGAAATGATGCCAGTGTAGAAGGGGATATTTTGGAAGGTGAAGAAGAGGAAGGTACAAGGCATTTTTCCACTTGTGCTAAAAAGAATTTTAGGGCCAATGATGAAAGGGCCCATGTAGTTTAAATGGCAATAGGTTTGGCTACTACATATATTAATTAATTTTATTTTTCATGTTCAAGTGGGGTGATTCTAATAATGGAAAAAAATCTTAGCTTTGAGGACACAACTCAAATGATTGATTAATTCTAGATGGGCTACTTAGTAAGCCCTCTTTGCAAACAGAAGTAGTTTTTGACCATCTAGGGAATTTCAAAACAATTTCATGGCTTGTGAACTTGCTTGAGTTTGCATGTTACATGTCCAGCTATGAGTATATTATTGGGCAGCCAATGACACAACTCTTATAAACATAAATAAAGATAGAAAAAGAAGCATTGAACCAGTTGTGTTTACAACAAGCTCTGATTTTGAATTAGCTTCTAAATTGTACTAGAACTTTTGCATCATCCATCAATCATTCTTGCAAGTTGTTGTAGCTGCTTCATATTATTGTAGTTAATTGTTGACTTCATGTATTTCTTTGGAGATGAAGCAAGTTGAATTGACTCAAGCAGGGCTACAACCAAGACAAGGCATTTCCACTATTTGATTATCTAGTATTTAGCAAGGTAAGTTCAAATTTAATCTTGTTATGTGTATTGTTCAATCCCATGAGATAAAATGGTTTTTTGTAATCAATAATTAAACTGTTGGTGACTTAGAAACACAAGAGGTTGTTGCCAATTTATTTTCATATGGCCCTCAAAGTTTGTTTGGGATGGGTGTGTTGAAGGTGAAAGAGGGCCTTGGTGAGCGTGTTTGACTTGTTCTATTGCAAGTAGCACCCATGCCCGCGCCGCACCGCCCCTCCACCCCGCCGCCACCCACCACCACGTCCTCCACACCCATAGATCACTC
>Ga0116227_10011001_pt1 | contig 15455 bp, 9 predicted proteins | sample S1TSphgellanicum_FD_89693 | JGI IMG/M metagenome (GOLD analysis project Ga0116227, IMG submission 89693) | Host-associated microbial communities from peat moss isolated from Minnesota, USA - S1T2_Fb - Sphagnum magellanicum MG | ecosystem: Host-associated > Plants > Peat moss > Unclassified... | reverse complement strand
TTTTTTTCCTTTTTTTTTTTTCCCATACCAGGCTGGTAGGTACTAGTATTGGGTATAAGGCTTATCTCATACCAGCCAAAATTTGGTCTTCTACCCAATACCAGGACCAGGCTGCTATGTTCAAAAGTCAAATACCTAGCAAAGCATTGGCATGAATCACAATTTTGCCAGGTGAAAGAAATGATTTCACACCTATCATTTTTATTTTTATTTTTATTTTTATTTTTATTTTATTTTATTTTTTTAATAATTTATTTCCAATCTATGAACCAATGCTTGCAATTTACATTGTCCAGACTCCAGACTCCCATCCTGCCAAGGCATCATACTAATTACATGCATCTTTGATTGATTGTTCCATGATACATTACAACCCTCATCATCATTTCTTTTTGAATTTTCATTCACAGTTCTTCTTTCTGCCTTTCCCTTTGGTAAAATGGTCTTTCTTCATCACAATCTGCCAGCAACTGCAATCAAACCAAATGGGGATGATGATGAAACCAAACCCCCTTTTTTTTGCATCCCAAGCACCATCACTCTAGTCACTAAACCAACAACAACTAGTGCAGTAGCCAGCACCCAAAACCCAGTTCTGTAACCAGTTGGAATTTGAAGTTGAAGGGATAGGAACATACATTCATACATACATACATGCATGCATGCATACACTACATTATATACATACATACATACATGTAGATGGGTTGTTGATGAATTGTCAAAGAAGAATTTCTTCTTTTTTTTTCTTTTTTTTTTCTTTTTCTTTTTTTTTGGGTAGGGTGAATTTTTGCAACTTGGTGATTTTTTTTTTGGAAAAAGAAAAAAAATGAATTTAAAGAGATTTTTCAGCATTTTTCAAAATGAAATAATTAAATTAGCCACATTTTCACCTAGGTATTTCTTCACTTGCCACATGTAACAACAGCACTTTTGTAAGAATGCTATAAACCCACCCTCGAAGTCACCATTTAATAATGCTAATTAATGATGAGGTCCCTAGCTAGGGCTTAGAAGGCCAGGATTTTGCAGATTTTTTTTTTAAAAAAAATATCCCCTTTTTTCTCCAATGGAATTGGGTGCATCCCCAATGCCCATCAGGATTTATTTTTTTCAATTTAAGAATATAAAAAAATTGGAAAAATAAAATCCAATAAATTAGAAAAATTATTTGAATTTACATTGCATGAACAAACCTTTCCCCACTTTTACATCCAAAAATGTGTCTTTAGGATTAAGCTTTAGGTCACAACCCTAGTTGAAAAGGCAACAACAAAGACGGAGATGTTGCAATTACAATTCAAAATTCTTTCAACAATGGCAACTCAATCCTAGTTTGTGGGTCTAGAAGGTGATTACTAATCATCACCTCATATGTGAGGGCCATGTACCTTCCATGCAAAAAGTTACCAAGTAGGGTTATAACATGGAACACATGTGTGCATTGTGACTTTGTTGAATCAAACCCCTTCATGAACATTCTCCATTTGCACTTGAAGCCACTAATTTCCCACTTTATTTGCATTTTGTACTTGACATGTATATATTGTTGCAAGCTTTCACAATATCATGATCGACATCATCAACTAATTCATGTCTTGCTATTATGTTTGTTTGATGCACATATGATTTCCCATTTATGTTGGATATTCCAACAAGTACAAAATAATTGAATGGTCTTGCACAAAATATTGACACTAATATATGTATATGCTAGAACGGTAGAAGATGCTCACACCACGGTAAAAGCCCATGGTAGTTGGTGTCTATGGAGATGAACAAGTCATCATCATCTTTTAGAACAACTAAATTGTTCATAGAATAGACTTTTGTGTAGTCATTTCAACTAGGTTCTATTTGTTTCATTCTTACAAGATTTATGGATTTTCAATCAATGTTCCAAAAATGAACCAAATACATTCGGGTAAATCTTGTAAACCTAAGGTTGTTCTTTCTTTAATCATAAGCTAACAAATTTCATTTGCAAATGCATAATTCATGAATAAAATTATTGGTTGAGATGGCCATATTAAATTTTTAAATAATAATTTAATATTTTAATATTATTATTATATTTTCCAAAAAAATATGTGGAATGAATTATGTACAAGTCCAAAACATAATCACATTAAACCCCAAGACTTCAATGCCCATCTTCTAATGAATTATTGATAGTTTAACAAACTCACAACAAGTTGTCACGATGATGATGTCACGATCATAACATGTCCAAAGTGGGGTTTGAACTAATTTGGCCAGTTCCAAATTTTTGACTAAGATTAGGTCAAAAATTTTGGATATGGGTCAAAAAATCGACAAGTTTTAATTTCTGAAAATATTACATGGACCCTAAATTAAGGGGTTTTATAATTTAAAATAATAATAATTTGAACACAATGGTTTTTGAAAGAACCAAGAACTAGTCAACACTAGTTTGAACCCTAACTTTCTCAATCGCAACTCAAAGTCCTTAAACCATTTGACTACCACCTCCACATGATCATATAATATGTTATTGCAAAATATATAAACACACAATTTTTAAAAAATCTCTCACATTATAACCTTATTACATAATTAAATAATTTCATTAAAAATTTGATTACACATATATAAATCTTCAATTTAATTCATTTTCAAAAAAAAATCATTCACTTAAACAAACAAACGAACGAACGAACGACAAATAAAAATGAGAAAGATTTGGAAGGAGGAGCTCCTACTTACATAGTCCCATGTGAAGCAAAAGATTAATGGGACTATATAGGAGCTCATGTAGGGGTTAGAATTTATAAGTTGTGCAAAGGAATGAGACCTTGGAAATGGGTATTGCTATGCTGGTGGGTAGTGGGACTGGCAATCATCCACAAGAGGATTTAGCCAAATTTGGCTACATTTCATAGAGGAAAGTAGTTTTTTTTTTTTTTTCCCTTTTGTTTTTTGTGTGGAGGAAACCCACTATATTCTGGCCACATGCTCAAAGCTATGATCTAAATCTGGCAATTTCAACTTATTATTATTATAAAGAAAAAGAAAAAAAATGTTGGATTTGCATCCTTTTTTTTTAGTCTCAAAATGGCCAAAATTTCACCCGATAAAAAAAATGCTGATTAGTGCCTTTTGCAAAGAAGCATTTATTAGGGTTTTAGGGTTTAGGGCTTTTTGAGGCTACTGTAACACACACATAGTCCAATCATAACAAAAATACCCGCTAAAAAAGATTACCATATTAAAAATTAAAAATTAAGTAATTTTTTAAAAAAACACACCAAAAGGACTTTTTAAGGGCAAAAAAAAGCCAACATAATAAATAAATAAATAAATAGAAAAATGGAAAATAATATAATATAATATATTGGACCGACCACCTGTTTGTTTGTGTGTGAAGCAATAAGACAAGGGACAAATGGTACTCTAAAAGCTTATCACACGAGTCTCGACAAAACAAAATCGGTGCAATACCTCCTCAAATGGACTCCTAAAAGGCACCAAAAAATGTGAGGAGAGTGAGGAGATGAAGAGAGTGGGGAGCCAAAATTACTAGACAATTTTGGACAAAAAGTATATTTATCGGGGTAATTAATTATTTTGGACAAGTATAATTATAATTATATCATCATTGACACAAAAGTATCCGGTAATTAAATTATTTTGAACAAGTATAATTATAATTATATCATAATTGACACGAAAGTATTCGGTAATTAATTAATCCTAAAACACTAAATTTTTTTACGCTATAAATAAATAAATAAGTAAATAAAATTCTGAATTTTGTATAAAAAAAACTCTCTTAATAACCAATTAATAACCAGCAAGATAGTTTATCAATTGATTAATTGATAACCTATTATCCTTATACATGACTAACAATAATTACCCATTTTTAAATTATTGATAACCTAACTAATACCCAATTGTTTTTTAAAGAAAAAATAACCTGCCCAGTGAGAATGAAAAATATTAATTAAAAACTGACCAAGGTTGGTCAAAACTATATATCAACCGTCCACATGCATGTAACTATCTAACTTTTTAATTAAAAATGTCTTGTATATTTTTATTTATTTATTTTTATTTATTTTTATTTTTATTTTAGGAGAGGCCACTCCTTGTGTATTTTAAGAAACACTTGAGACAAAAACATATATTTCTAATATACTATAAAATAATGACATAATTAAAACATAATCTAAATATATATTTTTAAAAATATTTTAAAATATTAACTATTGACATCGAATATTTAAATAAAATAAATTTTATTAATTTTCAATAAGTTACACCTCTTTTTTTTTTTTGCAAGTCATTTATAATAAAATAAAAATGACCTCCCAAGGACTTAGCTACTTATATAGTAAACAACTTACACTTGCTACCGACTTTACCTATGGTACTTACCCACTCAAGTAGGTAGTTAACCTAGGTAGTTAACAAGGTAGTGTGAGGTAGAAGTAGGAGGGTTTTCAATATAGGTTACCTTGGTAACTCAAAGCCATAATAAGTTTCCGTAAGCGTGGTTGGGGGAGGTAGGTAATATAAGTTATTACCTATGTATGTAAGAAGGTAAGACACTTGGTGAATATTAGGTAGGTAGGTAGGTAGGTAGGTAGCGGGGATGCATGCGGATGGTTAGAAGTTAATACATAGTTAACCACTATGGTTAGTCACTATGGTTAGCTATGGGATAGGAGGAATACAATGAGAAGTTGAAAGTTGTGTGAACATTGTGGCAGGCTTTTCAGAGTCTACCATTTTTGAGTGAGTTGAGTGTCTCTGCCAAAGAAAAAAAAAAGATGTTTGGTAACACTGGTACATGGAAGGACACACACACCCTAAAAGCTTGTGCACCGACTACAATGACCAGACCAGACCAGACCAGACCAGACCAGCAAGCAACAAAGATGATGTACGGGTGGTGGTGGTGGTGGTGGTGGTGGTGGTGGGTCAGATGTGATGATATCATTGGGTTTGGATGTTCAAAAGCATGAGAGAGAGCTTCGGGGTAGGGAACTTCAAGCCTCGAAAAAAATCATTGGTTACCTTTGAATTGAATTTGTTGCGCTTAGTATCCTTTAATTAATTGACATTTTCATCAAAAACGTTCATTCCCAAGTGACATTTTGATCCCAAAACATTCATTCATTCCCCTTGAATTAATTGACATTTCATCCAAAACATTCATTCCCAAGTGACATTTTGATCCCAAAACATTCGTTCCCAAGTGACATTTTGATCCCAAAACATTCATTCCCCTTTTAATTAATTGACATTTCATCCAAAACATTCATTCCCAAGTGACATTTTGATCCCAAAACATTCATTCTCAAGTGACATTTTGATCCCAAAACCTTCATTCCCCTTTAATTAATTGACATTTCATCCAAAACATTCATTCCCAAGTGACATTTTGATCCCAAAACATTCATTCTCAAGTGACATTTTGATCCCAAAACCTTCATTCCCAAGTGACATTTTGATCCCAAAACATTCCCAAGTGAGAGAGAGAGAGAGAGAGGAGGGAGGGAGTTGCAACGACGGTGGTAATCATCATCATCCCAACAACAATCATGTAAAAATTGTCAGAATTTTAGAAAATTTTCAAATAGTTGGATCCAAATCTAGCATGAGAGCTAGATTTGAAACCGAAGCCACCGCAAACAATGTTCATTGCATTCAAGGCTCTGCTTGGACATAACAATTGGTGAAGAATAGTACCTTGTATTATAGTATTAAACAATCGAGAGTTTCAGCTGGCCCAACTAGCTATGGCCGGGGGTCTCCAATGGGTCTGTTTGTTCACCAATTTTAGACCTTACCCGTTGGTTATCAATAAATAACCAAAACCCCCCATTGGATTCCTTGTTGATATCCGGCCATTTTCTCAATAACCGACCACCATGCCACTAGTGTAAAATGCAAACCCTAGAGTTACCCTAGAGTTCATTTTGGCTCACAAATTATGTATCGAGCGAGAGCTTTGAAGACTTTTTTTTTGCTCGAATAGGGTTTGTCTAATTAGATAGATCATGGGAACGAATTTAGGGTTGCTCTCCAAACTTGTATATAAAAAGCTGGAGCTTTCTCTTGGGAGTTTAGAAATGGAGTGTTTCCATTCACAAAGTGCAAAATTGGAGAAATGGAGCATGAGAGACACATTGGGTGGTACTACTACCTTTTGCATGAAACCTGGAGGTTTCCAACAAAGCTCAAAAAACCCTATTTCTCTCACTTTAGAAACCGTTAATTTTGGCGAATTCTCTTTCTTGCTCTCTTCATGTTCCCAACTTTTGATGTATAAAGTCCACACTAATGTCACAAAAGATGGGATGTCCACACTAAATTGTCCTCAAGAATGAGGTTCGTAAAAGCTTCTCACAAAATTCCTAGATATGCATTTCTATCGTCTTTCCAAAGCTCTTATAATAAGCACACTAGTGTGGCCTGGGTCGTTGGCCCCAAGTGTGAACCCATTACAAAATAGGGAAACTCAACATGTGAACATTGTTTTGCAATGTATGTATTGATTTTTTGAATAGCCAAATATGAAAGGAAATTGTGCTTGAATTGAATGGTAAGCCTTCCAATGTTACCACGTCCTCAAGTGATTTTTCCTTCCTAAACCTGGTTTTTTGGAATTTATTTGAATTTTCAGGGGCAAAAATCACTTTTAAATCAATACCTCCCACATTCTAAATCCAAATATTACCAAATAAATCCCATTAAATCCTTCTCATCAAGATCTTTCCAACAACACCAAAGGCACATTCCAATTCGTTCAAAATTTTCAATTAAGATTTAATTTAATTTTCAATGAAAAAATCGTTCAATATTCAAGAACTTTTACGCCAAAAATCCAAACGCCATGAAACCAAGTCAACGCACCCCTCCTCCTCGAGAGCTTTCCAAAAAGACCAAGAATGTGATCTTAAGCATCCTGATTCAATGGATCTCATAAGTACAAACAAAACAAAACAAACAACCTTCCTTCATAAATAGATGTTTTCCAAACATTGTTTTGGGTGGTGTATAGTTTGTCATGTGCCGCTAAATTAAATCGGTGCTCAACACTATGGCAACTAACAAAATCACATACAACAAAACATGCACACATATAGAAATTAAAACCCTTGTTCACAGTCGATTGGGTTTCACTAATAAATAATTTTAAAGACCAATATTTTGCAACAAATATTTTACAACTCAATCACTTCAATTTTTTCTCGTTATTTTGTTCCATGATTTGCACATTATGTCTGGACTATGAGTTGATGTTAAAATTTTATTTATGGTATTTGATTTATTTCTTATGAAGCATCCAATCCCATACATGTGTGATAAATTGGTGTCTATTTTTTATTTGCAATGTCTGATGAGGTCAATACATGTCATCAAATCCCACGACTTGTTGGTGGAATGTAAATTATTCATCTAGACAATTCATACCACTTAATTAAATTCTCCTTAGTGAATGATAGTCTCCTTAAGAAGTTGGAGCAAGCTTGTTTGTCCTTTAGTTCAAAGCCTCTTAAGTTATTTACATGAGTTAATTTAACCATCTAAATCAAAGCCACGTATTACTTGGGTATCTATCAAGGGAGAAAATTTGATAAAATTTTGGTGGTGAACTTCCTGAATCCTAATAATGGCAACAAAATGGCAATAGTAAAGCATGTTTATTAATTCCTTATGATAAAAGAAAAACATGTGAAAGCATTGGGATCAAACTAAAATAAATTATTCACAAATGTTTTTTGGTCGCTTCACTTATACAAATAAACATATAGAATGTGTTTAGTGAAGTTTTGAACCAACTTTGGATCATGCATTCATCATGAACACACTCACATCCATCATGGCATAACTTTGAAAATGTACCACCCTCATCCATCATCATGGCTTAAGTTGGAAAAGGCACCACCCTCTTCCTTAAGGTATATTTTTTAATTCTTCACAACCCCCAATCAACATGGTATTTTTCTTGGGACTTTCAATGTCCTTTATTAAAATTAAGGCATTTTGTTATCATGCAACTTTGGAGGTCCATAACTTCTATGTAATGCAACCAAATTGAACATGTAAGCATATCATCTTATTGCACTTGAAAAGATGTTTTTCAATATATATCAAACTTCTCAATCAAATATCTTTTTTTTTCCAAATGGGCATATAAATGGTTAGGAATCCTTTGAGTAAATTATGTTTCAACCCTTTAAAAAGTCATATTTAATTTTTGCAAAATAAGTTTGTTCTTTTGTAGTGGTCAATGAGATATTTTCAACAAGCTAAAGATCATTCCACTTGAACATGTGTTGATCTCTCAACTTTGATTCCAAAACTCCATGGTTTTGGGACTTCTCAATAGTCCTTACTCCTAAGGTGGGAAAATAGTTTGAAGGTTTTGGTAGTGCATCCCTTTCAATCCCATAATGTTGAGCAAGTATCGAAGATGACCTAGTTATCAACCCAATATTACACATTCAACTCTTGTGGGTACTAGATTAATTGATCCATAGACTAATATCTTGACCTTCATGTGTCTATTATTTGAAAATTGACTATGATTTCTACACCATTTCCAATACCCTTAAATATATTGATACCCAAAATGGGGTAAAAAGGAGGAAGCATGTTCAAGTTTCCAAGCTTTAGTTCTAGGCTAGGTCTAGGGTGCCTATGTAATTAGTAACATTCAAAGATTTAAGGTTCTTTCTTTCCTCGTGGCACCACTTTTAAAGCACAATTATAGTCTTGGGTCTTGGGTTCTTTTTCTTGAAAGTAAAAAAAGGTTTACAAGCTAGTTTTTTCTCCATTGTTCAATTTTCAAATTTTCAAATTTGTTGACGTTTCTAGTTTTTGCAAGTGAAGTTTTTTGCATTTGATTTTTTAGGTCCTTAGGTCTCTCTCTTCTTTCTTTTTATGTTTTTCTTCCCTCCCCTTTTTCTCATTCTTTTCTTTTCTTTTTATTCCCTTTGTTGTGCATTTTTTCATCATTACTAGTTTACTATTGCTTTTTAGGACATGAAGTGGAACCCCAAATTGTTTACAACATTTCCCTTGGTGATGTGGAGTGCCAGGGCTTGTGTATTTGAATGCCTCCCAAGTATTCCTAACTTTTTACAACACCATAATTGTGATTTGTCAAATAATTATGTCTTAGGCAAAATTAAGCACCCAAATTGTAAAGCATTCACGTCCACAACTTGAATATTTACATAGTTGAAAGGGAATTGAACCCTTAAAATTGGTGTTTCCAATTCAATTGCAAACCAAGTTAGCCAACATATCATGCTACACAATGCACATTCAAAAAGATGAAAAATTGTGGTTGAAGAAAAGGGCCATAAATGGAAACAATAGGGTTGGCTTGTCATTAAGCCATTGCAATTCACCAAGTGCAAGCACCCATTTGCCCTTAAACACAATTCGACCAATGAATATCGAGATTTCCTACTATGATGATAATTTTGTTTCATAGAGATTGGGTGGAGTGAGGTGGTAGAATTGTTACAAGATGTGAAGACTAATTTAAACACATGACATTGTTGTCAATTGGTTGTTAGTTGGGATTCAAAGGAGTGGAGATAAAAGATGCCACAATGGAGGATCATCAAATGAAAAATTGAATTTGAATTAGGCAACATGAAAGGTTGAATGAAAGTAAAGCTCCTACTCAAGATTGGCTTTGAACTTGTATTCAAACTTGTAAAGTTGTGAGAGTTCAAAAGTCATTGTGAAAAAATGAGTGCACATAAATAAAACAATTTCAATAGAACCTTAAACTTTTAAGTTATTCACGATATTCAAGCATGGAACTTCATCAAAAGTTTGACACCCAAGACAAAATCACAAGACTTATATAATGAACATGCATGAAACTTGAAAAGTGAAGCACACAAATAGTAAAATTAGGACGGGCAAAATTGCAAACTCACTTGTATGCTAAACAATGGGAAATCCTTTGCAAATCACAAAAAAATCACCAAAAAAAATGCATATAACTAATTAGGACAACATATTAACTATTCCAATTTATGTAAATCATAAGAAATTAGAACTTCAAAACATAATGAATAATGCTTTGGAACTCACTGAGTTTAGAGACTCAAATAGTTGATTACAAGTGCTTGAGATTCATAAGCTTCACCAACCTCAATAAATACATAAACTCCCAAGCAAATCACAAAGAATTCCAACAATTTGAAAAAAGATTGGGACAAATTGTGAAGCAAACATAGGTGCATAAGTCTTAGCTCCCCTCTAGCTCACAAAATGAACACAATGCACTTTAGGGATTTATAAAAGGTGATTCACCTCTAGCCTACAAAATGAACACAATGCAATTTAAGGATTTATAAAAGATGAATCACAAAAAAGAAGAAGCAAATGGATTGGAAACTATGAAATGTGAAACTCAAAATTCATTTTTTTAGACCATTTTTAGACAATTCAACCAAATCACAAAACACAATGAAAAGGAGATCCACCATTGAAGTCTCAATTTTTGGCTTGTAACACATAACAAAAAATTAAAGTGCTTTAAGTTTAGCAAATAAGGAGCTGTACATGTGAAAAAAGTAGACAAAATGTTATTGCATGAAATAACCCCTCAAAAAAAAAAAAGGACAAGAATGAAAAGGAAATTGGCAAGCTTAGGAACATATTAGGTGAATGGAGGTGGTGACAAGGGTTTCATTTTTTATTTTATTATTATTATTTTTTGAATGAATCCTTTTGATTGTTACAATGTGAAATGCAAATGGGACAAAAAGAACAAGGTCACTAGCTCAATTGATTACGGAAAAAGTAGTGGGATTATTTGTTAGGATTACGTGATAAATTACGATTGGTTAAAAAGAAGGTGAATTCATTGGATGAATTAAATTCATGGATTAATCCAAGAAATGTTTTAATCCCTAAAAACCCTAAAAAATCATATAAAATATTTTTTGAGTTTTGAAAAACATTTCATATTCGTTAGATTCAGTCCAAATTGTTTCACATGTTCCCATAATATATTACAAAACTTATCACAAAAATTTATTAAAGATTTGTAATTTTAGTACAATTTTTGTTTAAAAAAACATAAAAAATCAAGCATTGGAAACAGAAAATCTTACCCTATTTTCCCTTTGTACAAGCAGGAAGGCCTTTTTTTTTTTTCCTAGGTCAGAAATTAGCAATAAAAATGCAAGAAAAAAATTTACACTGGTCCTAAATGGGTGCATTTTGCAGATCCTTTCATTGAGTTTCATAACCCTAAATTTCAGGGAAACAGGTTTGCATTGGAGATTGAGCTATATATATATATATATTGCATTAACCTTAATTGCACATGTTTAGTGATTAATAACTTAGTTAGTTGGGAGAATTGGGCACCACCAAAATAGCCCAATTAGTTAATTAATTAATTAATTAATTATCCAAGGCACACTCTTTTTAGAATCTAAATATGTAAAATATAAACAACTAATAAATATATAAGCATTCAATCTCTAATTTAATAAATATAAAAATAACTAAATAATATAAACATTCAATCTCTAATTTTGGGGCTTTAATTTTGCAATCTAAATAATAAATACATGTTGATTGATTAATTAATTGATTGATTGATTGATATGTAGTAATGTAATTAGGTAATAACTACATGATTTGCTCCCCCCACAATTCATGGAATGGGTTGATCTAGAAAATAGCAAGATTGTGAAGAATTTAGGGTTAACTTGGGGGGCTTTGCTAATCAAGCTTTTCTCTCTCTCTCTCTATTGGGACAACAAACAGCCAATGCAAGGATGCTTTGTTTGGCCTTGTGTAGTTGCATACCCACTCTGGCATTTTCCTCTAAATTAGTTGTTGCATTTTTTGCATTTAGTTTATTGATAGGTACTAAGATAGGGTAGGGTGAGGTGGGTAGGTAAGTAGATAGGTAGATAAGTAGGTAGGTAAGTAAGTAGATAGGTATGTAAGTAAGTAGGCAAGTCTTGGAATACCAAAGGATTAATGAGAGGTGGCTTCACAAAGCTTGCAATCTCCTACCCCCAAGAATTTTTCTTAAGCAAGTTAAAGAATTCTTTGGTATATATCACATTTTCATCTTTATAGATCCCTTTGCTCTTTGGAAACCTATTTGGGCAAAATCCCCCATAACAAAATTAGGAAGTAAGCACATAGTTCCAACTTCAATGGTCTAATGGCTATTGTGTAGAAAATAGGCCATGTAGGTAGGTAGGTAGGTAGATAGGTAGGTAAGTAGGACCTTCAATGGTTAAAAATATTATTGCCTAGAAAATAGGCCCATGTGGGTAGGTAGGTAGGACCTTCAATGGTTAAAATACTATTGCCTAGAAAATAGGTCATGTGGGTAGGTCTACTTATGTGGGTAGGTAGGTAGGTAGGTAGGACCTTCAATGGTTAAAATACTATTGCTTAGAAAATAGGTTAAGTAGGTAGGAAGGTAGGAAAGTAGGTAACTAGTAGGTAAGTAGGTGGTAAGAGCTAGTGGCTTGTTGGCAGGTGGGTAGTAGAAAACAGCACAATTGAAACCAACTGTTATGGTTAGCTAGGGAGCAGGAATCCAATGGAAAAAAAAGTGTTTTCTGTCCATCATCCATCCATCCATCCATTCCTTCCTTCCTTTAGCCTTCCTTCTTGCAGTCCCCACCCCCACTGCTGACACATTTGTTCCATGTAAATAACAAGAGTTAATGTACCTGATGGATGGATGGATGGATGGATGAATGATGTATATATATGTAGCCGATTGATGGATGATATATGTATATATGTACCCAATTGATGGATGATATATGTATATATGTACCCAATTGATGGATGATATATGTATATATGTACCCAATTGATGGATGATATATGTGTATATGTACATAACTTTACTTTGGTTGTTGCAAAGAGTTTGGATTAAGTAGAGGGGGAAGCTTTGGGGGAAGGGTGAGACAAGGATGAAAGTACTTCCGCTCACATATTTTATTGTGTGAGATTGAAGTATGAACGTACCAAACTTGTAGAGTATTTTACTCGGTGCTTTTAAATAAAGCCCCCACAAAGCCTTTCTTCATTGTGCTACCATAGTACCTTTACCATTTTGGCAATAATTAAATTATTTTTTCTAAATAAAATATGATTATTTTTAATGGTTTTTTCCCCCCCTCAAAATTAGTTGTCCATAATGTGGAAAGTTCTAGAAATTATGTTGCTATATACCTAGTGTACATGGTCATTTTGCTTTGATTCCGGGTCTCTCCCAAGGAGAACATTATAAGCCTAATCACCCAATCTTCAAAGGATGCAAAACACATAAAATCTTAATGTCATGCATTCTTTTAAGTGATAGTGCAATTTTATTTTTTATAACATCCCCATATGAAATCATGGTTTAAAGTTTAAACCCCAAACCTTCATTTTAGATTTTTGTTTTGTATTGTTTTTTTCAATGGAATTAAATATTTTAACATTTGATTTGACAATGTCTTAGCACTATTGTTAAGGCATTTTGAAACTACTAAGATTCAAGGTCGCAATTGTATAAATGGTCATACAACAATATTGTGGTTATTTCTTAATTTCAACACAAAAGTATTCGTTCTATAACTCCTTATTTGAGAGACTCTTAATTATTTTGATTCCTAATAATTGCTAAGTGGGTTTAACAATTTGGGTATTCTTAATCATGGCTAATTACATGTTTTTCAATTTCCCATAGCATAATTATGTATTTCTTACAACTAAGGAAGTGAAATACACAATCCCATGTGCAAGAATGTTTCGAATGTGTTGGCTATTTGATTGTTAATGAAGTGTGGAATACGTCCCGAGAGACCCATTTGCAAATTTTGAAATGCCACATAATGGGCATGCACTTCCAATTAATTGCCTTTTGATTGTGGGAAAATTAACCAAAACTATTGGAAATTTGTCCATGTACATAACATGTTAGAATTTTCTTGATTTAAAAATAAATAAAGATCTTAAATATATGTTTAGCTTTGCATATGAGCAATTTGCATGCCTTTAGATTTACCCTAAAAAAAAATTTTTGGAATTGGATCAAACAAATGCTAAAAGTACCAAAAGTCTTGATGGGGATTAATAAAATACCCTTTTATCCTTTTAGTTTGTGAAATCTAAATGTTGAAAATCAAATGTGCTCAAGACCTTAATAACAAGTCTTATTGTGAATTTAATTCATGGATTCTATTTTGGTGACCATCTTAACCAACCGTTACTACAATATTCATATATTCCCTTTCGAAAGGCATAGTCTATCTAAGGTGGACACATTATCCCATACAAACTTCAATATTGAACACTCTAAAGCTCTCAATCATTGTTCTAACATTAAACTAACCTAAGTTAACATAAGCGTTCTTTTGGGGTAAAATATTTGATTGCTTATTAACATAGGTATGCAATTCAAAAGAGATTAGAACAAAGGCAAGACATATCGATTACCAACAAACTACCTATATTCCTTATTTGAATGAGTTTTTGCTATTGTTGGGTGGCAAGCCATATATTAGGCATAGATAACATATTAAAATATTTGACTAAAAACATTTTTTTTTCTTAAGATTGAAAAATTATTCAAACATCATAACCATTTCATAACATGCCAAATCATAGTTTAAAAAATTCCTTGAAAATTAGTTATAAATACCCCCAAAAAATGCTGAAAGCGTGGAATATTCTTCTTAGTTGCGAAAGAGTATGGGATAGATGACAAAGTCATGAAGTTCAACCATGATGAATTAGAGCCCCAAAAACAAAAGGAGGAGGATGAAAAAGGGAACCAAATGTAGATTGGAAATTGCACATATCCCTTTGAAGGAATTTGGGATGGTCCAAGAAGTAAGTGGGCTTGGGCAGAAAATCAAAATTATTAAAGAAAACATGTTTTCAGAATTGTGGTATTTAAATAATGTCATTTAATTTTCACATTATAATATACACTTTTCAGATTAAACTATTTATAATAATATAAAAAATATTTTAAATTATGTTACACAACACAAAAATAATGCAACTAAACCAAAGATTACAAAAGAAAGAAATAAGATGAAAAACCCATCGAATTGATTACAATATCGGTGCTTGGAAATGAATGAAGTATCAAAATAAAGTTACGGTGGCCACCCAACGATATATCTGAAGCTTGCAAGTTACGTAAAAGTAACAAACATGGAGCCAGTGTACAAACGGTCAGGTATCTGGGTTCTTGGTATATTTTACCATGGAGTAAATTTTACTTCGAGCAAGCAAATTGGCCAGAACCTGACAGAGAGTTGAAGAAATACTTGTTTTTTTTTTTTTTTTTTTTTAATAAATTTTTAAAATTCAATTTTTTAAAATTTTTTTCCCTTTTTATTTTTTTAATTTTTGGTGAATGTTTTTTTATTTGTTTTTTTTCTGCCAGTTATGTTTTGTTTGTGGGGGTG
>Ga0116227_10011000_pt1 | contig 15457 bp, 14 predicted proteins | sample S1TSphgellanicum_FD_89693 | JGI IMG/M metagenome (GOLD analysis project Ga0116227, IMG submission 89693) | Host-associated microbial communities from peat moss isolated from Minnesota, USA - S1T2_Fb - Sphagnum magellanicum MG | ecosystem: Host-associated > Plants > Peat moss > Unclassified... | reverse complement strand
ATTGCCCCCCCCCCCCCCCCCTTCCCGATTATTCCAATCACCAAGGTGAGGAAAGATTTTTACAATGGAAATTTTAATAGAAAGGTTTGTTTATTTCTTTTTGGTTTTTGTCTTTAATCAAAACAACCTCAAATATATATTTGAAATTTGAGGTTGTAGTAATATTTTTGAAGCATTGATTTCTTTCAAAAACTAATTAATTTTAGGATTGTGTCGAAGATGAAGACACAACTGTTGTAGCAAATGAGCCAATTCAAGAGAACCTCCATGTTGTTGAAGAACCAATGGCTGGCCCAAATGTGTCGATTGAAGATGAAGACAATGCAGTTTTAGCAGATTATGCCAAAAAGATTGGTCTTGCTATGAGAGGTATGCAAGTTTCCAGTAATGAAAAATGACATTGTAAGGATAATTATAATATAAGGAAATTTCTTTTAGATGGATGTATTAAACATTCTTTGCCATGCCAAGACTATTTTTTAATTTGACCCCACCCATCATCTCCATGGGAGAAGGATGGGTGGGGTTTTTTTTTGGCAATTTTGTGTGTGTAATACCCTTAATTGATTAAGTTTTTTTGATTTGATGTTATTTTGAGTTATATAAAGTTATTAGGTCATGTGTATGTTGCAATATCCTAACAATATAATGTTTTATGTCATCTTCATTAGATCAATACCTCCATCAAATATAATTTTTATTCTTAAACTATTTATTTATTTATTGTCATGTTTTGATAGAACCAATTGTGCAAAATTCTTTAAAGGATTATGATGGCGACATTCAAATTTTGTCCTAGAAAATGCAAATGGTCCCATTGGCGCCCACAACATTACAAATGAGGGGGTAGGTACACTTGCAAGTTTGGGGAATGCAAAAAATCTTTTGCAACCAAATGGCTTCTTTGTAGGCATGTGGATAAATACTATTTTTTCATTATGCTAGCAAGTAAATGGTCGCCCTTCCATTCGTGAAGAGGGACCAAGATGTGAGGACCCTATTACCATGAATGATCGCATCTTGGGTAATCCTTATAAAATCCATAAGCAAAATGAAGCCAAGGCTATGGACCGTGCTAAAAAAAAAGTTGTAGCAAAATTTGATAGGTTGCAAATTGAAGCACAATATGTGCTAGAAGTATGTGAATCTATCCTTGTGAGACTTACGGGCTCCATTGTTCATAAGATATTTGGGATAGAAGCATGAGTTGTGGGATTGTTAGCAAGCACAACCATTTCCATCTTGGAAAAGGATGATGACTTGGTTGCGTTCATTAAAAACAATGAAATGGCTTATGCCAAAGAAATGCGCACAACATGGGACCCTATGTGCAAGAAACACGGGCCCTCCAAGGCAAGGTGAAAAAAAGAAATGCACAGATGATTCATGGCCGATAAGTTTGCAACTCTTTTGCTACTAATATATTTGTAAATCTTTTGGCCTTGTTGTGATGCAAAAATTAATCTTGAGTTGCATATGTAAGATTTGTGATACCACAAAAGAATAATTTATAATGGAGGCAATCCATCTCACTTTGAAGACTCAAGCCATGTATACAACGCAACATGCACATTCAATTATTGATGATGATATGGAGGGTTCTGCATCTAAAGTTTAATAACTTATAATGTACATGTCAATATAGAAGAGACACTTTTGAGACTTTATTAACACATGAATTTTTATAATAATTTGCCCATGAACATTTTGTAAGATTTATCCCCATGAAATTTTTGTAAAAGCTTGCCCAAGACATTATTGCAATTAACTTTTTGTAACATTTTCCATTGTGCACGTGTAATTTGCATTCAATATGAAACCATTACATTTGTGTGTACATTTTCAATAACAATTTGTATTAAGAATGAAGGTAATTGAGACTACAATACCCACATCTTTGAATTAACCTTCATTATGTCCATATAACCATGAATGCAATACCTACATCATAAAGAAATCCTTCACTATGTCCATTTAACTATGATTGCAATACCCACATGTTGGAATTAATTACCTTCATTATGTCCATATAGCCATGAATGCAATACATGCATCACAAAACCATCATTCATTGTGTGCATGTAACTGAATATGTAATACCTACATCAAAAATGAAATCTTCATTGTGAGCATTTAATTGAATATGGAATACCCACATTAAAAACCAAACCTTCATTACGAGCATTTAATTGAATTTGCAATACCCGCATTAGAAACCAATCCTTCACTATGGGCATGTAACTGAATATGCAATACCCACATCAAAAACCAAACCTTCATTATGGGCATTTAATTAAATATGCAATACCCACATTAGAAACCAATCCCTTACTATGGGCATTTAATTGAATTCATGTGTAATACCCGCATTAGAAACCAATCCTTCACTATGGGAATTCAACAAAATATGCAATACTCACATAAACCCACATAAACCTTTAACCTTCACTATGTCCATATAATTATGTGTGTAATACACACATCATAAAACCAATCCTTCACTATGTGCATCAAACTAAAATTATAATACCTGCATCAAAAAAATACCCACTTTTTAGATTTCCACCCTCCTAGCCTATATGTTTACAACATACCAAGGACCCCCCTTTACATGTCTACCTACCTACCTACTTACCCCAACACCCTCCTACCTACTTGCACATCCGCAATGTTGTTGCCAATGATGAACATTTTGACAATGTGGGTATTGCAATGCCACATCCCTAATAGTTTACCTACCCACCCACGTAGGATTCAAATTTCAAATTTCAAATATGTTTATGTGCCAAGGGCTTATATCAAGGAACTCCTATGCATGTATTGCATGGATGGGTCCCTTTTTCTAATATAGGTTGCATTTGATATGTAGGTATTACATTGATGGGCTCCCTTTTCTAGTATACTTGTTGCATTTGATATGCATGTATTGCGTGGATGGGTCCCTTTTTCAAATGTATAATGTATTATGTGATGTGCATGTATTGCATGGATGGGTCCCTTTTTTTAATGTACGATGTATTTTGTGACTTACAGGTATTACAAGGTTGGGTCCCATGTTTAGTGTGGGTTTTAAGACCTAACATGTAGATATTATAGTTGGTGGATTCATATTTTTATAGTTAGTATTAACTAGGATGTAAGTATTGCAAACTTAATAATAATAATTTAATGCAGGAAGAAGGTAATGCATGTGCACTTTTTTTACAAACATGGGTCGAATCCCCAAATCACAATCGATACAAGTCCAAAACCTAACAAAATCCCCCTTTTCAAACATGGACTTGGTGTGGACTCTTGGGATGAAACATGGGTGGGGGGGGTTTGGGGCAAATAAGACATTGATTGAAATTGCCTACATACCACATGCACGTGTGTCCAAATTCCTGGAAGGTGAATGAGGTGATGTAGAAACCCTAGTGGAATGGAACATACACATGAAGTTGGCCCCACAAAAGGATATAAAAAATCCATAAATAAAAAATCACCAAGGCTATACTTAGTATAACATGACGCTCTTGTTTTATCCTTTTGACATGTACTTTTTAAACATATATGATATTTATTGTTCATATGTTTTGTAGGTCTAAATGTCCTTATGGTCTTGATGATCATCGCAATGACCCAAACCATGCGAGATCAATCAAATAAAGATGTTTGGCCTCCTTTTCAATCAAATGATTGTACACATGATTCGAGGTGGTGAAGTTATGCTTTTACCACCGAATACACATTAAAATGGATCAAGAACTAGCACATGGCCATCAGCATCCCAAATCATCAACTTGCATGTCATGATATGTTCCTTAAATTTTTCAAGTTTTGAAAGATCACATTTGGATTCAATTGAATTTGGGCCACATGGTTAAATGAATTTATAACAAGCACAAAGCCATATGGTGGGAGCATGTCAACGTGGGGGAAGTTCTGACACGGGATGATTTTAGTTGAGTAAAAGACATCACATATTTGGATCAAAAACAAAAGGGAAGGAGTTAGCTTTTGCACAAAAACTTAACCATTTCAATTCAATCTTGGGCTTTAGGACATCATGAGCAAATATTTTTCATTTAAGAAGTGGGCCAAGTGAATGGGATCCATGTCCCATTCACCTTAGGCATCCAAACACCTACAAAATGTCAAGCCATGCTTACATTTGGGAAGAATGATCTGAAATATCATTTGTTCACCTTGATGGGCTTTCATGGCCATCATAGTGGAATCCCTCTAGCATGGGTCAATACAAGTCAACAAATTGTGGATGACTTGGTGGAATGGCTCAAAGTTTTGAAGGCAAAGATCTTAGCTATCATGCCTCATTGGAAACCAAGTTGTTTCATTATTGTTGACACCCCTCAAAAGTGACGGGCATTACAATGAATATGAATTTTACATGATTACATATTTTTTCTTAATTATGTTTACTGAACAATGCACTTAATCAAATTATTTCCAAGATTTTTAATTTTTATGAAAGTTACAATATATGTACGTAAATGTAGCAAATGTTAATAGTTTGTGTGATTTACATGTGCATACTTGGGATTGTTTGGGTTATGTTGGAGAACATCCCCATTTTCATTTGTGCATGGCAGTTGCAAGCAATGGAAAAGATCAAGGATGTTAAAGTCCAACAAGAAATTTCGCATGACATGCACAATGTGATATTTTGTCTATTGAACCTGAAGAACAAATTGATGTTTTCAAAGAATGATGGAGAATTAAAAGTCCTCCGAAGTTTTGAGCAACTTGCTCTTGGTAACGCATGGATTAATTATTTTTGGACCTATTACAACCAATTTGGTATGTGTTCATAAATGTAATATGAAGTTGCCTATAACATGTTTATAGTTCCATAAGTTTTCCTCCCCTCTAATGGATCCAATCATGTTCCATCCACCCAATAAATGACAAGGTCCAAATTGACTACCCAATCACATTCACAAGTCCAAATCTAAATTTATTCCACATGCATTCATCTTTCCAAGTTGTTCAATAAAAAACATCACATATGCACACACATCATATGTATGTAATCACATTTAAATTTTGGTCGAATTCCTCCAATAAGTAGAAATTCACCTATTGCAACTTTCTACTTCAAAAGGTTGGCATTTAGATGCAAAGTCATAAATTTGACTACTTGATGATGATCCTTTCAACATTGGCACATTGGGTTCTTCAAAACATTGTGAAATGGAAGAAAAGGTAACTTTAGATGATAATAAAGTGTTTTCATAAACCTTGTTCGTGCTTTCAATTTTTAAATTATCATCTAATACAATTTCCATAATTTCAGCCTCACCTTGTAACATTGCCACTACATGAGCCATGGTAGGTCGATTATCTGGTTCTTGTTGCAAACACAAAAGGGCTATCTTCACCACTTGTAATGCTTCCTTCATTTCATCATTTTGTAATCCAAGTGTGCAATCCACAAGATTCATAATCGAGTTTCCTTTTCTTCGTGCCAATCTCCAAGCCTAAACACAAGGCATAAATATGCTTAGACATTGCACACAATAACAACATGAAAGTGTCAAACTTGCCTAGTGGTAATTATTTATCTGTACAATTACACTTAACCAACACAATAATTTAGCGATTATCATGAATTAATGATTTAAATTTAGACAACTCCTTTAGCTTGATCTAGAAGTTTGGCATAAGTTTTGGAAAAAATCATATTTTGGAATGTAAATAGGTTGGGTTGTTCAAGCAATGTTTGTTTCCAAAATGGTAACTATTAATCAAGCAAATGTAAGGATTAATATGTAATTCATGTTAAGTTGCTACTTGTCAAGTACAAAGAATCTGCAATATATTTATGCATTATGTGAGGACACATATAGTCTTTCAAGAAATGTTTGAATTGAATTTAGATATCTAGAGCCATATGATATAATATGTAGGTTTTCAAAAAAAAAGTATTTATGATGTGCCAAGATATATACTTTAGGTCTAAAATATGGATCAAGGTATTTTTTTTTCTATATTCAAGATTTTTTAAAAAATCAAGTTAAAGTTGAACTTTGATGGCATCAATGAATTTGTTAGTTTTTATTGAACTTGCATGTCAATTTGATGATCATTAAATCAAATATGCTATAATATTTAGTTGGATTGGACCCCAAAATCAACATTCACTTTTTTTTTTGCTTAGGATTTCCATCTTTAGCTAGTCTCATGTTCAGGTACTCAATAGACCATCATAACCTTTAGGCAAATATATAACATGACACAAAACAAATTAAAAAAAACCCAATAACATGGTTTTACCCAAAGTCATTTGGTATACATGGGTGGCATATTTCAATTTTACTTGGAACTATACCCAATAATTATGACTAGGTGAGTGAAAGCATAGTAAAATATCATGAGGTGGCAAACTGGGATCAATGTATGCAAAAAAAGTTGGCAAAATAAAAACAAGTTTAAAAATGAGAGAGTTTTTGACATAAGTACATGAAAGTAAATTCAAAATCTATTTAAGTATGATTATGAAATCATTGTGTGTTTTATTCATGTTATGATAAATTGAATAATTTTTAAATAAAATGAATAGGGAGCAAGTACTTTTGAAATTGATTAGTCAATATGGTGTTAATTGTTTTTATAAAAATTAATTAATTATTTATTTATTAAATTAGCAAATAAAGATCATTATGTCACTACAAGAAAAGGTGCCCTTGTATGCCAAGTGATTTCACTAGATTTTGAGTGAATTCATTGGTCTAATGAACAAGGATTAGTGAATTGCACCCACATTTTGTAGTAGTGTATATTCAAATAATTTGTTAAAAATAATCATATTTTTTCTTTGTTGGAATGTACTCAATACATACTTGAAACCTATTTTTACAATGAAAAATTAATACACAATAATGAAAAAAAATCTCATATATTGTTGTTCATTCAATTAATGCTTTGAATAAATAATAATAATTTTATGATGGATTTTGGTATTATTTTTTGTTAGCTGAACAAATAGACTATCAAAATGACATTTTTGTTTATTTTATCTTTTTCATACCCAAGTATATGATTAATTGATACAATTTGATTATATTCATGTCCCAAACTCTACAACCCAACCAAGGAAAAATAATGATGGGACTCTAGAGATTTAATATATCAATATGAATAATATGAGTTAATATTTTTATAACAATCAATGTTCATGGAAAAGGAATGATGGGCTTACAATGTCCAAAAGATAAATATCATGGGGTGGCAAGCTGGGATCGATGTTTTTTCTTCCACTCATAATTTCAAGCACCAAAACCCCAAAACTATAAACATCAACTTTTTCTGTGAGTTGACCACGAGTTGCATATTCAGGTGCTAGATAACCCCTGCACAATAGAATGACACAAACATTCACATTTATTTAAAGGCAATTGCAAACTTTGTTTCAACACAACTCTTCACCTAAACCCATTTTCATTTTCATTCACCAATCTTTGATATTCATTAAAAATATTACCTACTTGAATATTTAAGTTCATCCTAGGTTGGAACAAGGTGATTAAAAATCTTTTCCATTCATCATCACTTTTCTATGGTAATGGGTTTTGGAAAAGGTTAGCTTTACATAGTGGTGGTAATAACTTGTTAGTTGACCACCATGGATCCCCAGTAATATGCAAGTCATTATATTTTCCACACAACTTACGATTCAATTTAAGATTTTTGTGGTCATAAAAGAGACATTGCTTTGGTTTGGCTTTTACTAACTACCTATGACTTGCATACAAACATGGCATTAAATAAAAACTACAAAGTTGAATATCATCACTAACATTTGCCAATTCTATACAAATGTACAATTTTGTTAATGTCCATTTAGTCCTAATCATTAATTAAATGGGAGTTATATTTTGCTAATGTATGAACTTTGCATGAAAAAAAAAAAGATTATTGAATGATAGGTTGAAATTATATATTCTCACTCACTTTGTGCCAGCAATATGCATGGTCGTGATGTGCGTTTGATCTTCTGGAAATAAAAGAGCCAAGCCAAAATCTGCAATTCTTGCTTGTAAATTTTTATCAAGCAAGATATTGCTTGCTTTGATGTCTCGATGGATGATTCGTGGTTGAGCAATCTCATGAAGATAAAACAAACCACGAGCCACTCCTAGACAAATATTGAATCGCACTGGCCAATTCAACATGTGCTTTCCTTTGCCTACTATAAAAACAACATTGTACTTTTGGTCAATTATATATATTTACAAAGTTTTTATGATTTAATCAATTATTTGAAACAATTTTGTTGTCTTTTGTGCATACTTTAATGTGGATGTTCATGATTGACCTTATTATAATTATCACTTACAAAGTTGTGAATAACACTAGTGGAATAAATCTTTCAACAAACTTATTTATTATTATCAATATGTACTAAATTAAAAAATTACATATTCAAATAAAAAGTGTGCATATTAATTGAATAGATCTAATTTGCTATGAAATTAAACATGATTTTTTTTCAAATTGATAAACTCACCAAATAATGCTTCCTCCAAATCATTGTTTTCAACATATTCGTACACGAGGAGCCTTTTCTTTGATGTGGCAATGCAACAACCTTTCAACTTCACGAGGTTACGATGTTTCACTCCAGTGATAAGAACAATTTCATTGAGAAATTCATCAATGCTTTGTTGGCTTTCATTAAAAAGTTGTTTCACAGCCACTTCATTCTTGTTTGGAAATATCCCCTGCTAGTTCAACATTATTTATTAAAAAAAGGTAATCAAAATGAATCATGACATAATTTTTAACATGATCTTATGTTTTTCTATGCTAATATTAAAGTGTCATTAAACATAAAAATGAATCAAATGTTTTGCACAAAATTCGTTGGAACAAAACTAAACATGTTTATTTCTTGGACATAGATTGTGATTAACATTTGAATACCATCCATTATCATCATACTACCAACACCTTTTAATCAATGTTTCTTACATGTAATCCATATGTCAACATTTTTTAATTAATTTTCTTTCCTTCTTTTATATCATATTTGTTGCACAACCACATGTAACTTGGAAAAGATGTATATGCTAATTTAATAAAACAATTCAATTTTGTTCTCTACTTTTTGCCACGTATGTTATTTTTAAATAGTCAAAACTATATCCTCCTATTTTTCTCAGATGTGGAACCATGGTATCAATAATTTTGAGTACTTTCCCAATTTGTCCATAATATTATTTTTCAAATATATGGACATCTTAAACTATAATTTTGGTAGTGTCATAGATTCCATTTCTCAATCTTTCATATACATCAAAAGTATTGATATTTAATTTGAACATATGAAATTGATTGTTGAGTATATCTAATGAATATGACGCATTCACATGCATGCATACTTAATTTGTAAATCTTGATGTTTTTTAAAAAAATTGATTGAAAACTTAATTCATTTGATAAATTGAAAACATATTAAGTATATCACTGAGAAGGTCACCTTGTATACAACCCCATAACTCCCTTGACCCAACTTCATATCTGGGTGAAAATCTTTCGTAGCAGCTCTTAGTTCAGAATATGAAAAGATTGTAGGTTGAACATCAAATTCCGCAAATTCTATGCCCAATAACAAAAAGACAAGGTTCAATGATACTTTGAATGTTTCAAAATTCATTACAGGCAATCAATGTCTAGCAAGATTCTATACATGGTACTTTGATACTAAAATGATTAAATGATGATAATTGTTTTTGATATGAGCAATTTTTTTTCTTCTGATAAACATTATTTAAGGGTGTCAAATTTATGATCAATAAACATGAATCAATATGATCATCACTTACTTTCTTGAGCTTGGTGAAGTAGGACATAATGCTTTTGTTTGTGCCTCCACAGTAACCAACTGCCAATGGCAATGACAAGTACTAGTATAGTACCACTTACAGTTGTTGCAATAATAATCGCCCTTCGAACACTTTGTTGTACATCATCTATTCAATTTGAAAGATTAAGTGCACAATATTTGAAGTCAACCATATGGAAAATTGAAAGATTTGGCCCGTGTATTTTATAAGATTGGCTAAAATTACCATAATATTAGGGCACCACTCTATTGGATAGGTGATATGTATATATAAATAAATATTTTCATATACAATTTGATCTCTTAGCAACATAAATTCATTATAATAAATAACATGAGAATTATGGAACCCAATTATTTCAATACCCACATGCATCATTCCATATGTCCACCATAATGTTATATGTAAATACATATATGAATACTTTCGCCAATCTCTAACAAAAACCATTTGAAAATTTAATCAAACTTACTTACCATTTGGTACTACACAAGTTTGGTTGCAATAACAATTTTGTCCAATAATTGAGCTTTGTTGATGTGAACAATAAGGGTTGTTTTGGAGCCTACAAGCGCATGACAATTACTTAGTGCCTGACAAAATTTAAATTTCATAAACAACATGAACAATTTATGTTGCAAATAATTACAAACATGTGTTTCTAAGTCATAAAATGTTGAATATGAAAATTCAAACCTAGAACCACATTTTTACATCTTGCAACTATTGTAATAAAAAACAATTTAAGAATCAAACTACTTACTTGATGATAGAATTGGCATTTTCAATATCAGAAATGGAGAAATTAACACCCAAGATGTTGTTGGATCTAATGCTTAATGTTTGTAGATTCCCAATATATACCAAATTGTGATTGAGTTTCCTTTGCAAGTTTTGAATGTTGTCTATGTTTAAGGTCCCATTAAACTTGTTGTTGTCAAGGTTGCTACAAAACAACAATATCGTAAATGTCAAATACAAAATGTCTAATATGATTAGATTTGACATATCTAGAATTTGAAACCTTTCATATTTAAAATTACTATTATAAAATATATTTTGAAGATCATATTTTGATTAAGTTTATGTTACATATTAGCATGATAAGAAGTGGGTCAAATCTATTCAAAATGTAACAGATTTAATTATATATACAAAAAGAGAGAGAGAGAGAGATTGAGAGAGAAAAAGAAAATTGAAATATGTGCTCAATGAATCTTACCAAATTATGCTATGTGGCTTATTTGTCTTGGTTAAAAAAATATTGTTGTGGAGAGTGGATTCTTATATGAGCTAACTAAAATGAATATATGAAAATTTACATGACAACAATTTGTTCTAGTTAAACCATTGCTATGAACAGACCTCATATTGACTTAATTTCAATGGGGATAACAACATGTGAGTCTTTGGAATCATTAAAATCTCATTAGTCTGATAAAGAGAAAGATATATTTTTGAGATCAAGAACTTACAGTTCTTGTAAATTTATTGGAAATAAGCTGAAGTCAGGCAAGGAACCAATGAAATTGTTGTTCGATAAATCCAACACTGTCAACTTTGTCGCATTTGTGAAGTACGTAAGATATGTTTGATTCGTGAATTGATTTGAACTCAAATCCCTAAAACCCACCAAGTTTATAATGCGCTTAGGCAAAAATCATAATGACAATAATAAAACAAAACATCCAAGCAATCAATTGGAACAACAAAATTCAAAAATATATATTTCAAGAAGCTTTTAAAAAATTAGAAAAACGTTTTCAAGAATTGGTGGAAAAAATAATTAGGAATATTCAAGATCAATAGCTAGAAACAAATTCCTGGAATGATCAAGGAACATTCATGAATTTACAGAGAAGTCGTGAGGATTATCCCAAATGAAAGGTCAGTTTTGTTCATAAATATGTGATTTTCAAATATTAGGACCTTCGTGATATGAACTGTATTCCTTACACAAATTGGAGTGTCAAACTTGCAGAGAAATTAGGTGGCGGTCCGACCAACTTATTTCCTGAAAAATCACTGTTTAAAGTCAAATAAAAATGATTAGGACATATGATTAACAACAAAAAAATATTGAACATTATGGTTGTTTGAACTAGTAAATAACAACCAAAAAACTACTTTGAAAGAAACAAATTCCAAGCTAAATAACATTATTATTTGACTCTAAGAAGCCCCTAATTCTTCTTGTGTATCTTTTCAAGGTTGAGTTCCACAACAAATTGAAGCACGAATAAGTTAAGTGAAATAATAAGATCCAAGATGTGTGGAATGAATATTGCTTAGCCATTAAATGAAACAATGTGGTAACAACTAACAAACATTATTTATAGATAGGCACATGGCAAAATAACAACGTTAAATTATTTTTTAAAAAAACATAGAACATGGTGAGAATTTGCCTTACACTATAGTCAAGAATGTCAAGTTCAGAAGACCATAATCTGTGGTGCTATTATAAAACGGTGGACTTGGCCCCCATAGTTGGTTGTGAGAAATGTTCAATGTTTGCAAGTAAATTGCTCCACCAAAATTTGGAAGTTGCCCACTAAATTGGTTTGCACTTAAATCCCTAAAACCCAAAACAATGACAATGTTATCATTTATTAGGTAGTCATGAATTTCCTAGCACCTATTAGTTCAACTACATGGTGAAGTGCATGAATGAGTGGCTCAAAGTTGGTGTCACAATGCAATTTTCTTCAGGTCATTTTCTTTTTTTCTTTTTTGAAGCATACCAATCAATATGAGTAGGTATAAGGTTCTTCCTCTTTTGTAAGAGGAACATTCATGAAAACAAGGTGCTGTCCAAATAAACTAGATAATTTCTCTATGTGTTTTGCAAATGCACATGTGCATGAGCCACATCATCACCTTGGATAAGTTGTCAATGCATTTTTTGAGTATTAGCCTACGTGGGAAGTCATGTTCAAAGTAAGGTATTCATGATTAAAAGCATCCACAGAGATAAACATTGTTTGAGTAAAAGGAAAAATGATAACTTACACTTCCACAAGATTTGAAAAAAAAAAGAGGTCATGACCAATGATTCCATTAAAACTACAATTATGAAGATTCCTGTAGATAAGTGATTCCCACACCCCACATTATTAGTGGCATACTTGCAAAGTAGTTCATTCACAACTTAATTCAAGAAATTAATACTTGAATTCAATACTTTTATAAATGGGCTAAATGTCAAATAGGAAATTGGAAACTAAAATTAACAAGTTTGTCAACTTAACAAGAATAGTCTATTTATGAAGGAAGTTCGTTTGTTTTGTTTGTCACTTTGAGATCTCCAAATCACAGCACCTCTTGCTGCACTCTTGGGTGTGCACCAAGTTGGTTTCATAATGTTTCAACCTATTGTGGAGAAGTTATTTAACATTCAAAATTTTCACTGAATTTTTATTCAAATCAAATCTGAAAATTATAAGGGGATTTGGGTGCACTGTTGATATTGTTGGGAAAACCCTTAGGGAGTAGGATTAAATGAAGATGATTTGAAAATTTTGAGACCTAAGGTGTGAGAGATACTGAATTTTGAGTACTTTTATTGATTAGAAATTCAATTAAACTACAAAAAGGTTTTGGAATGTAAAATTAAATTGAGTAAACAGTTCATACTGGGCAAACAGCACAGGCTACATGCCCTAGTATAAATGATAAACAGGTTTGAAAACCAAGTATGATTAAATTCATTTTAAAATAACCTTTCAACCATGTCCTCCTTGGAGGTGACACTAATTTCTCCCTACTGTAATGTAAGAAGAATAATGTTGCCACTTTTAAAGTGATTGGTTATATTATACTTGGGTTGGAGCTATATACTGGCAATGTCTAGCATGACCTAACAATGAATTAAATCCACACTGACTTCAAGCTGGGCAAAGTCCCAACAGTTTGTAAGAACAAATTATTGCATTGCCAAAATGAATAAGTTTGGAGTTGCTTACAAAATACTCAAGTAAACAAGTTCCAAAAGCCCATTTGGTAGCGGACCAGAAAGCCCCGGATTGTTGGCCAAGGTTCTGCACAAGATTTTCACATTAGGTGATTGAGCTGCTGATATGGAGCGTCCACATGATGGCCACTAACTAAAATAGGTAGTTGAATGTACAACAAACAATATAGGGGATAATCTCTACCCCATTAACAAACAATGTTTGACAAACTTGTTTGCCAACTAGTAAAGGAGGGAGAACATGCACTAACATCTTCCTGAGAGGGGGGGATGAGTTGCAAGATTGCACCCAGAATCACCCGGTCACTGACTTTGACTGGGAACTGATTATCATTACATAGAAACCTGACCTATTTTTTCCTTTGTGTGCAAATTTAATAATTAAAAGCCCCCCATCTAAATGAGTTTTTACAAGTATCTTACACAATTTAATCTGGTACCAATTGTCATAATTAGCCAGGACCCTAGTTGTGAAGCCTGGGCTCTCTTGATCCTGGCAGCCGTGTGCATATTATATTCTCATAGCCAGGGTCAAGAGAGCCTAAGGTATTTTGAATATTCTTATGGAAAGGGATAGAAAGCACCGGCGTTTTGCGAGTACTCAACCTAACCAAGGGTCCTTGTTGTCTTTGTCCACTCATAAGGAGACACTACAGATTAATGCACAATTTGTGGAAACAGTCACTAGGTATTACAGTGACCTGTGAGGTCATTTTGAGGAGACTTCATGGAACTTAACCTATTTTGACTGTTGCTAGTTTGAAATTTGAACTAGCCCATATAACACTCAATGATTCAATAGGTTATGATATCCATTCCTTCAAACTATGACTTCCCACGCTAATTGTCATTTACAACACAAGTAACAACAGATCAAATAGGTCATAATACCTATTAGTCCAAACTATGACTTTCAATCTAATTGTCATTTTCTTGATCACATTATACGACATAATCTGCTGGTGATGATCATACACTCATAGTTAAACATTAAATCTGTCAACCCAGACCTTAATGTCATAGAATGGCCTTTCCCTACCCACTATGTTTGGTAATGCTTCATACAAGCCCATGAGGGCAAGCTGCCTTAAGTAGCTCACCTGGCACCTGACCCAACATAATGGGCAGGCTTGACCATTCCATAGTACATAACTCCCTAGGTGTGGCTCATATCTTACACATCTAGATTGGCATAATATTGAATTGAATCCACAAACATTTGCAAGGGAAAGATGTGAGCCTGTCGTGGAGAGAATAAAGCTATGAAAGTCTCATAAGAACTGGTATATGTGGTATATGGTATCTTACAGGTCAAAGAGGTTGGAAAGGTTTCCAATCTGTTCGGGCAAGGTGCCTACAATAGATGCATCAGGTAAGCTCCTGCAAAATCCATGATCCACAAAATGAGAAGTAATTGACATGTTCAAAGAATTGGAACACCGAACTCAGTTCAGTAACTTAGTCCATTACAATGAAGTAACTGACTTGTATGTCCTGTATATTCATGCAAGTTTTTACAGGTGTTTTCCTAGGCAGGACAGGCAGTTATTTATGGGCTCTACTTTTGGTGCTAATGGTGTCAATTCTAATACAAATAAAGGTGCTTGAAATGTGAATCAATGGTCAAAAATCAGTT
>Ga0116227_10010999_pt1 | contig 15458 bp, 12 predicted proteins | sample S1TSphgellanicum_FD_89693 | JGI IMG/M metagenome (GOLD analysis project Ga0116227, IMG submission 89693) | Host-associated microbial communities from peat moss isolated from Minnesota, USA - S1T2_Fb - Sphagnum magellanicum MG | ecosystem: Host-associated > Plants > Peat moss > Unclassified... | reverse complement strand
TTATATTTTTTTTTCACAAAATTAACCAAATTTCCTTAACTCGTTCCCCCTAAATCTAAACAATTAAAAAACCCCCCCATGGCCCCCCCCCCCCCCCTTCCCTACTCATTGACGACCTTTCAACAACAATACTCAAAGTGCCTTGGAAAGCACAAGTATGGTTTGGGAGATCTCAATGTGACAAACAAAACTTCCTTCCTTCCTTCCTTCCTTAATAGATAGATTATTAAAGGTGTTGTACATGATGGAAACACATGCAATAAAGATAAAAGCAATAATTGAATTACCCACTAATTGGTAGTAGTCCCATGTATGCTTGGCTGGTGACTCAAACAATAAGAAGAGTAATTTCAAACCCTTGAGGCTTGTCACTCCCAAAAACAAAATTTAGTCACAATCTTATTGTGACTTACCAACAGCAAAACACTTAAATAGGTAACCAACATTGGATCAAAATCACATAACCCACCACCCAACACTGGATTAAACATATAGACACACTTAGTGCAATTTTGTTGGTAGTTTGTACCAACAAGGAAGAAATTGGAGATGGTCCACTTGAAGTGAGTTGCAATTGAGTGTTTTTGCTTTTTGTCTTTTTGCAAATAAAGAGGCAATCAATCATTTGAATGTCAATCCATCACACTTCCCCAAAACATAGCATGCATGCACAAGATGCTTAAGTAATTGTCACTCAAGACAGACTCAAGATAGATTTATCCCTTCGGACTATTAGAGTTTCAGCATTTAATGCACGAGGTCCGAGATTAATTATAGTAGTTGTACAGTTAGGAGCAGTGAAAATATATGCAGCAGCAGTGGAGGCGCTCAGGAAAAAGGAAATACAGGATGAAACTCAATTTAGCCTACCACCAAAATTGATGGTTTTCTGAGTTTCATGTTAATGTATTTTTTTGCAGGTTTTTTTTATAAAATTTTACCCTGTCTATGACCAAACTCAGGGTTCTGGTGCTGTGTTTTTCTTACTTTATGGATAACTATATTGACCCTAAGATTCTTAGGGTCATCTGATCTTCCAAATGCATGCCTTTAGCATTCTAGAGAACATTTTGGAGGTTTAGCAAATAACTTAGTCCTCAAAGTTCCTAATATCTTAGGGTTCTAACCTAGGAGCATTTTATGGGTTAGGGCTTGTAAATAACTTTAAACAATGGGACCTTAAGAATGGTTTTGGGTAACATTGAGATCACAACTTGGAGATTTCTACTTTGGATTGTGTAGGATGAAACAGGAAATCACCCTTTTCTTGCAAATTTGATCACTCCAATATAAGTAATGGGAAAGGCCAATAAAAAGGTGGGGAACTGAACCAAGTCAATCTATTAAACATGAATGACAAGCTCCTTAGGTTAGAAGTCAATATTTATACCCATACAAAGATCTCATAATATGGTCTAGTATGGATATGGATGAAATGAATGGAATCCATTAATTCATTCATTCATTGGGAAAATTTGATACACTACCCAATTGTCAATCAAGGTCCTTATTTGTTGAAGTCATTAATTTTGACTCCATGTGACCTACAACTCTCCCTCCTCAAGTAACACATATCTCAATGTTTGTTCATCAAATTTCAATCATCATCCACAAGACAAAGGCTTAAATTCTAAAGAATAGAGACAACTTTTGGACTCATTTGGAGACATGATGATTAGACAATTGGGAACATCCTTGGATCAAATTTAGTAAGAGTTCTTTTGACAAATTATTGACTTCTTAAACCAAATTTTGGAAGAAAATTGCAATGACATTCAAAATGTGTGTGTCAACAACTTTTGGAATTTACAAAAAATCAATGGAGGAACTATGGGACTTTCCAAACATGTTATTGCTAGCAATATAGAGAAATGTCTATGGAGAAATTGGGAGTCACATGGTGCCCATCCTCTAGCAAGTTTCAACTCCTATGATTGTTCAAATGCAATAACTACCTATTGTTAAGGACATGTCTACAAGTTAACTTCATGGTTTTATGGGATGAAAAATGAGAGAAAAGATGAATTAACAAGCAAAATTAAAGAAAATAATAGCACAAAAATATGACCATACAATGATTCACATCAAATATGTGAAATTGCAATTGGATTCCCATGTAACTAATTGAATTTCCCACTCTTTCTTAATCTCTAGGAAACCCATGCCAACAATTCTAAATTGCAAAACATTATACTTGGTTTAACATTACAATTTTCATAGTATGGTTTGCATAATGATAACATAAAACCCAATCAACAACACCAAGATTAGCCTTTTCTGTACAAGCGATATATAGTCAAAATGCAAAATAAAAAGTAAAAAGTTAAATAATAAGTGATTTTGGAGATTTTCCATCACCAAAAAGAGGGGGGACATATTCACATATGTGGTTGGCATCATGTAGCCAAACATATAGAAAGATTATTAAAGATTTGTATTTTGTTTTTGATTTATAGTCAAATTTGATTAAATTTTCCTGAGGATGATTGTCATTTTTTAAACATCTTCCAATGAATGATTGCCATTTTAAATACAAACAATTTTTTAGGGAAAAAAAAATGATCAAGACACACAAACTAAACTTAATTTCCAAAGTGTGGTTGAGCTTTAACAATACACAATTTGTCATTTTAATCATTCCTTATTTTCGTATTTGGATTGGAACAAATGTGTCACACATGATTTACTTCCAACACCTTTCCACACATGCATGTAACAAACAAAGTAGCTTAGATCTCCATTACTACCCAACAAATGGCATGACTCCAAAGTCATCATTTAATTATATCCCTAGCATGTACGAATTCAAATTGATGCATAGCAACTATGATACACATAACATCATCCCATGAAACTATTATATAATCAGTCAACAAGACACTAAAATTTCCTTTTACTTTAAATGCCTAACCCAAAGAGTATGACTTTTATGCAAAGATAAAATCACAACATATACATTTAGCACCTAATAGCCTATTGGATTACATATAACAAAATAATATTCATGTTGTTAATTAATCTATGGACATCAATCAAAATTTCCAATAGAATTATAATTGTCATTTATTTTTGGGAATTAACCAAATTTGTTAAATCAAATTTGAGAAAATTTTATGAATAGATTGGAAGGAGAATAAAGAAGAATTAAAGTTAAGGATATAATGTGTGTGGGTTGTTTTACTATATTTGAACATAAATGAGTTTTGCCAATTCTTGCATAACATTTAAATTAATGTTGAAATAGTTATGACAATTAATAAAGGTGATTAAGGAACATTATTGAAGACATTGAATTGCAATTAACCTATATGTGTGGGGGGTGGGGAGGGGGGAGGGGGGGAGTAACACCATGGTGGGGTTGGGAAAAGAATTTTAATATTGGAAAGCCCCTTATGAATGGATTATATAATTTTTTTTCTTTTTTTTACTCGTTTTCTTGAAATTTGTATTAACGAGGTTTTAACTTTTAGAGCCATTTTCATTTTTCGATTGAGGTCACTTTGGATTTTCATTTTTTTAATGGAATATAAACTTGAGTCACTTGTATTTGGTCCCAAAAAAAAGTTTGTCATGAAAAAGTTGTTTCAAAGTTTATGTGGGTAAGAATGTTTCATTGAATGAAAAGAAAGTTAAATTAATTTATGTGAAGATTTTGACCATACCTTTTCATATTATTTAGGACAAAAACTAGACTATAAAACCAAAGGAAATGATCCCTAAATGAGTTGAAGATTTCCCTTTTGTAGTGATTTGAGAAAATAATAATGCATTATTCAATTGTGTGTAATTTTATGTTTGAACAAAAGATTTGCTTTGTGTGGTTTACAATTATGTATATAGGAAGCATTCTCATTAAAGAATTTCATTTCACCATAACAATGCATCCATTGGTGTAACAACTACGAATAGGAGATGTTGATAAAACAAGATTATGGCTTATTTCCACTTGCTTAGGGTTCTTACATTGTAATTTTTGTTGCAATAGTGATATTACACAAAAAAATTCCCATACTCCATGAGCACAATATTGAGCCAAGGAAGCACCTTCATTTAACAAAGCACAAGAGTATCACAAGGTTGTTAGTTGTTATATTGTTTTACATCCATTCAATTTCTTTTTCATGTCCATGTATTGATTTGAAATTCATATCTTAATTGGTTTTTTTTGTTTTGTTTTGGCCTATGATTTATAATCACTACCATCCTTTCAAGATCTACACCTTTGTCACTAACATATTTAGCATTGACATCATGATGAGTAGTAGTTTCACACTTTTTGGTCCAATTGAACATTTTTGTTTTATAAAACCAATTCGATTTTGGTTGAACAATTGAAATTAATTGACTTCCATATGACTAAGTTTTTTTTAGTAATGGATCCATTAAACCTATGTGGGACCATTGATTCTTCTAGCATCAATGTCTTGTTATTGAACTTTTTCGCAAAAAAAATCCTAATAAAAAACCTTTTAATGGAAGCTTCAATTTTGTTTCCACTTTTGTTTCATTAATGTATTCCTTTTTAGTTCCACTTTGAGTTCAACTTAATTTCCAAATAATTATAATTTGCTTCAACACTCTTTTTTTTTTGGTGAATGGTTACTAACGATTGAGAATTTGAAGTCTATTAAATTTTTTCACTACTATATTAACATTGCCTTCTCCTTCTATCTTCATAATGAATGGTGTTTTTCCTTTGTTGTTTTTAAATATGTTGCCAACGTTGATTGAAATGCAAAGGATGATTATTCGATTGAACACATGAATTGAAACATTCAATCAAATGAGAATATTAAATAAACCATGAAACCAAAAAATGTAGGTTTATTGAATCAATTACACATTCTTAATGAGCTATAAAAGCTTACCAATTGTGTTGGCAATATTTCCCCCATATGAATAGATAACATTAAAATATTGAAACTTTGGGTTCACTTTCTAGCTCTTCACAACCAAGCTGTAAGGTTTTGAAGGAGGCATTACTCTCTTTATAATATACATAGGAAGCTTCAAGGCGAAGATTACATCTTTTCTCCACCTTTCACCTTTCCTCCTTAATTGCATTTACTACTTCCTTTTCCAATGCCTTCCATTATGTTGGAACAAATAGTAGTATATAAGCTTGGAAAACTTTTTATGTATAACTTGTTTACAAATGTGATTCTTTTTATATTAGATTCTTGTTTTACTTATATTCTTACCATATCAAACTTTTGTTGCACTTTTGTTATTAGTCCATTGGACTCCTATTTCACTTATACTCCTAATAGATCATATTTTTGTTTCCATTCCTACCATATTTTATTATTTCACTTTTGTTGATATTGGATTAGACTCCTATTTCACTTGTGTTCTTATCATATTAAATTCATGTCTCACTTTTACATGCTCATATCTCACTTTCAACACACGTAAATTAGGAATTGGCAAATCTAAGAAATTTTAAAACTCCTTTTCCACACATGCTAGTAGAGAGTTCATCCTTTAATTCATGAAAGAATAAATGAGGTGAGTGGGATCTATCCAAGTGAATTAAACTTGGGCCTTTTCAAGTAAGTTGTTGTGATGCACAATTTTGGGGGGGAATATAAAGATGTAGTTTTGTCTTGAATGTGCATGTTGTGAATTTTAATATCTTGATTCTTTCTAGAAGTAATTGATAAATGAAGTCTTATGGTTTACCTTAATTGCCTTCATGACAAGGATCTATTAATTGTGAACTAATTATGGGTATCTTGTTGTCAATCCCATTACCAAATAAATATGGACTCATTTTTATACACCTTCCTTACTTATGTGCTTAATTAACAATTCATTGCCAAACATAAATAAAAACAATTTTTGTTCTAATTTTTATTAAAAATTACAATCTCCACCCATTACCAAACGAGATTGGAAAATGCTTAAATGCAATCCATTTCTTATTGTGCACAAATGACCACGTAATTATCAAACACATTGTTCCAAATGAACATCTACAGTATTTTGATTGTGGGGGTATTCTAGTACCATGATTGAACATATAAAATTCTTTCATGAGTATGTGGTGTTAAATTTTCAACTAGAAATATTAGAAACCAAACAATTGGATTTAGGTTATGCTTGATTTGATACCAATTAGGATTTGTTTGTTTACCAAACATTCAATCACCAATGAGTGTCTAGTGAAAGGCAATCCTACCATATATGGTGGAACACCAATTGAATGGTGTAAATTCATGGAAGATGTGTTTTCAATTTGTTAATTTGTTGATGGTATGTAGGCAAAAGTGTTTATTGATCATGCAGTTTGATTATCATCCTACATGAATATCATGATTATTGGAATTAATGTTTATGTAATGATTCATTCCAGGGGGGAAATACAATAATTTATAGTAATTTTGGACAAAATCTATATAAGAAATTTTGTCTTTTTTTGGGGCATTTGGTAGGCACATGAACAACAACTTCTTTTTTTCGTGGAATCAATTCTTAAACATATGTTGGAAATAAGGTGTTCTTTGAGGTTTTTCACAATCAAGAGCAAGGTTATGTAGAATACAAGGAAATTCTTCATTTCTTAATTTAAAACTCGTTAGATTTAGAAGTAGATGAAACAAATACATTTTTTGGTTAGAATTTTTTAGTGTGACTTGTAGTTTGTGTGCTAAGTATGAAATTTACAAATAGTTTGATGGGTCAAGTGTGCTTGCATTTTTCATCTCATTTCCTCTTGGTTGTTGTAGTGTTTCAATGCAATAGAATTGGCAATTGTTCACCATGAATGGTTTTCCATTTGCTTCTTCTTCATTCCACAAGTTGGTAGTGCTACAAAATTCATAGAATATACTTTGAACATTTCCCCACCCACCTACCTACCTACCTACCCTTATCCCTAGACATGATTTTTATTTCTGGCACTGAAAAAGAGAATTGTGTACTTTTTTTTTCAGATTGAAAATGTCAAAGAACCCAACAACCCAAAGACAACAAACCCAGGTGGAATTCTAACCCTTTTTCACACTAATGGACCACCAGACCAAACCCAGGTGGAATTCTAACCCTTTTTCACACTACTAATGGACCACCATACCATGGATATATATGATATTGTGGCATGTGGACACAAAGCCATTGTGGTGTGCATGCAAAACATGGTGTGTAGCTTTGTATAACTTAAAAAGTCAGCCTAATAATAATAAGTGAAATTTTGCCTCCTCATGACACACCTATAACTGGCTTTTTGACATCAAGCACACATAAATAATAAGTTTGCATCTTACGCCACAATCATTCATGAAAGTGAGTTTTGTCCTTTTTTTTTTTGACCCATTTGAAAATGAAATGATGGGAACATAATATGAACTTGGGCAACACATTAGGGTTTCTCAAAAGCCCTCCTTAGTAGTAGCTTTGAATCTCCTATTGAAGGAAGGAAGCTCTTGTAAAAGTTGGTTCCTCCTTTTCATGTAGATCCAAAAGTTGAGGATTGGAGAAAAAGCATAATAGAAATAAAACATTAAGAAGGCAAGAAATTAGCCACCCAATTTTATTTTATTTTATTTTATTTTTAAAAAAAATACAAGCACCTAAGAGACCACTAATTAGAGTAGAAGAATGAATTATTGGATTTGGGTTTATTATGTAAAATTAGTTCTAATAGAGAGAGAGAGAGTTGGGGGAATAATTAAAGTGACTTATTCTTGTATGGCGAGATTCATTTGAGCATGTGCGGATCCCATATGAACTCCCTTAGTGAGTGATGAGGCCACTCTAGACTAAAATAATAGAGAAATGGGTGTAGACGTAGCAATATAAAAGGTGTTGCAAAAAGACTTTATTATATAGAGCCCACATTTGGAAAGTAGGCCCCCTTCGACTCGTGGCTTAGGGAAGGAGGCTCTCAATCATACCAAATCTAACGAGTGTCAAGGGATGGATGGATGGATGAATGGATGGACGGATGGATAGATGTAAAACACCCACCAAATCGGGGCTTTCCAACATTAAATATGCTACCAAATTTTGCCCAAGATAAAATCCGTAACTTATATCCTACAAAGGGGAGGAAGTCAAAGTCCAAAGAGAGAGAGAGGTTGTTGGTGTAAATCTCGAAACAAAACCGTTCGACATCCCCCCAAACAACCTCCCTCCCTCCCATTATATACAAACCAACCGAGGCCCACACACATCATGATTTCATATTGAACCGAGTCATCCAAATCCCTTGACAAAACTTACACGAAAGAAAGAAAGGCTTTAGAAAGGCGTCTAAAGCCATCAAGCCCAACATTGCATGTCACAAAATTTTGTCACAAAATGAAACATGATAGTCTACAAACAAATTGGCAAAGGAAAGGGTGGTGGTCTTTTTGTACACATTCCAAGTTAGGGAGACTACTACTACCCTACCATTTTAATAATTTGCACTATCATTGCATTCTACCCCCCAAGTGATGAGAACATGAAGAAGGTAAAGTGGAATTTGTTTGCCTAATAATGTTATAGCCTTGCATGGGAAACAAAGGGAGGAATTAAGCTACTACATACAAACATGTGCCACACACAATAGGGTTGGTTGGTGAACACACACACACACACACACACATTTTTGAAGAGGAGCATTCATAAGCTCTTGCCAAGGAGCATTTTGGAAGCAACACTAGATACTTACTTACAAGGCTTTTTTTTTGGTTGGTAAGCATGGATGGATGAATGGATGGATGGATGGATGGATGGATGGATAATGAGGATGGTGTTTTATAGGACCCACCCTATTAGTCTTTTGTTGGCACCAACTCTTAGTCTTTTGGTTTGATAATAGCCAATTCTCAAACAAAACATAGCCCCCCAAAAAACCAAAAATACATGAATAACAATAATAAATAAATAAATGTGATAATAATCATTCATTCCAACCTTGCTTTGTTGGGTGGCTACTAGAATAGAAATCGGTAGTCCATTTTGGATGACCACAACAACCTTTGCTCCACATTCATTCATTCCTTGCTTCCATCCATCCATACATCCATCCATCCATCCATCCATCTGTTCATCCGTCCGTCCGTCCGGACGTAGAACTAAGCCCCTTTACTTTTTTCCAATGATTACCAAACAATTGCTACTTGAAGAGGTATATCTATCTATACATTGGGTTGGCCTACTCGGAACAATTTCACGTATTTGAGATAGCCCCAAAAATGACTCACCGAGTTCAAGTATTGACCGTCGGATCTGAAATCCGATGGCAACGATATGAGTGGAACAAAATTTTAAAAGTTGCACAACAAAACAACAACAACTACAAAATAAAATAAAATAAAATAAAATAGGGTCCTAGAAGACACATTCCCATTATCCAGCCGAAGAAAATCCGTGGGCAATTTCGGGGCTCCTTGATTGTTGGGGCCCGTGGATGGACCCCTCCCCTCCCGTGTCCTCCGGGGGGTTCTTTTGGCCCTAAATTTGACGCTATCCGCCAATCACAGCGTGTCTGTTTGGGGCCGCCAGCTCGAATTATTAAGATTCGCCTTCTCTGTTACTCTGCGGCGGATTGATTGAGGGGGCCTTTTCCCCCCGCTGTTGACTGACGACTTGAGTGCGCTGCCAAATCTTGACTGAACGGATGGATTATTTTGGGGGCGGCGGGGCGGGGTTTTCATTCACGTTTTTCTCATCACTTGCATCGTGTTTCTCATCCCTTTTGGTACCATTCAGTGGATGTGGATTATAATCCCCAATTATGAGAGAGACGAATGAGGATGAATTATGATCATATGGATTTATTTTTTGTTTTTCTAATTTTGGATGAATAAATATGAATTTTGGATGAATAAATATCGATGAGTACCAGAGGGAATTGGTTTTTTGCTGGATGAGAAAACAGCAAACTAGGAAACAACATAACTAGGAGATAGATGAATGGTTTTTTTTCTGGATGAATCCTATTGGATGCAGAGAAAAGAGCGAGCTTGGGAAGAAGACAATTAGGGAGATGAATGTTTTTTTTCCTGGATGACTTCTATTTGGATGAGAAAACAGCGAGTTGGGGAAGAAGACACAATATGGAGATGAATGTTTTTTCTGGATGAATTATATTGGATGAGAAAGAGTGAGCTGGCGAAGAAGACAACTGGGAGGAGATTAATGATTTTTTTTCTCCATGAATTCTATATGGATGAGAAAAAGAGCGAGCTGGGGAAGAAGACAACTGGGAGATGAATGTTTTCTTTCTGGATGAATTCTACTGGATGAGAAAAGAGCGAGCTGGGGAAGAAGACAACTGGGGACGGAGGACACTCAGCCCGGCCGCGAATGGTCGCAGAAAAACACTCGCACTGCGGGCGTACTCCAGCACATATTTGGCAGTGCCATCCTCACGAAACAGCAGAAGCAGCAGCAGCAGCAGCAATTCTGATTTTGCAGCTCTTCCGTCATTGGATTCAGCAGCTTGGCTTCAGCGCTTTCCAACGATCCAACATTTGCTGAAAACTGCTCAGGTTTATCATAAACGCTTTGCATTCTTCTTCAATACTGCATGATGATATCTCTGTTTTCTGCTGTTTCTTTGTTTCCTTCTTGTTGTTGTTGTTGTTGTCGTTGCACCACCCAAGAGCTCTTCATTCCAGTCGTGTTCAAGACCCATGCCTGCCTCAAGGCAGATTGGTGAACTTAGCTGACGAACCTGGCTACAGGTTTCAGCTTTCTTGTGAAAGGGAAATGAAGGTGGGGGGAATGGGAGGGGGGGCATGAGAGAGAATATGGTCATCATTCAGAGCTTCTTTTCTTGAAATCTTCTTCTGTTCCAAGTCTAGCATTTGGCCCTCATTTCAAGCAAATTTCCTTTTTTTGGAGCCTGACATTGCAGTTTCTAATAGAAAGCATTAGCAGCAGCAACAACAAAGTCTGATGTTATCTTTCATCTCTGTTGGGCAATGTCAGATCAATGCGTTTCCATCTAGTGAAAATGTTTCTCAAAAGGATCATGAAATTTTCCCTTCAAACAGAACTTTGTAAAATTTTCTTCTATGGAGTGATGATGATGTGCGGGTTTAATCTTAATGCTGCTGAGCTTGAAATCTTTGCCTCTGTTTTCCAGTATCCATCTTCTTCTTTTTTCTACTAATTGCATCTGTAGAGAATTGAAGCGAAGTTCACATTGTAAATGCAGTTCTGCCAAACTGAGAAGCTTGGATTTCAATGATCTTTCTTCACTGAAGAAGGATTTGTTTTCAAAGCTTTCCTTCAGCTGCTGACAGTTGTGACAAACTGGGTTTTGCTAATTTGGTTGATTGTACAACAGGTTAATTGCATCATCATGGCAACAACTCTGTTCATGAGACGAAAGTGCTGCTATGTACTCTGCCTTATCTTTATATTCTTCTTGCAACAAACGAATGGTGCAACAGTTCAAGTTGGTGGGGCAGTTGGATGGACTAATTTTGATCTTGCAACGAGTGGGCCACCTGACTATGCCACATGGTCTTCTACCCAGAGTCTCACTGTTGGTGACACCTTAGGTGTGGAACTACAACATCATTGATTTCACCTTGTTGCTACGCTCATTTTCTTTTGTGTCTGAATCTTGATTTCTTTGCCAAACTTCCTGGATCTGTCAGCTGCATTATCATAACTGCTAAATTGGGGGATTGGTGCCAGTTTTCACATTTGCGCCTCAATACCACAATGTGTACTCGTTGCCAACAGAAGCGGCTTATGGTAGTTGTGACCAGGCAGTAGCTACTGAACTTACTGATGGAACAACGGGCTCCTACTCAGTAAGCATTCATTGTTTTACAGCTGCTGCATTGGGTGGGTGGGGAACATGACAAATCTGATGCTACAATCCACAATTGGTGCACAACAATTGTTCTGAGCTGAGTAAAACCCTTCAAGTTCGTGTACAACTTGAAGTGGCAGAGCTTTATTTCAGTACATGAGAAATCATGCTGATTACACTTCTTTTTTGTTGTTGGATGAGCAGTGGGTACCAACTAAAGGAGGGATCTACTATTTTGCATGCTTCAAGTTGGTTGAGGGTCAAGGCACACACTGTGAAATGGGTCAGAAAGTGGCCATGGTTGTTAAGGACGGAGTTGCTGCACCTACGATTGCACCTGTTGTTGCTCCAATTCCAGCACCTATCCTTCCTCCTGTTAAAGCACCTGTTGTTGCTCCAATTCCAGCACCTATCCTTCCTCCTGTTAAAGCACCTGTTGTTGCTCCAATTCCAGCACCTATCCTTCCTCCTGTTAAAGCACCTGTCCCTGCTCTGGCCCCAGCCAGTTCTGTGGTTCCAGAATCTGTGGTTGGAGTGCCAGTGCCGGCACCTACTCCTCATGTAAGTAGTTCTTTGCTTTGTTTCTTTTACTGCTAACAGAAGCCTCAAACTTCATTTCTCTATTCTATCAGTAGATGAAAGCTTTGTTCTTTCATGGGAGATTGTGTTGGTTTGGGGATAGGTTTAGGGTTTAGACTCTGCTCATGATGTCCAGTGTTTCCTTAAGGGCTTGCTGCTTTGTTTGACTGGTGGGATCAACAGGAGAATGCTGGAGTTTTGTCTTCTGTTCCTGCATGGACTGCACTCGTTCTCCTCTCAGCTCTTGTGGTACTTGGTGGCATATAAATTAAGCACAACACACTTAGGATTAATGGGTAATTACCAGAAAGGCATCCGGAGAGCACCTATCCAGTTTTGCGTGTACAGTTTGATGATGAGATCAAGCCCAAATTTGTTATTGATGAGAAAAGTCGTGAGCTAGCTCTGCCCTCTGATTTTTTTAAATCTTGGAAGTTAGATTTCCACAAGCAGCAAAAATGATTACAAGAGTGGAGGGTGACAACAAAAAAAAAAAACCAAGTATCAATCAACATTGTGTTGAAATAAGGTTCCCCTTTGGAATTCCCAAGTATGACTAAAAATTCATTGAGTAGTACAAGAAGAAGAATTACCCCACTTTTTGCAGAGTGGGTTGAAACCCGTCACTACTTTTGTACTACTGTTTTGCGAACTACTTTATTTGGATCTGGACTGTTATATTGGCTCTCTAAGTTAGTGTGCCTTTATTTTTGTTCTGTAGTTGCAAAATGTTCTGCTCTTCCTTTTTACATATATTTGCAGCTAATTACATGAACGTTGTTGATGCATGCCAACTCATGTAATTGCATTCTGCTGAAATTCTGGTTGAGTATAATCACCTCATGGATTTCATCAGAAGTCCAAATTACCATTTGTGTGTCAGCAATTCTTTTCCATTCTTCTTTCCTTCTCAACCAGCATGTACCATAAATTCTTGGATTGTGACACAATTGAAACCAAATCTGTGTACACATTCCTACTATTAAGGAAGGTTGTTTGTTTGTTTGTTTGTTTTGTTGTGGCATGTTGAGATCTCCCCCAAACCATTGGGGCCCCCAGCTGTATTCTTTCGTACTGCTGGAAAGCCCTCAATGAGTAGAGAGTTGCATTGAAGTGATTTCATAATGTTTAGACCTGCAATGTAGGAGTTACTGCATTTTTTGAGTATTCAAGCTTATTTTGTAGTATCGAGAAGTTCATCCTAAAAAGAGTCCAGTCTCCAGAATCAAGCTTTCAATTTTTACCCAAAGATCTTCAAAGCAAAAAAAATTGTTTGAATCTAAGAACTTGACTCTGCATTTAGTACGGAGAGATCGTGCAAGAAGACTTCATCATTCATGACTCTTTGACATTCATATTGTGTCATAGTTCCTTCTTTCTCATCATGTTCTTGTTTCATATTTCACATGGTGTTTTGTAATGGGATGACCATCATCCAGTTCCACTATTTTTTTATGTCAAGTTCTTGTCACATCATTCGTGGCAATGTTGCAACACAAATTGAGTGACATTCCACTTAATTGTGACAACTTTTCAAATGAGTATTTGACAACAATTGTATTCAATATTTTGTGACATTTTATTCCTTCTTATTCTTTATGTTATTTTTATATTTCACATGGCATTTTGTAATGGAACAACAACCATGAGGTTCCACTACTTCTATGCCATGTTCTTGTCACATCATTTATGCAATTTTGCAAGATAAATTGTGTGACATTCCACTAATTTTCTAACAGTTTTTCAAATGAAAATTGACAACAATCTATGTCTAGTGTTTTGTGGCGTTTTATTCTTTTTTATTTGGTATGTTATTTCATATTTCACATGGTGTTTTTTTGTGGAATGATCATGAGGTTCCACTACTTTTGTGGCATTTTCTTGTCACATCATTTGTGCAATTTTGCAACATGAATTGAGTGACATTCCACTAAATTTCTAACAATTTTTCAAATGAAAATCAACAACAATTTATATTCTATGATTGTGAGAGTTTATTGCTTTTTATTCTCTATGTTCTATGTTACAATTGTTGACATTCATCTTTGGAAGGTCTTCCTTGGAATGTTTTGGCAACTTGCCAAACATTTTGAATAGGATGTCCTTGGTAATTTTTAGGTTAAGGGATTTTTTTAGATTTAGAGGTCATCATGTCCAAGCTCAAATAATGTTAAGGGTGACAAATAACAACAAGGATGGTGGGAAGATGCAAAAGGATGTCAAGATCTTTTTTTAAGCAACATGGGATGTTAGGGGATGATATGGGCATTGAAAAAACATCAAGGGACTCCAAGTAGCATTATGAAAACATTGAGGGATGTCAAGCAACATTGGGAAAACTCTAAGATTTGGTTTTTGGACAATAGGAAAACTTTGGGGAAGGGTTGTCAAAAATACACCAAAATTCTTTTAAAGTAATTTTAGGGAAATGCCAAAGAGATGTCAAGTAACATTAAAGAACGTCGAACAATGTTGGGAATGTGTTAAGGGACACTGAATAACATTGAAAAAACATTGGTAATAAAAAGTCAAAACTTTCACCATACCAATTCTTTTTTGATAAAATGGAAAACAACTTACCACAAGTATGGATCCTAGGAAGGGTTTTAGGGATGTCTTGGGATGTCTTTCTAATAACCTTGTTATATGTTAAGACAAATCTCGTTCCCCAAAAGTAGCCATCATGTGTTATATTGAATGTCAACATTGTTTTAACATTTCATCTCTAACCCATTTTCAATCAAAAGTAGAAATAAGAATCATGCCTTCAGGCAATAATCCTAACAACTCTAATTCACTAATAACACAACTTACCCACAAATACTTAATATGAAAAGCAAACCAATACAAACCTTAGTAGACCTAAATGTAAGTTACAATTCTTTTTTCATACTTTGCACACATTCCTTTTTGCAACTTAAAAAATATAACAAGATTTTTGCAATTTTTAAAATGTAAGGAACCAATTTCATCAATATGTAAACCTTAAACCCTAGCCCATAAAAAAACAAAGCCAAAAGTTTTGGGGGGGGGGGGGGGGGGGGGCGACGCACACCTTTTATAACATACATTAAAAAAAAAAAAAAAATATACAATCTATTTATAGGGTTTTGGTACA
>Ga0116227_10010998_pt1 | contig 15461 bp, 15 predicted proteins | sample S1TSphgellanicum_FD_89693 | JGI IMG/M metagenome (GOLD analysis project Ga0116227, IMG submission 89693) | Host-associated microbial communities from peat moss isolated from Minnesota, USA - S1T2_Fb - Sphagnum magellanicum MG | ecosystem: Host-associated > Plants > Peat moss > Unclassified... | reverse complement strand
CCCATTGGCTACATCCCGCCAGCGGAGGCCGAGGCAAACTACTACCGGCAACTCGCCAGTCAGACCACCGCGGTGGCGGTCTGACTTAAACCAAACAGCCTCCGCGGAAACCGGGGCGGTTCATCGACAAGGGCAAGTCAACGCCCAGTTCAAAAGGTCACCGATGCACCCAAGGAAGTCCAACCCGTTCCAGCAGAACCATTCATACGCTTACCTTTGTGCGCATAGCTCCTTGCCAATTTTCAAAGTCGGGAAAAGTGATGTGCCCGTCGCTCGCCTCAAAGGCATTGGCATGAGCAATTTCGACATAACAACGTTGTCGGTGCTTCAAACGACCTCGTCAGGCCAGGCAGAGGCACTTGAGAAGGCACTCATCGCGCGTTTGAAGGAGTTGCCATAGTTGGCCTCGTCCGATGAAAAGCTCCTGCGCACCAAGCTGTTTTCCCAGTCAACGTCGAGCACGGTGAACAGGTCCCAGGACAGGCCATTGCTTTGCAGCGCGCTTGCGTAGCTCGACCAATCAACGGTCTTGGTCATGCCGCCCTCACTGGTGCGACCGCAGCTTTGTGAGCATGCTGGTCATTCAAAACAGAGCGCTGGGTGAAAGTCGCAGGCAGTTTTTTCGAACCAGGCTCGGGCTTGGAAGACTGATTCACGCTTTTGAACATGCCCTCAGGACGAAGATGCATGATGACGATGAGGCCCACGGCAATCACGAATTCACGCATGGACGCGACCTGAACCGCATTGAGTCCTGGAATCGCCGCTGCGATAAACCGTGTTCCTTCGAGCAAAACGACAACCGCAAGCGAGCCGACGATGGCACCCACCACTCGCGTGTATCCGCCGGCAGTTGCTGCCAAGAAGATATAGATGGTGAGCAGTGGCACGAAGCCGTCCGGCGCGATGTAGCTGGTGAGGTGCGCATAGAGGCCGCCGGCCAACCCGGTCAGTGCTGAGCCGATGAAGAACGTCTTCAACTTGAGTTGTAAGACGGCCTTGCCGGCAACAGCAGCCACCTGCTCGTCATCTCGTACCGCCCGAATGGCGCGGCCGTAAGGCGAACGAAGCAACCGGGTCAGTGCCAGCGCGGCAGCGCCGGCAAATGCCCAGACGACAAGGAGATAGAAGTACGGGTGCAACGTACCCAGTTCCAACTTCAACGGCGAGCGAATGCCGGCCAAGCCATCACTGCCACCCGTGAGCCACTTCTCGTTCGTCGCGATGAGACGGATGAGTTCGGCAAATCCCAGCGTAACGATGGCCAGGTAGTCGCCCCGCAGTGGTCGTGTCACATACGACAAGGCGATGCCTACGAGCCCAGCAACAAGTGCACCGGCGACGAGCGTGAGTCCAATGGGAATGCCGGTCTGCGACAACAGCGCTGATGCATAGGCCCCAACCGCGAAGAAACCCACCAGACCGAGGTTGACCATTCCGCCCTGGCCCCAGATGGTGACCAATCCAAGCGACATCAAGGAATAGATGCCGGCAAGCGTCAGCATGAAAACGAGATAGGACGTCATTTACGTACCCCCGCCGCGCCGGCGAAGAGACCCGAGGGTCGAACCAGAAGAACCGCAAGGATGGCGAGGAAGGCCACAGCAGATTGATAAACCGGCGGAATCGCCAAGAGGGATACCTCTGCCGCCACACCGACCAGCAGCGCGCCCAGGACGGCCCCGCTGAGGCTGGTCAACCCACCTACAACGCTCGCAGAGAAGATGATGAGCAGCAGGCGCGCGCCAGTCGATGGGTCGACGCTCGTGTCGATAGCCAAGAGCGCGCCACCGATGCCGGCCAACCCCATGCCGATGAACGTCGCCAGGTTGGACAACTTGGCCGGGTCGATACCCTTCAACCGGGCCAGGTCCGGGTTGTCCGCTACGGCGCGCATCGCCTTGCCTACGCGCGTAACCGTGAAGAAGGCTGCCAACACAAACGAAACGACAAGCGCAATTCCGAGGTTGTGCATCTGCTGGGGGCCGATGCGAATTTCACCGATGACGACGTCGCGTGCGATGGGCATCTCAAAGCTGTTCAACCCACTGCCAAAGCCGAAGCGAAGAGCGTTCTCCAAAGCGAGGTTGAGCGCGATAGACACGATAGCGACCATGAGCGCCATATGAGCCGAAGGGCGTTTGCGCATGGGTGCCAATGCCACCCGGTCGCTGGCGACGCCCAAGAGTCCGGCCACGACGAAGGCCACAACGAGCACCGGCACAAGCGGCCAGTGCAGTTGGGTATTCACCAGCCAGCCGGCAAAAGCCCCAATCGTCATCTGGGCCGCGATGCTGAAGTTGATGAAGCCAAGCACGCTGAAAATCAGCGTCAGGCCGAGCGCAGGGAGAGCAATGACGGCGCCCATCACCAGTCCGTTGACGATGAGCTGAACCAGTTCTAAAAACATCGCGGTTCCTTTTTGACTTCGGTGCGGTCTTAAGCGACCTTGGTCACCACAAGCTTGCCTTTTTGGGCTTGCTCGTAACGGAAGAAGACGCCCTTCACGTCGCCGTTTTCAGCGAACTCAAGAGGACCACTGGCGCCGTCATAGTTGATGGACGAGCCACTTGCCAGCAGCTTCAGGCCATCAGCTGGGCTATCAACAACCTTGCCCTGTGCCGATTGCGTGACATTGCGAATGTTGTCGCGAACGGTGGTGCCGTTCGGTGCTGCGTTTGGTGCCGCGGCCAACGCCAGCGCCGCCATCACGACGTGGTCATAGACCTGGCATGAGTAGCTGTCCAGGCCGGCAAGCTTCAGCTTGCTGACGACTCGCTTGTATGCCGTTGCGGTTTCAGCAGCGGAGGGAACCAGCGAGTAAGCGCCTTCACTCACTTCTGCCGGCACGGCTTCCATCAGCTTTTGGTTCACGCCAAACGAGTAGCCGATGCGTCGACCTTCGTACCCGGCGCGGTAGAGGTCCTTTAATACGACAGCGGTGTCAGGCACATATCCGCCCAGGACGATGACGTCGGGTTTGAAGCGCAGAGCCTGGTCCACTTCCGAACGGTAGCTCGCCTTCTTGTCTTCGTAGATGAGGCCAGCACCGGCCCCACCTGACTTGGTCATGATGCCGGAGATGATGTCGATGTAGGACTGAGCAAATGGCGTTTGCGGGCCCATAAAGAACATGCGCTTGGAACCGAGTTCGACAGCGAAATCGCCTACACGGGTTCCTTGCAACGTCACGGTCGGCGAAGTGCGGAACACATAGCCCTGATGAGGGAGCTTCGTGATGCTGTCTGCGCCAGACGACGTTTCCAGAACCACCTTGCCCTCCCAGCACATCGGAGCGATGGCAGAGGTGACAGCGGATGCGTAGGAGCCCCCGATGGATACGCACTTGTCGACGTCGATGAGCTTGCGGGCCGCACGGACTGCCGCTTCCGGATTGCTCTGGTCGTCCTCGATGATGACTTCGACCTTTCGGCCATTCACGCCACCAGCTGCATTGATTTCTTCGGCTGCCAACTTGGCGGCAAGGCTCATCGTGGCGCCGAACTGACTGGTCGCACCAGTCAACGGAATCAGGATACCGATACGAATGGGTTCCTTACTCTGACTGAACGCGAAGGGGCTCAGACTGGCGAGGGATGCTGCTGCGCTTGCGCGCAGGACGTTGCGACGTTGGTTGCTGAACATGGTGACCTCTGAGAGTTGGATAAAGAAAATCAGTGAGCAGCGGCGGCGCCGCCAAGGAAGAGATGCCGGACTTCGTCGTCGGCAAGGAGGTCTTGTGCGCTCTCATCACGGAGCTTTTTCCCCGCCACAAGGACTACGCCTCGCGTGCCGTATTCCAGGCCGAGCAGTGCGTTTTGCTCGACCATGAGGATGGCCAGACCCTGATGGGCGAGGTCACGGATGAGGTCGAATACTTCGTCGGCTGCAGCGGGCGAAAGCCCGGCGGTAGGCTCATCCAAGAGAAGAACCGAAGGCTCGGTGATAAGCGCGATGGCCATCGCCAAAACCTGACGTTGACCACCGGACAGGTTGCCTGCCTTGTCCTTGAGCCGGCCCTTCAACAAGGGAAACCGTTCCAGTTGAGCCTCAACACGGTCACGCAGCCCCTTGCGGACGAGGTAGCCACCCATTTCCAGGTTTTCCCGCACTGTCAGACTCTGGAACACATTGCGCTCCTGAGGCACGAAGCTGATACCCGCCTGGCAGACAGCTTGTGCATCGCCTGACGGCAATGCTTCACCGTTCAGCAGAATGCTTCCGGCTTTTGGTTTGAGCAAACCGGCGACCAGCTTTAGGAAAGTCGACTTGCCGGCACCGTTCGGTCCAATGATGACTGCCAGGTCTCGTGCACGGATTTCAAGGTCGATGCCTTTAACAATCTCTTCAGCCGTGGCATAGCCACCGCGGACGCCTTCAATCTTGAGCGTGGACATCAGCGGCTCCTTCCAAGGTAAGAACTCTGGACGCGACCGTCTGAAGTCACGTCCTGAAAGCTGCCATGCGTGAGGTATTTGCCTTCCGCCATCACGATGACTTCATCGCTGAGGCGACGAATCAGAGACATGTCGTGTTCAATGATGAGCACCGTGATACCTTCGTCGCGGACCGCTTCGAGCTGCTCTGCAATCTGGCCCACAAGCGTCGGATTGACGCCGGCCATTGGCTCATCCAAAAGAATCATCTTGGGTTGAGCCAACAGTGCGCGACCGATTTCCAGCAACTTCTTCTGACCGCCAGAAAGTGCGGGCACAAGGTTGTCGAGCACGTGGTCGAGTTTCAAGCGGCGAGCCATTGCCCACGCTTTTTCGCGCAGTTCATGCTCTCGAGCCTTCACCGCAGGGCCGCCCAACAAGCCAGCCCAAAACCCTTCGCCAGGTTGGTTCTGACCGTAGAGCATCAGGTGCTCGAAGACAGTCATTCGCTGACAGCCTCGAGCTAGCTGAAATGTGCGAATCAGGCCTTTGGACGTAATCCTTTCTGGCCGCATTCCCCCAATTTCAACGCCGTCGAACTGGACGTGACCCTGAGCCTGAGGAAGCAGACCGGTGATGGCGTTGAAAAGGGTCGTCTTGCCGGCACCGTTGGGACCGATGAGCCCCGTGGTTTTTCCACGCGCCACGGAAAAACTGGCGCCGTCGAGAGCGTGCAACCCGCCAAAGGTCGCCCTCACATCCCTGATTTGGAGAATCGCATCCATGCTTAGTTCGCCGTGGTGGCGCCCGTAATCTGGGTCAACTCGTTCTTGAAAAAGCGGCCTTCTTTCATGATGGCCGCCAGGCCCTCGCCTTGGCCGGTAAGGACAGTGATGTCCTCCAGGGGATTTCCCTTGACCAAGAGGATGTCGGCGGTCGCGCCGGTTTTGATAACGCCCAGCTTTCCGGAGCGCATCAAGATTTCGGCTGCGATAGATGTGGCGCTTCGAATGGATTCGAGATTGCCCACGATTTCGGCGCGTACGCGAAGCTCTTCGCTTTGGTGAGGATGGGATTCGCCCAGCAGGTCGCTGCCAAAACCCATCTTCACTCCGACCCGGTGCAGCATCGCAATCGCTTCTCGACCCTGCAGCCGGACATCGTCCACTTTTGCTATGGACTCTGGTGGAAGGCCGAATTTCTCACCTTCGATAGAAAGCATGTCGAACGTGATGAGCGTCGGCACCACAAACACGTTCTTTTCCCGAAGAAGCAGCGCGGTTTCTTCGTCGATGAGATTGCCGTGTTCGATGGTCCGCACACCGGCTTCGACCGCCCGCTTGATGGCGCGCGGGGTGTATGCGTGGGCCATGACGTAGGTCTGCCAAGCTTCGGCCTCCGCTACGATGGCTCGCAATTCCTCCATCGAGTAGCCGGTATTGCCGATGGGGTCGTTCGGCGAGGTCACGCCACCACTGGCCATGACTTTGATTTGCGTAGCGCCCTTGGTGAGCTCGTCGCGAGCGGCGCGACGCACGTCGTCAACGCCATCCACCACACGTCCAATATTTCCAATGCGGTACGAACACGAGCAAGCTTCCAACTGGTCGCTGCGTTGGCGGAAGTCTCCGTGGCCACCGGTCTGCGAAAGCGCCTTACCCGACGGGAAAATGCGCGGCGATTCAATCAACCAGTCTTTCGACGCCGAAGACATCGCCCAGTCGCTGCCGCCTGCATCACGGACGCTTGTGAAGCCACGCGAAAGCATGCCCTTGAGGATAGGCAGCGCTCGGATGACTGCCAGCGCATTTGGCATCTTTGCAGAGAAGCCAAGATTCACGGACGAAGCCGTGGCATGCACATGGCAGTCGATCAACCCCGGCATCAATGTCATGCCGGTGGCGTCATACACACCCTCAGCATCTGAAGGCACGGCCAAGCCCTTGCCCATTTCGACGATGGCGTCGTTTTCGACAACAACATCCATCCCATCAACCAACGCTCCAGCGTCCAAATCAAGGACGTTTGCATTGCGGAAAACAAAAACTGACATCGCGGCTCCTGCACTTAATACATTACGAGTCTAAGACTCCTAAACACCTACTACAATAGGTGTCACACACCTAAGGAAAGTCCTTACCTCGAAAGGCAGCGAAGATGACGATAGCAATTTCCAGGCCCAATCACGAACTCGACTACAGCCGAGCATTTCAAGATGCTCCGGTGGGTCAAGCAATCGCGCATCACCGAGTCATCGTTGACTGCAACAAGGCATTCGCGCGAATGTTCAGGTCTACCGTGGAGGAACTGGTGGACACCACCTTTGAGCGTCTGTATCCCGACCTCAGCCGTTACGAGCAGACGGCAAAACGCATTGCACCGGTCCTGGCGCGCGACTCGACGTTCTCCGATGACCGCGTGATGAAGCGGCTAGACGGAGAGCTGTTCTGGGTGCATGTGAGTGGCTTCACCTACACGCCTGATGACCCACACGCCGACACTCTGTGGGCGTTCACAGACCTGTCGATGAAGCGCAAGGTGAACTCTGTTCTACGAGGCTCGTTGACGCCGCGCGAACGAGACATTGCTGCGTTGCTGATTGAAGGCAAGACCGGCAAGGAGGTCGCCAGTTCTCTCGGAATCAGCCCGCGCACCGTCGATATTTACAAGACTCGTTTACTGCGCAAGTACAACGTCACCAGCACTCCGGCCTTGGTTCAAAAGCTGGTAAGCGCGTAGTGCAAGGAGCACGTCAGCCCTAACGCAACATGTACAAGCGAACCGCCATCTGAAGGCGGAAGCGTCCTTCCACAGTGGCCGTATCGAGCCCAGTTGCATCAGTGAGCTTCAACAAGCGCGCACGCAGCGTGGTGATGTGAACGTCTAGGCGTTGGGCTGCCTTTTCCAAGTGAAAGCCCTCCTCTGCAAGAGCGATGGCTGTATCCACGAGCTGCGTCCCCTTCCGCCCTCCTTCAAGTGGTCCGAACACTCGCGACAGGAACGTATCTCTGGCCGCAGCATCGCCTGCAAGCACTCGAGGAAAGAGGATTTCGTCGAAGCTTTGCACACGACCAGGCAGCAGGTGCTCGATGATTTGCTCGACCTCCTGACCTGCCGCACGCATACCCAAGACGCCTTTGTGCAACTCGCTAAGCCCCATTGCGGCGCGTCCGTGCGCCAAGTTGGCCCACAACTCCTCGGGATGCACCTTTTCAGGAAGGAGCAGATGAATCTGGTTTGCCATGAGGCTCATCAAAGCGGGCTCAGACATCCGCGCCAGAACCACTTTCACGTCTGCTGCGACCGCTTCACGGCGCGCAAAACCTTCCGGGGTCAGCGGATTGGGTTCATCCAAAAGAATGGTTGCAATACGATAACGTTTGGTCTTCTCCCAGCCCATCAACGCTGCACGTTCGAAACTGCCTGCACGCTCGTCAAATGTTCCCTCCATAAGCGACGAGACGAGCGCAAACCCCATGCGGGCTTCCTGCATCGCCAAGGCCCTCTGGTGAGAGATTTGAAGCGCCGCCACAGTGCCTGCCTGCTCGATGGCTCTTAGGTCGACTTCAGTAGCGGGCGCGTCTTCATCGCCCACAAATACGTAGCCCACGATTTCACTGCGAATGCGCACCGCGTAACCAACCACGCTAGGCACTGCCGTCGCCAATCGAGAAGGTCTGGGACGCCAGCGCACAGCGCGATTGGTGGCCTCGATGACGCGAAGCGCTCCATGGGTCTGAAGCTGCTCGAACAGGTCTGATGAGTGCGACGTCTCACCTCCAGCAAAGTTCGCCAGCTCAACCCCCTCAGCGGACACGATGGAAACGTTGCGCGACAGCACGGTGGCCAACACCTTGGCGACGTCGTGCAGCCCTTCAGCGGCGACTGCTGCCTCGGTCAGTTCACGATGAATCTGTTCGGACCGCATGAGAGCTTCAGCCTGCGTATTCAGAAGTGCACGAAGTACCGTCTGCGTGACGGCACTAAACGGAACTTCCCAGGCAAGTTCAATGAGAGGAAAGCCCAGCCTGGTAGCGGCCTCGAGGCTTTCCTTGGGAAAGTGGTCTACGAAGTGCGGAACTGCCAAGACGACGCCGCTGACCCCCTTTGCAGCAAGGCGTTCGACGATGGCTGCCGCCTTGCGACCCTTTTTGGGCCAGTTGTACCCGGTGCTGAGTAGCAGATGTCCAGCATCCACCCAGGCGTCGATGTCGGGGTGGTCCACCACCTGCACCCACGTGATGTCCTGCTCCAGGCCTTTGGCTCCGGCAACAACTTGCCCGCCGCTTAGCGGTTCAAGCCTCATCGCATTAACAAGCTTCATGCCTGGCACTCCGGAGCACTACAAAACATTGCGCCACTTTGCCACAGGACTCTATGTTTCAGAGGTTCATTTAGCTTCAAAAGACCACTAATCTTCTAGTCTCTTAAGACATTAGGTGACGCCATGGAAATCGACCCCTCTGCATTTGAAAAACTTGAACTGCGCGTGGGGCGCATCGTCCAGGCAACTCTGAATGCCAAGGCCCGTACCCCCGCCTACAAGTTGGTCATCGACTTTGGCGAACTGGGGACCCGCCAATCCAGCGGTCAGTACACAGAGCTCTACACAGCAGAAGCGCTGATTGGTACGCAAGTCGTGTGCGCCATGAACCTGGGTTCCATCCGCATCGGCGGTTACGAGTCCCAGGTACTGGTCATCGGCGCGCGTAGCGAAAGCGGCGCACCCATCCTCATCAGCCCGGAGCGAGAAGCCCCGTTAGGCGCTGAACTTTTCTAACCTTCAATGAGAGAACCATCATGAGCACAGCAAACAACCAGGCAGAGCTTCTCGAAATCGACCGCCGTCATTGGATTCACCCGGTCGCCCCTCTCGTGCAACATGAACAACGTGGTGCCCACATCTGGGAAAGCGCCGACGGCATTCATCTGACCGACATCAATGGCAAGCGCGTCCAGGATGCGTTTTCGGGTCTCTGGTGCGTGAATGTGGGTTATGGGCAGCAATCCGTCGTCAAGGCCGCACATGAGCAGCTCACGAAGCTGCCTTACGCAACCGGCTACTTCCACTTCGCCAGTGAACCTGCCATCCGTCTCGCTGGCCGCTTGGTCGAGCTGGCTCCCAAGGGGCTGACCCGCGTCATCTTCGGCCAGAGCGGTTCGGACGCGGTCGATACCGCCATCCGCACGGTGCGGTACTACTTCAACGCCATCGGCAGCACGTCCAAAAAGCACTTCATCGCCATGCAGCGCGGGTACCACGGCAGCACTGCAGCTGGCAGTGGCCTGACGGCGTTGCCGGTGTTCCATCGCTTCTTCGATGTGCCCACCGCCGAGCAGCATCACATTCCTTCGCCTTACTCGTATCGCCATGAAAGTGGCCCGGACGAAGCAGCAGTGTTGAAAAGCACGGTCGAAGCCTTGGAAGCCAAGGTCGCCGACCTTGGTGCTAGCAACGTTGCCGCGTTCATCTGCGAACCCATCCAGGGCTCTGGTGGAGTTGTCATTCCGCCAAGGGGTTTCCTCAAAGCGATGCGGGAAACCTGCGACCGCTTGGGCATCCTGCTCATCGTCGACGAGGTCATCACCGGCTTCGGCCGCACCGGCCCGATGTTTGCCTGCGGTGGCGAAGAAGTCACCCCTGACCTGATGACGCTGGCCAAGGGTCTGACCTCTGGCTATGCGCCGATGGGTGCAACGTTGGTTAAGGAAGAAATCTACCAGGCCATCGCGGCTGCCGGCGCTGATGGCACCCCGTTCGGTCACGGCAGCACCTACGCTGGGCATCCAGTGAGCGCAGCCGTAGCGAATGCCGTTTTGGACCTGTACCTGGACGGCGGCCTCCTCGAAAACGGACAGAAGGTTGGCCGCTACTTCGAGAAACGCCTTAAGGAACTGGAGTCGCTGCCGTGTGTCGGCGAAGTCCGTGTGCGGGGACTTCTGGGCGCAGTCGAACTGGTAGCGGACAAAGCGACCAAGGCACGCCCGGACCCTAAGCTTCGTTTTGGTCAGCGTGTGCTGGAAGCAGCGCTTGAACGCGGCTTGGTTTTCCGAGCCTTCGGTGACGACATCCTCGGTTTTGCCCCGTCGCTGAACTACACCGAACAAGACGTCGACGTTTTGATTTCCGTTCTGCGTGACGCCATCGAACATGTGGCTGCAAGCACGACACCTGTCGCAGCGTAATCAACTTCAACCGTTATCTTTTTCTTTAGAGCACACCATGAAACTTTCCGACTTCAAAGTTCTGACCTTCGACTGCTACGGCACCCTGATCGATTGGGAAGGTGGCATCTTCAACGCTCTGGCACCCCTGGTCGCCAAGGCCAAGCACGGCAAAACCCGGGACCAGGTCCTGGAAAATTACGCCCAACACGAAGCAGCTCAGGAAGAAGAAACGCCGGACATGCTGTACCCGCAAATCCTGGCCAACGTTTACAAGCGTCTGGCCAAGGAGTGGGGCGTGGAGGTGACCATCGCTGAAGCAAACATCTTTGGTGCATCCGTCCCGGATTGGCCTGAATTCGCTGACTCGGTCGAAGCCCTGACCTACTTGAAGAAGCACTATCGCCTGGTCATTCTGTCGAACGTCGACCGCCTGTCGTTCCGCGCAAGCAACGCTCGCTTGAAGGTCGAGTTTGACGCCATCTACCCCGCCCAGGACATCGGTTCTTACAAGCCCAGCCTGAACAACTTCGAGTACATGGTCCAGCACCTGCAGTCGGACTTCGGTCTGAGCCCGAAGGAAGTTCTGCACACCGCGCAAAGCCTGTTCCATGACCACGCGCCAGCCAATCAGATGGGCTTGGCTTCGGCCTGGATTGACCGCCGCCACGCCACCGAAGGTTGGGGTGCAACGATGCCTCCTCCTGGCACTCCCCGCTACGACTTCCGTTTCGAAAGCATGATTGATATGGCCAAGGCTCACCAGGCCGAACTCGCCGGCAAGTAATGTTTTCTTGGGCAGCAATCGCATAACGCACACCCTGCCCACGCAATACCGACCGCTCCATTAAACGGTCCAAGGTACCTCAACGGCCTCTTCGCGGGGCCGTTGCTGTAACTCGTCTTGAACTTACCGGTTTGTCGCCCCATGAATACGCTGAACACCCCGCTCGCGTCGCTTCTCGACCCCTCGCTTTTAAAGACCGCAGCCCTCATCGACGGCGTATGGACCGACGGCGGCCAGCGCTTTGATGTGCACGACCCGGCCACCGGCATGAAGCTGGCAGATGTGCCTAACCTCGGTCGCTCCGAGGCCGCCCAAGCTATTGCTGCGGCCGACCGCGCCTGGCCAGCATGGCGAGCGAAAACGGGTAAAGAGCGCGCCATCATTTTGCGTCGCTGGTTCGACTTGTTGATGGCCAATCAAGAGGACCTGGGCCGCATCATGACCGCCGAGCAGGGTAAGCCATTCCCGGAAGCAAAAGGAGAAGTCGCCTATGCCGCGAGCTTCGTCGAATGGTTTGCAGAACAAGCCAAGCGGGTCAATGGTGAAACGCTCCCCACGTTCGATAACAACCGACGGGTGATGGTGCTCAAGCAGGCGATTGGCGTGTGCGCGGCTATCACGCCATGGAACTTCCCCCTCGCCATGATTACGCGCAAGGTAGCGCCCGCTTTGGCTGCCGGCTGTCCTGTCGTTATCAAGCCGGCAGAACTAACGCCGTTGACTGCATTGGCGGCCGCGGAACTCGCGATGCGCGCTGGCATCCCGCCTGGCGTTTTGAACATCCTGACAGCCGATAGCGCCAACAGCATCGAGGTCGGAAAAGAACTGTGCGAGAACCCAACCGTTCGCCACCTCAGCTTCACCGGTTCTACCGAAGTCGGCCGCATTTTGATGAAGCAATGTGCTCCGACCATCAAGAAGCTTTCCCTCGAGCTTGGCGGTAACGCTCCGTTCATCGTGTTCGATGACGCAGACCTCGACTCCGCTGTTGAAGGCGCCATTGCAAGCAAGTACCGCAATGCTGGCCAGACCTGCGTTTGTGCAAACCGCATCTATGTTCAAGACTCTGTCTACGAAACATTCATCTCCAAGTTTGCAGCGCGGGTCTGCACGTTGACGGTTGGCAATGGATTTGACCCTGGTGTTCTGCAGGGCCCGCTCATCGAGCCTGCTGCGCTCGATAAAGTGCAGCGTCATCTGAACGATGCCCTGTCCAAGGGAGGCCGCGTAGTTGCGGGTGGTCGAAAGCTCAAGGGCCAGTTCTTCGAGCCCACTGTTGTGGCCGATGCCACGGCCCAGATGCTTTGCGCGACCGAAGAAACGTTTGGGCCGTTTGCTCCAGTCTTTCGCTTCAAGACGGAAGAGGAAGCTATCCGACTTGCAAACGACACGCCGTTTGGTCTCGCGAGCTACTTCTACGCGCGCGACATCGGACGAATTTTCCGCGTAGCTGAGGGTCTGGAAACCGGCATGGTCGGCATCAACACGGGCGTCATTGCTGCAGAGCATGTGCCGTTTGGAGGCGTGAAGCAATCTGGTTTAGGGCGGGAGGGGTCCGAGCACGGCATCGAAGACTATGTCGAGCTTAAGTACCTATGCATCGGTGACATCAACTCGAGCAAATCATGATGAGCTTTAGCCGCGAGGCCCTACATACGGCCATGAGAGACATCGTCGGTGCAGAGGGCTGCATCACTGAGGACGCCGACATCCAGCCATTTGTCGTGGATTACAAGCGCATTTATCACGGCGCCGCACCGATTGTGGCGCGCCCAAAAACTGCTGAAGAGGTCGCAGCGGTCGTGACGCACTGCCTTCACCACGGCATCGGCCTGGTGCCTCAAGGTGGCAACACCTCCATGGTCGGCGGGTCCGTGCCTGACGCCAGTGGTTCGTCCATCGTGCTCAACCTGGCACGTATGAATCGGGTACTCGATGTCGATGTCCTCAACGACACCATCACGCTTCAAGCTGGATGCACGCTCGCTGAAGCGTGTGATGTTGCCGAGGCTGCGGGACGGCTTTTCCCGCTTCGCATCGGCTCTGCTGGCTCATGTCAGATTGGCGGGAACCTCAGCACAAACGCCGGCGGCACGGCCGTGCTGAAGTACGGGAACATGCGAGAACTGACGTTGGGACTTGAGGTCGTACTTCCTGATGGACGTATCTGGTCAAATTTGAAGGGGCTCCGCAAGGACAACAGCGGGTACGACCTGAAGCACCTGTTCATCGGGTCTGAAGGGACGTTGGGCATCATTACAGCTGCGGTGCTGAAGCTTGTGCCTCTTCCGTCTGCTCGTGCTGTCGCCCTTGTCAAAGTGCCAAGTGCGACCGCAGCCATCAAGCTTCTGTCACTTGCCAAAAGCGCTGCAGGTCAGGCCATCAATGCGTTCGAACTCATTTCGCCGGACGCGATGGCCCTGGTTCTCGAACACCTCTCCATGGAGAAGGGCCCACTCGGCAAGGAGCCTTGCTGGCAGGTCCTGATTGAGCTCACAGGGAACTCGGGTGAGGACGAAACAAGCGCCCTGCTCATGTCCGTGCTTGAGGCAGGAACCGAGGCAGACCTGGTGCAAGACGCCGTCATTGCGGCCAACAACACGCAGATTGCGCAGTTGTGGAAACTTCGCGAAGAAATCTCTGATGCTCAGACGCGAACAGGTGGAAGCGTGCGGTGTGACGTGTCGGTGCCCATCTCCAAGATGGCGGAATTCATCGAGCAGGCGACCGCACGGGTCCAGGCCATCGCGCCAGAAATTCGAATGGTTGTGTATGGCCATGTCGGCGACGGCAACGTGCACTTCAACCCTCTTCGACCCACCAAGGTCGGAGCCAAGGACTTCTTGAACGCGGTGGGTGACGCAATTACAGAGGCGGCCGACAGCCTGGCGGTTTCCTTCAAGGGTTCCATTTCCGCAGAACACGGAGTTGGTGTCGGAAAGCGCGACGAACTGCTGCAGTACAAGTCGATGGTCGAACTGGACCTCATGTGGAGCGTTAAACGAGCACTCGACCCGTGCGGGTTGATGAATCCGGGCAAGGTCCTCCCGAGCCGGCCAAAAGATGTCTTTGCGAGCTGAAATGTTCAACGCGGCGTCGGCTCTCCGGCGCTGCACCTGACACTGATATGGCCATTCCAATTGCACTCCTGGCGATAGCGATGTGGGCATCGCTTGCGTCGCTGACAGTCGCCCTGAATGGACTTCCGCCGCTGTATCTCACCGGGGTCAGCCTCTTCATCGGTGGAGCGTTGTCCCTTCCGTGGATTCGATACTGGTCCTTCAGCTGGAAAGCGCTAGCTGTTGGTACGTATGGTCAATTCACTTACCACGTGCTCTACATCATTGCCCTGCGGAATGCACCGGCTGCGAATGCCAACCTTGTGCACTACGCGTGGCCGCTTTTAACCGTACTTCTTGCTCCGCTGGCAGGACGGGGAGGACGCCTCAAACCTGTTGACGTCCTCGCTGGACTTGTGGCGTTCGGTGGGCTTTCTTTCGCCATGCTGGACGCCGTGGATTTGTCTATGCGCTGGTACTCCGGCTATGGTTTCGCATTGGCGGCAGCAGTCGTCTGGGCAACCTATTCAATTGCCGAGGCTCGGAGCACGTCTTCGAGTCCGGTAGACGTGGGCCCCGCATGCATGGTCTCGGGCGTGTTGGCTTTGCTAGGGCACTTTTGGCTCGAGCCTGCGGTCCAGCCGTCGGGCGAGCAGTGGATACTTCTCCTCGCGCTTGGCATCGGCCCGACCGGCGGCGCGTTCTACCTTTGGAGTCTCGCACTGCGCCGGGGTGAACCACGAGTCATCGGGGTCGTTTCGTACATCACTCCGTTACTCTCGACTGCTGTCTTGTTAGCCTCCCAAGGTCGACAACTGACCCCCCCGCTTGTGGCGGCCGCATCTTTAGTCACTGCTGCGAGCGTGACCGTCTATTTAGCAAACCGGCCGCGGTGAAACCACGCGTCGCCAGGACGCGCCGGAGGCGCGTGAATCTCACCTTGGTTAGTAACCCAATGCCAGGCTGCTCGCACAGGTCTTAATTGTCCAGTCCGCTTGACCTGCCCCCTTCCTCCGTGCCATTCATAAGGAGGAAGTCCGGGGTTTCAAGATTAATTGATCTCGGTGGTGTTTG
>Ga0116227_10010997_pt1 | contig 15462 bp, 10 predicted proteins | sample S1TSphgellanicum_FD_89693 | JGI IMG/M metagenome (GOLD analysis project Ga0116227, IMG submission 89693) | Host-associated microbial communities from peat moss isolated from Minnesota, USA - S1T2_Fb - Sphagnum magellanicum MG | ecosystem: Host-associated > Plants > Peat moss > Unclassified... | reverse complement strand
TTTTATTATTATGATATATTATAGTTTTCTAAAAAAAATTTAATTAATAAAAAAAAGTTATAAATTTTAAACAAAGGTATGAAAGGAGGAAGAAGAAAAAAAAAAAAAAAGGGGGGGGGGGGGGGGGGGGGGGGGGGGGGGGGAAACATTATAGTCCTAAAAGGGGGATTATGTTAGGAAATGATGTTGCCAGTGAAAAATAACTAATAGTTGATATGACTATTAGCCAAATAGGTTGTACCTGGCATGAATAGTAGTCAATGTTATAAATAGTTAGTTAGAGGTAGAAAATATTATTTGAATAATAGTTAACTGAAACTGATATATTGTCAAACATGTTGTTAAACTATGTACCATTGAAACATTATCTCCTGAATCAACTATCGATTGGAATAGTTATAACCATTTGTAAAATGGAAAATAAATAAGAGTGATTTGTGATGAAACAAACTTTTTCTAACATTATTCGAACTTACATATTGTAATTGGTTGACAAACTTTTTCAAAAAATATATATGTGTGTGTGTATTCAGCATGATGAAAAATAAAGGACTATCAAGAAATAATGGTAATGGTTACATTAAATTGTGGAAGATAAATATTAGAATTCTCATGATGAACTTTCAAATAGTTATGTGAGTATTTGTAAATTTTATCACTCTCACAGGCACCTTTTGCAAATGTTTTGGGATACCATAAGTGCACAAGAAATACCTCTAAAACATGACAATCAATTATAGTCTTGTACATACATAGGTTGGGTATCACTATGTATATGGTGATACCCGTTGGTCAAAGAAATTCTGTGACACCCGAGGCAATGAGGCCAAAATTATAAATAAAGTCATTGGATGCTATGTGAATTAGTTCCAATTAAATTTATTTATTTTGAATGTCTTTCTCAAATGCATACTTAATTATGTACATCTACCATTTGTTTACAAATCCCCTTTACCACTCCTTTACTTGTAACATGAATGGTAGATGGCATTGTCAAAATTAAATATACAAGGTAGGCTTTCTAAAAAATATCCAAGAAACCCATAAAGATGTATGTCATATTTGAATGATAGATGTACATAATCAAATACATACTTGAGAAAGATGCTCAAAATTTGAAATTTTACATGGAACTAATTCACATAGCATCCAATGACTTTATTTATAAATTTGGCCTCATTGCCTCCAGAGTCCTCACTCATAGAATTTTCCTGACCAATGGGTTAGAATTGTAAACCAGGCAGGACTTGTTATCGGTTGGCCTCAAATAGCAAAGGTCCAAGCTCCAAGGCCCAAGAAGAATTGGTAAATTAAATGATGGATAATGATTAAGTGTTTATTGCCAAAATGTCCCGTACATGTTGGGGTTGCCTAAATAAATAACAGCCTATGGCCTCCTCACTCCAAGACATGTATTGTACCCTCTTAGTGGCTTGTCCTGGGACTTGGTCCATTTCGTCTCATGTCCATATCTACCTAGGGTTATTGGGAACACATGTTAGGTGTGTGTGTATAAAATTAATAAAAGCATATATTACATCCAAATATTGCCTTCTATGTCACATTTTCAAAAAATTCTTAAATACTATATGAATATGGTGACACCCTCCCCATAAAAAGTGTTTTTTATTGCAATTTGACAATAAAAAAAAAGGGAATTTAGGACAGAAAATAGCCTTTTCAAAAAATTGTGTTGCCTTTTTGTAATTCTTTTATCAAGAAGAGATTGTCGACTCACACCCTAAGACAATGAATTTCAGTCCAATATGCAATAGCCTAAGTTGTAGGACCAAATACTAGGCCTGAATTTGACATAAATATCTATCTATGAAGCAAGGTCGTTTGTTTTGTTTTGTTTGTCACACTGAGATCTCCCAAATCACATGCTTCATGCTGTGCTCTTTGTATCTACGGAAAGCTTTTGACGAGTAAGGGTGCACCGACTTGGTTTGAAACTGCTTTGGAGTTATGATGTGGAAGTTGTTGATTATTGAACCATTTTTTCAATGAAAAAGAAGAAAAATTGAAACTGAAAAAATTGTTGGAATTTGGGGGAGATTTGTGATGTCCTTGGGAAGCCCTCGACAAGTCAGATTTAATAGAGTTTATTTCATAATTTTCAGAGCTAAGGTGTGGGTTTCAGAGTGGATGTTGTTGCTGAAAATTCAAAAAATTGCAAAAATTGGATTTAGAAGGAAAAATCAGTTGAGCTGCCAATGTGTTCACTTTGCCGAATTTAGAAATTTTCAATTATGAAAATGTGAAAAAATTAAAAATGTGTTCAGACTTGGGTCAAAAGCACAGACTACAATAGTGTACTTGAAGACATTCTACTATATGCATGTAGGAAACCATCTTGGGCCTAGCCTTGAAATTTCTTTTGGCGCATTTACCACGTGTTGAAATCTTTTTACCAACTTGGAATCTTCTTCAGCACTTTAGTACTTGCTACCCAGCTTTACAAAATGCACGCACATGGTCCTTATCCGAGGGGGGAGGGAGGGAACTTTTTTTTCCTTGTTTCCAATGTGTTCCCATCAAGTTCTCGAATGCGTTTCCCAAGATGTTCCCAGTACAACCTGCGTTTTATCCCATATGGTTTGCCCAAAGTTCAACTCGCATGTATATAAACTGAAAAGTTGATATCAAGGAGTACGGATTTCTTTTCTACTTTGCAACTGGGGTCCAGAGAGGTGCTTCTAATGGGGGCATGCCCCCAATGATTCAAAACAATTGCTGATGCGCCAATCAATATTGCTCCTTTTTTAAAAACAAAGAACACCTTGTGAGCACACCTTGTGAGCACACCTTTTTTTTAACATTAGAATTGAGAACACGTGACCATGACTAGGTCAATTAAGTGAGGGCTCACTTTCCATGTGCACCATTCCAAAAGGTCCCAGATGTGGTCAAAATAATAAAATTATTTCAACCCTAGGACAATAGAGTTATCCATACAGTCTGGCAATTAGGGGGCGAGAACGGCAGTTTCAGCATAGTTTTTCCACCAATTTTGGTGGTCGACTGAGTTTCAGCATTTCATACTGAGATTTAATAAATTTTCCTTACTTTGGGGATACCATTGAAAGAGGGGATAAGGGGTGAAGGCAGGCCCAAAGACAGGGTGAAAACAGGGTGACTTTACAGATAACTCTAATAACTTATCCATAAAGTAATCCTACTTTTCATCCTCACTTGATACTTACTGCCGTTCTCATCCTCCCTTTTTGAGCTATACTTAAAATGCAACAAAGTGAGAACCAGTCCCGAGAACAAGAGCTAAAGTCTTAAAAAGTAATTGCCATGGTCACTTTTCTAACCACACATGGCTGTAGACTAGGGGCTCCCTAAACGGACTAAGTCTACCTATTTAGGGGTTACTTACAGCCTACCTACCTAGGGGTTACTTATTTCCTTACCCATAGGTCACTTACTTACCTATGTGGTCATGGGCTATTTAGTGGTTACTTAAGAAACTATTTAAGAGCTACTTAGGAATATTTAAGAATGACCTAGGGACTTCATAAGTTAAAAAATATTTTAGGGTTATTTATGGGGTTACTTAGGGGTTATTTTGGAGATATTTATGGAGTTACCTAAGGATTATTTAGGAAATTATTTTGAGTTTATTTAGTAATTACTTACAAAACTATTTAGGAAATTATTTAGGGATTTATTAAGATAAGGGATACCTAAGGAATTGCTTACGAGGTTACATAAACAGTTATTTAGGGATTGCATAGAAGGTTATTTAAGAAAATATGTAGGGATTATTTAAGAACCTATTTTGGTTAGGATATACCTAGGGATTATTTAGGGATTACATAGGTCCTATTTATGAACTTCCAAAGTTAGGGGATATCTAAAGACTACTTAAAGAGTTACATAAGATGTATGTAAGGGTCATGAATGAGTCCTAAAGTAACCCCTATGTAGGTTCTATTTAATGTTCTTTATGAATTAACCCTAGATAATCTTTAATCATCCTTAGGTATCTCTAACTTAAGAAATTTTTAGCCAACCTCACAAGTAGGTTCTATGTAACTTTTAAAATAATCTTTAGGTATTCTATAACCTAGATAAACCCATAGGTGTCTCTAGGTAATCCCTTATGTAGGTTTTAGGCAGTCCTCTAAATAGTCCTTAGATATCCCATAACCTAGATAGGCCCCTAAGTGTCTCCTTAGTAACCACCCAAGTAAATTGTATGTAGCTTTCCCATGTAAGCTTTTGATACCCCTAGGTAGCCTCCTAGGTAAGTTCTATACAATTCTTTAAATAATCCTTAAGTAACCAATAACCAAGTAGATCTTTAGGCACTTCCTTGAATTTCTTAAATAGGCCTTAGATAGGATTTTAAATAGTTCTTAGGTATCTCAGAACCTACATAGTTCCTGAGGTGTCTCCCTAGATAATCCCTAAGGCCCCTAAGTAATCCTTAATTATCCCATAAATAAAGTTAATAATGCATAACTAACCCTTCATAAGTCCCTAATCCTCATTCTGTAAACCCTTTAGCTATCCAATAACATAAGTAAACCTCTGGATAGACATGTAGATGCAGCCACAAAACCCAATTCATCATGGGTCGAGGAACAAATTTGCGTTTGCTCCTCTGCTATTTTCCTTTTGCCCAGTCCCGTCCTGTATTTTGACTGTCCTCCTGTGTTTCAGGAAACCCAGGATTCTCTGCTCCTGAGTTTTCCTAACTTTGCAGATAACTCTAATACACCAAAAAGAAGTTTCAACCAGTGCAGACAAGGAATTTTAATAATTGATTGGAAAAAGAAATATTATCCGATCTACTCTTAGAAAACAAGGCATCACAAACAGGCTGGCCCCACCAATAAATAAGATATTGTACATCTACCTACTGTGTCCACACTCCGAACACCAAAAAACATCTGTTCCAATTTAAACAGTCTAAACACTGTCACCAAAGAAACCGGTTCACCTAATGTGAAACGAGTTCTAATAAGGTAAAACTTCCAAAAGTTGGATGGAACGCGATAGTCCCTGTAAACAGTGTTGGAGACTTTGTCATTGGCAAAAGCAATGACACTTGTTACAATTATTTGCATGAACCCCTTTGGCACGATTCTTATAAGAATCCCTCGCGACGTCTCCCCATTCATGGATCTTGCCATTGAATCGATTGTCTGTGAATTTGTTAGCGACGTGATTCGCCTTTGTGTGCTGAAGAAAGTTGGGTTTCGGAGCTCGTCATTTGAAGCAACTTCCCTCTCTCAAAATTAGATCTTCGACCACTTCCCGGACGTGAAAATGAGCACTACTACTGTGGTATGTGTGTGCAAGATTCGTTTGTTGAAGTCGGGATCTTGATAGTATCCGACTAAATTTTGGGTTAGAATTCGCACGTTAACAACTTGCTGATTTGTTTGTTGAATTTTATGGAATCAGGATTGGAGAGTCAGTTTTGAGTGTTAGTCTCTGGTCATTGCGAGTCTGGTACAGTTCGGGCGGATGGAGGAAGTTTTGATGTTTGAGGTTTCTTTTGGTTTCGAGGCCCTGCAATGAACATTGTATTCTGGTTTTTGCTTTGGGTTTTCAAGCTTTCAACCTGGGCGCCAACTTCTTTTCGAGGCGGCGCTTCTGTGGGGTTGAATTGGTGCTAAATTTGTGGTTAATTTGTGTGTGTGAGAAGCAACCTGCAATTCTGCCAGAGGGATATGAGATTACGAATTGCGTTGTGGTGGATGAGAACTTCAATCCCGACCCCAACTCGGAAAATGCCGTCGACAAACTCAAAGCCAAATTTAAGGACTTCAAGATCGAGGTGTTTTTGTGAGTTTAGACATCTTTGATACTAGTAATTTATTGCTTGGTGCTCTGAATTTGATTACAACGTGCATGTGCATCTTGAAGCCGTAATCGCCACTAGGAGAAGTGTCGTGAATAGCCCGGTACGGCGCTTGGTACCAACATTTTGAATCATATATTTGGAGATCTCCTCGTCAGTTTTACTTGAATGTCCTCGAGGCTCGATCTAGGCCTATGGATCCTGTTCATCGCATATGATCTTAGATCTCAGGTCTTGGAACCGCTGTCCAAATGTTCAAATGGATCAAGTTGTCATCCAGCCGACAAACTTTTGAACCTAGTACAAGAACAAGGAATTATTATGTCATGATAATAGTTTATGCAACTGACATTCCGACCCTGTGTTGTGTTTGTAGGGCTAACCTAGAGCGGTTCGAGGAGCTCGCAATAGAAGGACAAAAGCCAAAGGTGGAATTATGATCTCTCTTATAGTAGCCCCAATCTTTGATGACTCCTCTTCTTCTGGTGACGTAAATCGGAGTAGTAAGTGCCCACATTTTTAGAAATTTCAGTTAGACGAGCTTGCATTCTGGTCGAAATTGTCACTACAAAACGGAGTTGATCTGACACAGTTTTAATCAGCTTCTTATTACTACATTGACAGGATCTTTTGCGAAGAATTTTACAATTCACAAAGGGGTAGTGTGGCACTCGAGATTAGGAAGATTTTCATGTCAGTTATAAAGAATTACATAAGTTAATTCTGCAATGATCATAGTTGAATCTTTGCAGGTGATGCTGATCACATGCATCGACTCTCGCTGTAACCCAACAATGCTCTTTGGACTTGAAGCTGGGGAAGCTTTCGTTGTTCGTAATGTTGCCAACTTTGTTCACCCCTACGAAGGACAGGTCCATGTATACCCATCATTCCTCTTTCGCTTAATATATGGATTGTGTTAAAGTATTTGATGAGCTATCGCTGCAATGACAAGGTTATTAGTTGACTTTAGTGAATCATGAATGCTTCCAGCTTCTTCGATTCATGCTTGCGGGCTTGATTCCCATTCCCTAGGCATCGCACTGTCTACAACATGTCGATAGTTGATCTGTGATGTGCTCCCAATGTGTCTGATGTTTTTGCCATATGCGCTATGGTTGTCACTGCAGCATGTGGCACATGAGAATGCAGCTGTAGGAGCCGCCATTGAGTTTGCTGTCACTAATATCAAAGTAAGTTTCTAAGACTCTCATGGGTACAGCCAACCCAAGTTTAAATTCGTGACTAAACTCCACATTGAGTGTCAATCGAGCTTCTTCCAACTTTAATATTTTCTTCTGTGGAATCTATAAATCATCTCAACTATATGCAGCAGTTTCTGCTATCCATAAGAAACCATTTTGACTATCCTTGACTACAGGTCGAACACATCGTGGTGGTGGGACACAGTAGCTGTGGTGGTATTAGGGCTCTTATGGAACTTGACGATTTCACAAAGTACCTTTCTTCACAGGACTGATATCTTTCAAGATTTCCTTTTCGAATGCAAGCTTTATTTGACAACACGATAATGGGTTTTTTAGTTTGGGGTGTGACATCTTGGTTGGAAGATAATGGATCTTTATTAATGGACTTGTACATCCTGATGGCAGAGACCTTGTGGGAAACTGGGTGAAAGTTGGACTTCCAGCCAAGGAGAAGGTGAAAGAGCTCTACCCGGAATTATCATTCGATGAACAAGTGAGCTTGTGCGAGAAGGTGCCAATCCTTTCCCTCCTATACCAGAGTACTCTATAACATAAAGAACAATTTGTGAACCTTGGACCTGTGGTTTTCAATATTAAACCTATTCATGTCCTGTAACCCTTCAAACATTTAAAGATAATCCAGGAGTTGTGAAATGTTGAAGTGCCAACACATAAGGATCTTGAAGCAACTGGCAAAGATGTATAATGTACCTCGATGGAAGTGGTGAAGCAAGTTGAATACTCAAGATCCCAGGTCCGATCCAAATTTTGTTTGTGTAGCCTTAATGTTTGTTGCCTACACAGGAAGCCGTGAATGTTTCACTGAAGAACTTGCTGACTTACCCATTCGTTAAGGAGGGTGTCAAGGGCGGCAATCTCCATATCCATGGTATGCACTACAATCTCCGCCATGGGAGATTGACTAGCTGGGATATTGTGCGCAAGTAAGCAGTTGTGCGAAGAGGTTTCTACCTAGTTGTGGTACTTTTTAATGTATTGTATTTGGTAATACGTCCCAACTCAGCGGGAAGGTTAACATGTTCATGATAGCGAGGATCATAGTAAATGAAATTTGGTCAGATTTCAACTTTTGCGACGTACTGAAATCCTTCTCAAGAAGTTATTCTTCTTACCTTTCTATCAACCAAGAGAGCGCCAAGCGCTTTGTAGCACATCCTGCAATAAAGAAATTCAAACAACTTGTTGTCCGCCCACTATCTTTGGCGTGCTAGAGGGATCTACTTAAATCACTTGTCAGATTGTACCCTTTTTTGATGTTTTGCTTATAGGTTTGATCTACCTTCATGCTTCATAAAAACCCTGGATCTGCAAGTCAGCAAGTTAATCTTCCGCTTCCAAAAACCCTAAACTTTGCGATATCCCAACCTTCCCTGCTGCAGTCTTTTGGTAACCGATTCATTTGCATAAGCATCTGTAGCTGGCCATTAAGAGCGTGCCAGTTTGCTGATTGAACCTCTCAACGACCTTTATCGGAAAGAATGTGACGTCTTGTGCACTATGGCATTTCTAAAGTGAACTGAATTATAGAGGATTGTTCCCCAATCTATGGCCGGTCTTATTTTCTATTTAAAGTCTGGTTTTTGTTGTAAAACCAAAACAAACCAATAACCGGTTGCTTTGCACTACATAAAGCACTGCCTGGATTTTTCCTTTGTATTTTCAGCCCCCTTACCTGCCTGAAGAAACCTGTTTTCAGCCTGTCACTGTTCCAAAGAAGTGAAAAGATTCCAGCTCTACTCTCCGTAGGAAAAGGACCTGAGAACACGCCTGTTTTCGACCTGTTCCCTCCGCTTACCGCCTGAGTACCGGCCTCGGGCACAGATCTTCAAATCACTGACGGGTCTATATTCAGGCCCTTCTGTACTGAAGTTTGTCTTAGCGATATCAATTTTAGAGATCAATCTGCTTCCTTGAAATGCTCACCACATTCAAACATTCCTTAGTCATTGAGCAACACTGTTTTTTGGGTGGATATGGCAAGAGGAGAGAAGAATGTGCTGTTGATTTTAGAGAACGTAGTGCTAGGTGTGGGAAAATGCATTTCACGTGACAATTCTGCATAATTCCAGATTCGTCTAACAAAATGATAGAATACGCACAAGCTGAAGCCCATCCTTTTTGTTGGAGCTAACGATAGGAAAACGCAGCGGACTTCCAAAGGTCTATAAAGCACATTGTGGTCCGGGTAGACAGGATAGTCTACATAATTGTGTAGCCCCTCCCTTCCTTTTCTTTTAGTCCATCGTGCTCCTCTGGACTTCTTGTTTTATGGGAGTCACGCAGGTATATTTCATCATCATCTCCAGGACAAAGTCAAGTTTCATAGTTTATACCATAAGTTGAACCAGAGGTACAACAGTGGTTTAACTTTTGTTAAAGTTTATACCAAAGGTAGGCGCCAACGCACAAGTTGCTTATTATGTATTCTAACGTTTGAAGCATCTTTTCTTCAACATGTCATGTAAATATGTGGTAAATTGGTTCAATAAACTGATAATTAAGGGGTCAAAAAACACCTCCAATGTTTGCAATGTAAGAAGTATAATGAAATAGAAACACAAAAAAAAGGAAGAATTAGATCTATTCCAGGGATCTAATAATTACTAAGTCCATAGATAGGTGGTGATAACAGAGTCCAGTGTTTTTTTTTAAAATTTCCCATATTGCCATATGTGAGCATCTAGCATTAAATGGCCATGGGTTTGTAGAACCTGTACAAAATGTCAAATGTTGGTATTGAATATCCCCCACCCCTCCGAATCCAAGTGGAAACGTGGCATTTTTTTTAAAAACAAATATTTCCCCCCGAAAAGGAATATCTGACACAATATTCCGTTCTCATTTTTATTTTTCACATGTGTGAAATTTTGTACCCAAAAAGAACGCTGAGTGAGTTAGCTTATGAGCACTTTGAGAAAAGCAGATTTGACAAATTTAGTAACAGTCACAAAGGTGGTGGCACAATGTTTTTTTTCCTTTTTTCCCAATTTTTTCATGTAGCCAAAGTGGCAATCACCCAGTAAAGATTTAGCCAAATTTGGCTATATACTAGATATAAACATAAAAATAAAAAAGATTCTTCTATATTCTTGACTACCTACTGGAACTTATCATAAAAAATTGGCAATTTACTTATTTATAATCTTGAAATCTTTTGAATTTGGGCCATTTTTTGCATGACAAATCCTTTGCATATGTCAAAATCATAAACTTCAGGCCAAAATTTGGTGAAAATTTGGCAGTAATGCATGGCTAAGGTTGTTTGCAAACAACAAAACACTAAGAATTTGGAGTCCCTTCCATCCACTGGACTGAGACTTAATACCAAATTCCTACCTGCAAGGTGGTAATCTGGCATTTTCCTCAACTTAAAATATAGAATGTTCTAGCTTGCAAGATTACATGATTCTCTCCCTTCCCATTCCTACAAAATGCACAAAGACCAAGAGGTATAGAACCAGAGTATTTTTCATTGGCCAAGGGCTCAAAGTTGGCTATACATGTAGCCTCTTGAAGGCAGTGTTGGCATCTATTTTACACTCTTTATAAGTGCAGTTGGTAATTTGCAACAGGTGTAAGGAAGAATATGGAATCCAATAAAAATTTAAAGTAGCACTTAGTTGTGACTAAGATAATTTTCAAGTGTGCCAAATTGGCTACACGGGCACAAGTACGAAGTTTGGCAACCTTTCCAAAAAACATCTATGTGAATTGGCAAGCATTTCAAACATTACATCCAAAATGCGGTAACCAATTTTTTTTCTGATGCAAAAATTGAAGGCATGGGGAGGCCCCGATCTTCTTGGATCCTGCCCATTATAGCCTAGGTCAGATTTGCACAAGCAACACCTGTTAAAACCTTCCTTGTATTCCCACTGTAATTCAAGAAAAGAATAAAAAAACACAAGAAGTGTTTTTCAACACAAAAACAACAAGGTGCACATTATTAATTTGAAACAAAAATCAAAAAGCACATAATAAAAAACCAATCAAATTGAAACAAAAAACCAAGAAGGTTAAAGACAAATACATAATGAACTTACAAACTTGAGTCTTGTAGGTTTATGTATAGATCCAAATCACACAAAAAACATAGTAAAAGAGTTGGAAAAAAATGTAACTACAAACTTTACAAATCAAAACTTGCCTTCAATACTTCTTACTATGCAAACCAAAAGCAACCTACAACACTAAAGTTGTAGAAAATAATAAGCAACAACTACATAGCTTTGCTTCCTATCCTATCAAGCCTTGATTGCATCTCCAAATGGAAAAAGTATCAATAGAATATTGATCTTGAGCAAACATCTTGACAACCAAATCAAAATGATTTGTCAATTTGTTTTTCAATGTAAATGTCATGAAAGATACAATGGAGAAACATTGTTCGTCTACCATGTTGTTTAGAACGATGATGATAGAAATTTCCACCAACTTGAAAGGTTCAGACAATGGATGTTTTAAGACAACATTGAAAAACAAATTGAACCATAACTTAGTGATAGGATTATAGGTCAAATGAGGTTCCAAAACATGCTAATAATTTTCTTACATAATTAACTTGAAAAGGGAAGCTCCCATGTCCACCTTTTGTGCATTGAATTCAACAAGTACTATTAGGGCTTCATCACCAAATTCATTTTCCAAACAATATTGTGCCTTCAACAAGGTAGTTGGCCAAAGAATGTAATCTTTGCATCAATGTTCAACTAGTATTAGGGATAAATAATTCTAATAACATTCATGAGGTTTTGGTTAGGAAACCTTCATGGAAATTCATAAATGAAACCAACAGCTGCAACTGAACATTGCATTTTCACTACCACGACAACAACATACTAATCATCATGGGTGGAAAAGACCTTTATTGAAAGGCACTTACAATGGACCTAGTATTAATGACCCTAAAAATAGAAAATGGCATATTACATATTTATAGATGGATCAATCCACCAAGTTGTTAGCAACCCATCATTTGTGCAATCCACCAAACCTTTAAAATTCTTGAATTGTAAACCAATATACCTTTTCTTTGGATCACATTATAGGGTGTACAAATCTACACAACACATCTTGAAAACCTAGCCCCACAAAGTTACAAACAAAATTAACACAACTTTGAGCAAATTTGATAAACTCATGGTGTCACAACCCTACTTTGAGAGTGTGTGAACTTAAAACTCACACTCCCAAAATGGGGACTTGGGAGTCCTCCGAGACTCATGAAACTTCAGAGTTCGATTGCAAGGGTCAAAACACTTCGCATTTGAGTGCTATTTATATCATTGGAAAGCTATCGAAGTGTAGATGTCGAAAATGGGCTCACATGGGCCATTTGGACATGTGTAATACAAGTTATGGCAAAAAGAAAGACCGGGAGTCAAATTGGTAGTTTGACTCCCGACCACTAAAAGTCGAGAATCGACCCGACCCCAATGTGTGCAGGTGGAGTGCGACACACCGTTTGAAAGTTCTTGAGGAGAGCTACAAGTTTGCTTTCAATCTCATCCCAATTGGAGGTCTGAGCAAAGAGTTATGATTTCGCAAAATCCCAGGAATCCAAACCGGGACAATTTTGGGACTCCTCCTTGGGAGTCCCGAGACAAAAAACCATTCGGATGTGGGTGCCGCGAAGAGGCACAAAGTATACTATATGGGGGAAGGTGGTGACTTCCCCCGAGTCCGGGTCGTGGTGAGTCTTGTGAGTCTAGAATTTTTGTGGCTTGTCTTAACACTAAAGGTGCTCCAGAATGTGAACTAACCAACTTGTTGGTTGGTTTGATGTAGGTTCGAGTAAGTAACTAAAGCTTGTCACTCTTCCTAATCTCATCCCGGAGCTTCAGCACGCCCCTCTACCCCTTCTAGTGCTAAAAGCTGGGAGTGTGCCCCCGAGTCCCTCATAATTCTATAGTTTGAACAACTTAGACCCATCTTGGGTCTAACTAGGGACTTGGGTTCGCGTCACATGGTATCAGAACTCCAGTTGAATTCGATTCACTTCTTGGGAGTTTTAGATGGCACGCAAGAAAAATCGTAAGCAAACTCAAAAGACCATGTTCAAAGAACCCAACGAAGACTGAGTAGTCTCGCCGGAATCAAATGGGGAAGAGGAACCAAGAACCCGAAAGGACCAAGATGAGCCCGAAAGTGAAAAGGAGCAACGAAGCTTTGTCCTATTCACCCATGAACAACTAGAAGTCCTCCTTAAAATGAATAGGCCCAATTTCAGCGAGTTGGTTACGGCCCTCAAAGGAGGAGCATCCAAGGATGCGAAATTTCAACCAGCCAAACCCGAGAACTTCAATGGTGCCCGTGACCGAAAGGTTGTGGACGTTTGGTTTACAAAAATGGAGGATTATTTACATGCTGCCAAGGTTGGACGGCACTCGACCATGGAGCTTACCTAGTCGTACTTGAAAGGCTATGCTGCCACATGGTGGAAGACAGTGAAACAAGAAAAGGGGAAGAACCATGGTTACACATGGGAATTCTTTGAAGAATGAGTCGAATCCTAGTTTGTTCCAAGGAATTCCGACTATATTTCAAGGTGCAAACTTCGCGACCTTGTGAATGCCACAAATGACAACTTGCGACAATATGTGAGGGCTTATTCCAAACACATGCTTGAGATTCAACACATGCATTAGCTGGATTACGTGTGCCAATTTGTGATGGGGTTTCCAACTTGGGCCAAACGCAAGCTTGAGGAAAATTGGCCCTCCTCACTATTCGAAACCATCATGAAAGTGGAGGGCTTCTCGCATGTGGGACAAGGTGAAAATCCGGGTTCAAGAAGGACAACAAGTTCCTTCATAAGAAGCCACGCCATGAGGGTGAATGGAACCGGGGGCAAGGAAGCCCAAGGAAGGAAAAGCCTAAATAATTCCAAGGTTTAGGGTTCAAGCCCAAAGGAAATTTTGTGAAGAAAAGGGCTCCTTCAAAAGGGGCCAACTCAAAGGAGACGTTAGTGGGAAGCCTAAAGGAATATGTTTCAACTACAACGAAGTGGGGCATTACTCCAAAGATTGTCCCAAGTCCAAAGCGAGGAATGGAAGCTCTAAGGTAATTGCCTTCAATGCCAACCTAGTCCAAGCTGAATGCAATCGACTTATCTTCTTGAAGGGGAAGATTGTTAAGCGAAATGTGTTATGTCTTTTGAACACAAGAACTTCTCACAACTTCATAAGCTGAGAAAGCGCCAAAAGGATGGAGCTCCAATTGGAGGAGCTCAAGGCACCCATCGAAGTGCACTTCGTGGATGGGGTTCCCCATCCCACTACGTTACAAGCAAAGGAAGTGCTTCTCCAACTAGGAAACTGGAAAGGAAAGGTCGACTTTTTGGATTCCGCCTTAGGAAGAATGGATTATGTTTTGGGAATGGAGTTCATCACCCAAAAATAATGTGCTCATAGAAGGGCACAACAGACTAGTTAAAATCCCGTCTAAAAGTGGGATTGTGCGGGTGAAGGCACACAAGTTGCTTTGTGTGGGTGGACCAACCATCCACTTTATGTTAGAAAAAACATGGGAAAGAGAATGCGTGGGAAGTTACGGCATGTTGTGTGTGATGCGGGTGGTGGATGATTATGAGCCCAAGGAAGCCACCAACTTGGTGACTTCCCTGAAGTGCACTAAGCGGGTCTTGGATGAATTCCCGGATGTGATGCTCGAAGAGTTGCCCAAGGACTTGCCTCCAAGAAGACGAGTTGATCATGTAATCGAAGTGATGTCGAGAGTGGCACCTCCCGCCAAGGCCCCATATCGAATGAGCCATGAGAAGTTGAAAGAACTTAAAGTTCAACTCAAATAACTCCTCACAAAGGGATACATTAAACCTAACAAGTCACCATATGGGGCACCCGTCCTTTTTGTTCACAAGAAGGATGGGATGTTGAAGATATGTGTGGATTATAGAGCCTTCAACGAGGTAATGGTGAAAAACCGATACCCTTTACTTCGGATTGATGACCTCTTTGATCAACTTTTGGGAGCTAAGGTGTTTAGTAGGATTGACCTACATTCGGGATATTACCAAATTCGGATTATGGAAGGGGATGAAGAAAAGACTGCTTACCACACAAGGTATGGCTCATACGAGTTCTTAGTGATGCCTTTTGGGCTCATCAGCGCACCTGCCACATTTTGCACTCTCATGAATGACATTTCCCAGGAATGGCTTGACGATTTTGTCGTCGTCTACATAGACTACATTTTGATCTATAGTGGCTCCTTGGAAAAGCATGCGGAGCACCTCCAGAAGGTGTTCCAAAGATTGAGGGAAAACAAGTTATATGCCAAGTTCAAAAAGTGTGAATTCGGGGTGACGGGAGTGGACTTCCTTGGACATAGGATCATTCAAGAAGGTTTGAAGATGGACGATCACAAGGTGAAGGCAATTTTGGATTGGGAACC
>Ga0116227_10010996_pt1 | contig 15462 bp, 15 predicted proteins | sample S1TSphgellanicum_FD_89693 | JGI IMG/M metagenome (GOLD analysis project Ga0116227, IMG submission 89693) | Host-associated microbial communities from peat moss isolated from Minnesota, USA - S1T2_Fb - Sphagnum magellanicum MG | ecosystem: Host-associated > Plants > Peat moss > Unclassified... | reverse complement strand
GGGGAAAATCAACCGCCTCAAGGCCATCAAGCGCCAGATGTTCGGACGCGCCAAAATCGATTTGCTCAAGGCAAGGATCATGGCCCCCGCATGAGCAAAGTGCACGGAATATGAGTCAGACCCAATTTTGCATGCCGCTCCACAACTACCCCAATTGGGAATGACGGCTATCACGAGTCGGCCATCTGACCCTTTCCAGTCAGCTATCGGCCCGGGCCTGCTCCCTCAGGAACGCGAGATGCTCCATCGGCGAACGTCGGGTTCTGGGAAGCCCGGACGTTCGAGCTGCCCAGCCGGATCGGCCGCTTTGTCCCAGGTAGTGCCATTCCGTTTTTACGAATTTCGGTGATCTAGGACAAGATTCGGAGATGCTCCTCGGAGGATTGAGGTGCAGATCTGCGGACTGACTTGCTATTTTGCGTTGGGTGGATGGCAGTCAGTGTAAAGGTGGAGGTGAGACGTGTTTCCCGGAAGGGCGAATCACTTGGCGATGCCCGCAGCAGGTTATGAGCCTCTCTCGCATTTAATGGGATGTTGTGATGCTAAATGTGATCCCCTAAAATGGAATCCACATTGCAGTGTGAAGGCTTGGCGGTCCCGGCGGGGCCATAATTCTCGCCAAGTGGAGAAATAAATTATGTAAGTCAGTATATTGCTTGAGGAATTCGAGCCCGTCATCGCCCACCACCGCTTCCCAAGCAGCGTGGTTCAAACAGCGCCGATATAGTGCTGAAGCGCCATCGCACTGGCGATCCCGACAGGCTGCTGCCACCCTGAGCCGAGGCTCACAATCGCATCGCCCAGTTTCTGATCCGCCGAGGTCGTAAAGCTGACCCGTGCCGGGCTGTGACCGGCGCTTGTCGGTTCCAGGCGATAGGACATCGTCGCGACGCAAAAGCGCTTCCCGCGCACCGAACCACTTTGGATCGTGGATTCGATCAGCAGCAAGGGCCGGTTGCGCAATCCGTCGATCTGCTGGAACAGGCTGGTATCGGCGCGTCCCGCGCTTTGCCGGGCGGCAAATTGCGGCGACATGCGCGCCTGAGTCAGGGCATGGTCGTAAAGCTGATCCATCAGCGCGATCCGTGTTTCGGGCGCATCGCATGAGGGCGCATCCTCTTCCATCGCGCTCAACAGCCCGGAGGCCTTGATGCTCGCCGGAATCATGACCATCGCAAAGATCGCGATGCCCTGGATCAAATCCTTCCTTGTCATGCTCGCGCCCTTTCGTCTGCTTTGGACGGAGGATCATACGCCGCAGGCGATCAAGCATCGCTTGCGGCGCGAGCAGGGCCTAATCCCTAGAAGGATGGAAGAAAATATTGGCAGGCCTGCGCCCGCCGTTCAACGCATCATGCTGCGGCATTGCCCGAGGACATGGCCGAGGAGGTCGAGTTGAAGGTGCTCTTGAGCTGGCTGCCCGGCCCCTTCATCGCGGTGATGGCGGCCACGGCGATCAGCGCCGCGATCAGACCATATTCGATGGCCGTTGCCCCGGTGCGGTCGTGAATCAGGCGCTTGAGCAAGGCCCTGAGCGTTGCGTGAGAGATCAACATCGCATTTCCAAATGATTGTTAATATTGGCGTCCGAAGCGGTATTCTGGCACGGCGCGCATTACCAAGGTGCTACCGCCGTCAACGGTTCGCCTCAAATCCCTCCCGCCTGAAGGGGCATTTTGCGATATTCTGATCCCGCGCCGCCCTATCGATGCGCGGCGGGTGAGGGGAGCGGCTGGATCTTGCTGATCGGCGCAGAGGGCGTCTGGGCGGTCATCGCCAGTTGCAGGCCGCCTTCAACGGCGGCGATCAAGGCCAGCACGGCGGTGGCCACCGCCAGATAGAGCATCCGCTGGTCATAACGCCGGCGCGCCTGCTTCTGCGCCACTTCCAGATGGGCCAGCCAGCGCCCGGCATAGCTCAGCCGGGGGCCGGTCAGGCCGCCGGTGCGCATCTGCCAGCCGATGTATTCGGGGCCCGCCTTTTTGAACTCCTCGATGAAGTGGCGCGGAATGTCGCTCAGATCGTCGTTCATCAAGGGGCTCCTGCCTTCGCGCCGGTGGTTTGGCCCTGCCATAATGCGACCGGGCCGATCAGGCCAAGGGCCATAGGTGCCACTCGGCCTGAAATCGGTCCCTGTCGGCGCGAATCCGCAGCTTATTGCACCAGACGCGCGGTCTGCACGGCCATGGCGAACAGCGTGTTGAGCGCGGCCGACACGTCGCCATCGGTCGAAACGGTCTGCATCAGATAGGTGCCGTCGGTGTTCTGCGTGGCGCATTGCTGCAAAGCGCCCTGAATGGTGGGCACGATATTTGTGGCCATCGTCGTGAAATCGGGGCGCGGCGTATAGTTGATCGTTTCGGGCAGATACTGCGTGTAGAGAATGGCAATGCGCGTGTATTTCTTGATCGCGGTGCACTGCTTGATGTTGGCCGATGTCATGGCCGAAACGGTGCTGTTGCTGTTCGACATGCCATCGGTGATGATGATCAGCACGCTTTGCGGCGAGGCCGCCGTTCCCGCACCCACCGAGGTGGGCATCAGGTTCTGCATGCCGGTCAGCATCGCGCCGAAATCGGTGTCGTAATTGTTGGTCGTGACGGTCTTGCCGGCCTGATTGGTCCAATAGGCGCTGGCGGGCAGATTGGGGATGGCGATCGGCGGGGCGCCCAGATTCTGCAGATCCTTCACCGCCGTCATCACGCCGAAAGGCTTGGTGGGAATGGCGACCGGATTTTCCAGATTGAAGGTGAAGAACTGCATCTTGTAGACCGGCGGGGTCGCGGTGGCTGCGTATTTCTGCTGGATCGTATAGGCGTTGCTGATCACGCTCTGCGCGGCCAGACTTTCCGCGTCGGTACGCAGCGAGAAGGACGAGGTGCCGGGATTGACCCGCGTATAGTTCTGCACCAGCCAGTATGTATCGGGATAGTCGACCGTCAGCGTGGTGGTGGTGCTGGTGGCTTTGCCCTTGCTGTCGGTCACCTTGTAGGACAGCGTGAGCGAGTTGTAGCTCGGGCTGGCGCTGTAACCGGTGCAATAGGTCGTGGCACTCGTGCCCAGCGACGTCTTCAGCGTGGCGCTGGTGCCGATCAGATTGTTGTTGACGTCATAGACATTGTTGCTGGCGGTGCCGTTGCACGACACGCGGTAGAACGCCTGACTGTTGCTGTCGCCATCGTCGAGATAGATCGCGTTCTTGTTGGAATCGATCACATAGACGCCATTGCCCCAGCGCTGCATATCGCCCGAATGGCAGGCAAAGTCGCAGCCCACGGGCGTGCCGTAACTGCTCGCCCCGCTCCACCAGGCGCCCTGCTTCAGCGCATTGATGCCCGCCGTGGTGGTGGGCAGCAGCATCGAGGGCGAGGTGTCCATCGCGATGAAGAAATTGATGCTGGGCGGGGTCGAGGCGCTGGCCACCGCCGAGCCGTTGATCGCCAGACTGGGCATTTTCAGAATGCCGCTGAACATGTTGGTGGAGGTGGCGGTGTAGGTGAAGGTGGTCTTGCGCAGCGTGGCCAGACTGCTCTGCGAATTGTCGTTCACATTGGCACTGCGCGCGATGATCTTCAGTCCGCTCAGGCCCTGTACCTGCTGGTCGAACATCGCCTCGGCGGCGGCCTTGACCTGCGCGGTGTCGGTGATGCTCAGCAGCGTGGGGTCGACGGTGGCCAGCGCCGCCGCATCCGCCGCAGCGTCCAGCTTGGTCTGCAGCCGCTGCGCGCGGGCGTAATCGAGGCCGAAGCCCACCGCGCCGAGCAGCAGCGGCAGAACCAGCGCCAGGATCATCAGCACATTGCCGCGCTGATCGGCACGCAGCCGCCGAAAGAGGCGGGCGCAGGCGGTCAGCGGGCGGGCGGTCAGGGGAGGCATGAAGGGCGGGGCCTTTTCGTCGAAGGAGGCGGTCAGTTGAGGCGGGGGCTCATAAAGAGCTGGTCGTTCATGTTGGTGACCAACTGCAGGCCAAAGCCGATCGCGGGCGTGTAGGCGTAAGAAACCTGGCCGTAGAACAGATAGGCGCCCGAGGTGCCCGCCACGCCGCTGGCGCAGGCATTGGTGGTGGTGGGCACCATATAGCTGCTGACGACCCCGGGCGGCACCGAGACCACCGTTCCGGCGGTGAGCCTGGGCGTGACCGCGCTGTTGCCGGTCTGGGCCTGGCTCCACACGACATAGGCGTGACTGCTGTCGCAGATGCGCAGCTGGGAAATCTGCAGGCCGGCCTTGGTGACGTCGAAGGGCGACATCACCAGATCGGCGCTGCTCATATAGGTGGAGACGGTGGCGGTCGCGGGCGGGCTGGAGGGCGAGATGCCCCGGCTCGCCAGATCGGTCAGCGCGCGGGTGGTGGCGGTGACCTTGCGATGGCAGGAAATCATGTCGGAGATGACATAGCAGCCCATGAAGAGCGTCACCATCAGCGGCAGCGCCAGGGCAAACTCCACCATGGCCACGCCGGAGCGGTCCCGGATCAGGCGTTTCAGCATGTCTGGTTCAACCCGGTGCTGGGATCGATGGGGCAGAGATATTGCTCGACCGTGAAGGTGTAGGTCGCCACCAGCAGACGGTTGTTGCCATAGTTCTGATTGATGAAATTGAGCCCCAGCGGGCCCGAGACGGTGGGCCACAGATAGGCCAGCTGCATGATGACCAGCTTGCCCTGCGTGCTGGCGATGCCGTCGCTGCCGGTGGTCTTGCCATCGCAGCTGACCGTGCCGAAACCGGCGCTGGTGCCGGTGAGTGCGCCGGTGCTCTTGTTGTAATTGTAGGTCGGCACGGTGATGGTGGGCGAGGTGCAGCCGGTGGGCACCACCTGCACATTCACCGTCAGCCGGTCACAGGTCAGGAACGGCGGCAGCACACCGGGATAGGTGACCGAGCTGTTGTTCGCATCGGTGCCGGTGATGCCGTTGCACACCGCGCTCTTGAAGTTGGTGGCGCTGATCCCGGCGCTGGAAGCGCCTTTGACGGTCATGCTTTGCGCGGCGCCGGTCATCACCAGGCGGGCGCCATTTTCCACGGCGGTTTCCAGACCCTCCTGCGCCATATAGATCAGGGCGATGTGCAGGATGCCCAGCACCAGCGCGATAAAGGGCGGGGCGACAAAGGCGAATTCCATCGCCACGCCGCCATCGCAATCGGTCCACAGCCGCCTCAGCAAGGCGGGGCACCGGATGGTGGAAAGCGCAGAAAGGACGGATCGAGCGAGCGTCATGCCGCTACGATAAAATACGATCTGCAAATATACGGTTAAGCTGATGCAAAGAGTCTCAACCATGCCGGCAGCGCCGGGGAGGCTCGCATCGGGGGTGCCGTTACACGGGCAAATGTGAAAAAGGTCTGAAGATTTTGCGCTCATCCTTCTGAAAAGACCGGCGGATTCATGTTCAAAATCCGGCTTGGCCGGATTTTGCCGCACTGGCCCGATCCCCCACCCGGCCACCCACAGGATACGACCGATGGGCAACCGGGCGGGGAAGCGAGCCGGTGCCGCGCTCGCCAAGGCGCGAAAGCGCCTTGCCGAAAATGATTCTTACCCCGCCAGGTGCAGCACCGCGATCACCCCCGCGAAGATCGGATAGAGCAGCCCCATGCCCGCCAGCAGCCAGCGGCTGATCGCCCCGCGCGCAAAGGCCACGGCCATGATGAGAATCGCCGTCATCGTCGCGGCGGCGGCCACCAGCAGCGGGGCGCTCAAGTGCCAGGGGGTGAAGAACAGGCCCAGCGCGGTGGGGATGGTGGCCTGAATCATCATCGCGCCCGAAATGTTGGCCAGCGCGAGGCGATACTTGCCCTGACGCACCCAAATCACGGCGTTCATCGTCTCGGGCAGTTCGGTGGCGATGGGGCTCAGCAGCAGCGCCAGCAATTGCGGACGCAGGCCCAGCGCCGGGCCCAGATGCTCCAGCTGTGCCACGAAGGTGCGCGAGGCGAAGAAGATCACCACCAGCGCGGTCAGCGTCTGGATCAGTGCCATGGCGGTGGAAGGCTCGGCGCGACCGGGCTGGAACTTCAGCGGCTCCAGTTCTTCCTCTTCTTCCTCGCTTTCGCCCTTCATCTCCTGCCGGACATAGAAGGCATAGGCGGCCAGAAAGGCCAGACCCAGCCACGGCTTCCAGGCAAAGACCAGCACGCCCAGCAGGATCTTGAAGGCAAAGATCACCATGAACCACAGCTGGTCCTTGCTCAGGCGCTTGAATTCCTCGCGCACGGCGGCGGTGACAGGCAGATGGCGCCCGCACAGAATCAGCGAAAAGCCGACCGTGGCATAGGCGATGGTGGACAGCGCCAAAGGCCCGCCCAGCGCGGCGCCCACGCCCAGCTCCTTGGACGCCGCCCCGGCGCCAAAGGCTACGGCGACCAGCGTCACCACGCTTTCGGGCAGAGCCGTGCCAAAAGCGGCCAGGACGGTGCCGGTGGCCTTTTGCCCCACCGCCATCTTCTGGCCGACCCATTCCACGCCGTTCACGAAGAACTCGCAGGCCAGATAGATCACCATCGCCGACCCCAGCAGCAAGGCGATGTTCGGCCAGTTGGCCAGCAAAACGGATGACATGGACATATACCCCGGGCCGGGTGACAGAACACATGAATGCAGCCCATGCCCGGCCCGGACACGTGCTCATTCATGGTCTCGTCAAGCCGTTCAGGCCGTGCGCGCCATGGCTGAAAGCCAAGTGTGTTGACGCGAACCCCGCATGTCAGAAGCGCGGGCGACTACTCCCCAGGAAGCGGGGCGCATCTGCCTTGCGACGGGTGGATTGTCAAGCCTGCCGTATGGGGTTGACGCGGGGGGGCGATGCCGGAAAAGCCGCTGCTCAAACAGAACAGGCGATGGCAGGATGGACAGGCAGGCGGTGGGCATGAGCATGGCGGATGCGATCCTCGACGCGCTGGAGGCGCGGGGCGGGCGCTGTCTGGTCGGCATTCCCGATCCGGCCTTTCTGGCGCTGTTCCAGCGCGCCGAGCAGCGCGGTTTCACGCTGATCTCTCCCCATCATGAGGCAGCAGGCGGCTTTATGGCCGAGGCTGCGGCGCGGCTGACCGGCAAGCCTGTGGCGGTGACGCTGTCGCCGGGGCCGGGGGTGGCCAATGTTTTGCCTGCCATGGCCTGCGCATCGGCGGAGAAAGCCTCGGTGCTGTTTTTGGGCGGGGCGCGGGGGGCTTTGCGCGAACCCCATCTGCGCGGGCGCTTCCAATATGGCGACCAGATGGCGATGGTGGCGGGCGTGGTCAAATATGCCGCGCGGATTGAGGGGCCGAAGGCGGCACGGGTGGTGATTGCCGAAGCGCTGGATGCAGCCATGGCGGGCACACCGGGCCCGGCCTATCTCGATTGCGCTTTCCCCGCTATGATGGGCAAGGCCGATGCGGCCATTCTGTCCCTGCCGCCGCCCGCCGCCCCCGAGGCTCAGGCCGTCATGCAGGCCGTGGCTCTGCTGGAGCAGGCGCGCAGCCCCATGCTGCTGGTGGGCCATGGGTTGAGCCATCATGCGCGCGCGATGGTGGCGGATTTGGCGCGGCGTCTGGCCTGCCCGGTGGTGCTGACGCCGGGCACTGCGGCACTGCCGGGACTGGGCGCGCAGTGCTTCCCCTATGCCTTCTCACCGATTGCGGGGGAGATCATTGCCGGGTCCGATGTGGTGTTGGCCGTGGGCACGGCGCTGGGCGAGGCGGTGCATCTCGGGCGGCGGCGCTACTGGAAATCCGGGGATGAGGTGCGCCGCTGGATTCGCATCGATCCCGATGCCGAGGGCATGGCGGTCAATCGCCCCATCGATGTCGCGCTGGCCGGAGATGCGGTGCTGGTGATCCATGCTCTGGCACATGCCTTGCCTTCGCGCGCACCCCAAGCCGATCTCGCCCGCCAGCAAGCCGAAGCGGCGCGTGTGGCGGCATGGGATGAAGCGGCGCGAAAGCATCCCGTCATGCCGGTCCATCCCGCCCGGCTGGTCAGCGAGGCGATGGCGGTGCTGCCCGCCGGAGCTTTGCTGGTGCGCGATGGCGGGGCGGGGGTGCTGTTCCAGCTTTCGCGCGGTGAGAGGCATAAGAGGGGGGCGCATGAGGGCGGCGTGCTGTGGAGCCGCGCCTTCGGCCATCTGGGCACGGGCCTGCCCTATGCCATCGGCGCGCTGATGGCGGAACGCGCGGCAGGACAGGCGCCGCGCCCGGCCTGGCTGCTCTCCGGGGATTCCGCCATGCTGTTCCATATCGCCGAGCTGGAGGTGGCGGTGCGCCTGCAACTGCCGATCATCTGCGTGGTGGCGGTCGACCATCAATGGGGTTTGGAGGCGGCGGCCTATCGTCAGCAGTTTGGCGAGGAAGGTCAGCGCCCCGGTGCCGTATGGGGCAAGGCGACGCGCTTCGATGCCATCGCTCAGGGCTTTGGCGCGAAGGGCCTCTATGTGGACCGGGCGGATGATCTGCCCGCAGCCCTTGCCGCAGCCAGCGCCGTGCAAGGGCCCGTGGTCATCCATGTGGCCGTGGATGCTTTCGCCAATGGCAGCGATCTGCCCGGCTGGGCCGAACTGGCCAGTTGGTATTCGGACGGTATGGCGCCCGCGCGCTGAAACAGCGCGCCGGGGTCAGCCCTGCTTCTGCGCCTTGTCCTTGGGCGGCAGGCGATAAGGCACAAAGTCATTCAGGCCCACTGTGCCGCGCCAGAAACCGCCGCTGCGGTCATGCAATTGCACGATGTCGAGGCGACAAAGCTGGCTGCCCCAGGTCTTGGTGACCAGAATCGAGTCATCGTCGAGCTGCTCGGGCCATTGCGGGCGGTTGACGTAATAGACACCCGCACCCGCCGAATAGACAATGGCGGTCTTGTCGATGATGGTGGTGTTGGTGGCATCGATCAGATTGATGCAACTGACCGGCTTGCCCGGCACGCGGTTGCCCAGCATCTTGGTGAGCTGCTGTTCACCCGTCAGTTGCTCACGGGCGGAGACGGGCTGGGCCAGCAGCAGAGCACCGGCCGAGCAGGCCATTAGCGCGCGGGCAATCATGGAACGGTTCATGGGTTCGTGACCTTTCAAAACGGCGGGGGGTCCGCATTCAAGGCCGGGGCGGGGCGCCGTCTCGGTCGTGTTTCTTTTCCGCCTTTGTCTCTACACCGTCAATGCTGAATGAGGGCTGAAAAGACGCGCGTTTACGCGGTTCCGCCGACGGTCAGCGCATCGACCAGCACAGTGGGCTGACCCACGCCCGCCGCCACCGACTGGCCGCCCTTGCCGCACAGGCCCACACCCTCGTCCAGAGCCATATCGTTGCCAAGGCCCAGCACGCGGGTCAGCACCGAAGGGCCGTCGCCGATCAGCGTGGCGCCCTTGATCGGCGCGCCCAGTCTGCCGTTCTCGACCTTATAGGCCTCGGTGCAGGAGAAGACGAATTTGCCGCTGGTGATGTCGACCTGACCGCCGCCAAAACTCTTGGCGAAGATGCCGTTTTTCACGCGGCTCAGCAGTTCCTCGGGGTCGTCGTTCCCTGCGCGCATAAAAGTGTTGGTCATGCGCGGCATGGGGGCATGGGCGAAGCTCTCGCGGCGGCCATTGCCGGTGGGCGCCATGCCCATCAGGCGGGCGCTCAGGCGGTCATGGATGTAGCCCTTGAGGATGCCGTCCTCGATCAGCACGTTCTCCTGAGTCGGCGTGCCCTCATCGTCAATGGAGAGCGAACCGCGCCGGGCGTGGAGCGAGCCATCGTCCACCACGGTGACGCCGGGCGCCGCGACACGCTCGCCGATGCGGCCGGAGAAGGCGCTGGTGCCCTTGCGGTTGAAATCGCCCTCAAGGCCATGGCCGATGGCCTCATGCAGCAGGATGCCGGGCCAGCCGGGGGCCAGCAGCACCTGCATCTCGCCGGCGGGGGCAGCGACCGCCTCCAGATTGACCAGCGCCTGACGCAGCGCATCGTCGATGCCGCGATTCCACACGGCTTCATCGAAGAGATCGTCGTAAAGGTAGCGTCCGCCCATGCCGAAGCTGCCGCTTTCGCGCCGCCCGTTCTGTTCGGCCACGATCGAGATGTTGAGGCGCACCAGCGGGCGGATGTCGGTGATCGGCTCGGCATCGGGGCGGACGATTTCCACCACGCTCCAGCTTGCCGACAGCGAGACCGAAACCTGCGCCACGCGCGGATCGCGGGCGCGGGCGGCGGCGTCGATGGTTTCGAGCAGCGCCACCTTGCGGGCAAAATCGATCCCGTCGAGCGGCGAGGCATCGGTGTAAAGGTGGCGGTTGGTGCGCGCGGGCGGCGCGGCCAGCGGGCCTTTCGCGGGATCGAGCAGGCTCAGCGTTTCCCCGGCGCGGGCGATGGCGGCGGCGGAAATCTCATTGGCATGGGCAAAGCCAGTCATCTCGCCCGAGACGCCGCGCAGGCCGAAACCGGCGTTGCGGCTGTAATCGGCGGTTTTCAGCCGTCCGTCGTCGAAGCTGAAGCTCTCGGAGGCGACGAATTGCAGGAACAGCTCGCCATCGTCGCAGGCGCTCAGGCTCTGGCGGGCCAGTTTGCGCGCCTCATCGGGGGAAAGCTGGCCGGAACGGTACAGGAGCGAGCGAGGATCGGCGGAAAGAGTCATCACGCCGATATAGGTTGTGCAGGCCTGCCGCGCCAGTGGGCAGGCCCGTCGTAGCGGTGGATCAGTGAGCGGCGCCGTCCAGAACGAAGCGCTTGTCGCAGTAAGGGCACTCGACAAAGCCCTTCTCGTCGATCTCGAGATAGACCTTGGGGTGGCCCAGCGCGGAAGGCGTATAGGCGCCCGTGCTGCGGATGGCGGTGGCCCCGTCGCAGCTGACGCGGTGGGAGTGAGTGGTGACGGTTTCGGGCTGCGTGCTCATGGTTTTGCCCGATAGCAGCAGGCGCAGGCCATTTCCACCGTCATTTGGCGTTTAGGTTTGTTCAGCCAATGCACAAGAGCGCATTGGCTGAAGCGGTACCGGCCCGCTCTCCCGCCCAGCCACCCACAGAATGCCGCCGATGCGTGGCCGGGCGGGAGACCAGGCCGGCGCCGCGCGTCATACTTTTGTCGGATAGCCCCATCACTCAAATCAAGGGCCGGGGCGCCCTTCTTCCGGGGTAGAAAGCGGCAAGGTTCATGTCGCGTTAAGCCGCTTCCGCCTCTTGTCCCGCCCGGAGTTGGGGGAAGACATCATCATGTTGTAACGATTGCCCGCTGCAAGGGATCACATGCTTCTTTCACAGAAATCGATGCTGCTGTGCGATCTGACCCAGAGCTACGCCCCCTCCGGTGGTGGCGGGGTCGGCACCTATATGCGCGAAAAGCAGCGCCACGTTTTGGAACGCACCAACCACCGCCTGCTGCAGATCGTGCCGGGCGAGGTTGATCGCGTGGTCGAGCGCGGGCGCCATATCTGGGTCGAGGTCGGCGCCAAGCAGGTGCGCGGCAGCCCCAATTACCGCTTCATCATGCGCACCGGCGCCGTGCGCGCCGTGCTGGAGCATTACCGCCCCGATGTGATCGAATCGCTCTGTCCCTGGGTGCTGCCCTGGACGGCGATCCATTACGCCCGCGCTCACCCCGAAACCGCGCTGGTGGCAGGCTATCACACCGATTTTCCCAATGTGCATGTGCACCGCGTCGCCTCCGACCTGTTCGGGCCCACGCTGGGCCAGGCGCTCAAGCAGGTCAGCGTGGCCTATGCCAACCTGACCTATCGCTGCTTCGACCGCCTCTATGCGCTGAACGAGCCGGTGAAGGCGCAGTTGGGCGAATGGGGCATCCATCACGTCAATGTGCTGTCGCTGGGCGTCGATACGCAGCGTTTCGATCCGGCCCGCCGCGATCCTGGCCTGCGCGCGCAGCTCGGTCTGGGCGCGCCGCATTTCCCCGATCACGGCCCGCTGCTGGTCTATGCCGGGCGCATCGACAATGAAAAACGCGCCGACCGCCTGATCGAGATGTTCCGCCACCTGCCGCCCGAAATGGGCGCCGCCATGGTGATGTTCGGCGACGGCAAGCTGCGCGACCGCCTTGTGCGCGAGACGGCGGGCCTGCCCATCGCGCTGCCCGGCTTCGTGGATGACCGCGAGATGTTGGCGCGCGGGCTGGCCTCCGCCGATATCTATGTCTCGGCGATGGCGGATGAAACTTTCGGCATCTCCGTGATCGAGGCGCAGGCCAGCGGGCTGCCGGTGGTCGGCGTGGCGTCTGGCGCGATGCCCGCCCGCGTGCCCGCCGGGCTGGGCCTGCTGTCGCCAGTGGACGATATGGCCGCCATGGCGCGCCATGTGCAAACGGTCTGGGCGAGTGGCGCACAGGCCATGGGGCTGGCCGCGCGCGAGCATGTGGCCAGCCGCTTCAGCTGGGAGCGGACCTTCAACCAGCTGATCGGGGACGTTTACCCGGCGGCTCTCGCCCGTGCGGCGGAGCGGCGTGGTGTGCGGCGCAGAGGGCTGGTCCCGGCTCCGGCTTTTGCCCGGGTTATGGGGTAGGGGGTTAAAGGGAAGATGCGAGGGGGTTACCCCCTCGCGCTCCCATGACGTCTTCCGACGACAGGGCAGGGGTGCCCGGTCTTTGCGCCCCGGCTCTCCACCTGCGCGACCTAAGGCGCCGCAGGCAGGTCATCCTTGGCGCGACAGGTTGCGTTGGCGATCTTAAAGCCTGCGGCGCGGCGTCCTTGGCGCTTTGGCCGAACCCGAAGCGCCAAGGCAGACATTAAAGGGAGCGCGAGGGCGATGGCCCTCGCATTTCTCTTTTCAAACCTTCTTCCCCTTCTCAGCGGCCCGCCCTAAAGAGCGCGCATGAGCGACACCCCTGCCATTTCGATCCGCGATCTCGTCAAGCGTTATGCCCCGGCCGGTCCCGGCGAGGGCAAGCTGGCGTTGAAGGGGGTCAGCTTCGATGTGCCTCAGGGGCAGATCTTCGGTTTGCTGGGGCCGAATGGCGCGGGCAAGTCCACGCTGATCAACACGCTGGCCGGACTGGTGATGAAGAGCAGCGGCAGCGTCGACATCTGGGGTTTCGATATTGATACCCAGCGCCGCAACGCCAGCCGCGCGATCGGCATCGTGCCTCAGGAGATTGTCTTCGATCCCTTTTTCACCCCGCGTGAGGTGCTGGAGAATCAAGCCGGTCTCTATGGTATCGAAAAGGGCGACCGCATCAGCGACGCGCTGCTGGAGGCTGTGCATCTGGCCGACAAGGCCCATGCCTATGCCCGCACGCTGTCGGGCGGCATGAAGCGCCGCCTGTTGGTGGCCAAGGCGATGGTGCACACGCCGCCGGTGCTGGTGCTCGACGAGCCCACGGCAGGCGTGGACGTGGAGCTGCGCCGCCAGTTGTGGGAGCTGGTCAAGCAGCTCAACGATGAGGGCGTGACGGTGGTGCTGACCACGCACTACCTTGAAGAGGCCGAGGCGCTCTGCGACCGCATCGCCATCATCAACCATGGCGAGCTGATCGCCAACAAGCCCACCCGTGAGCTGGTCGATATGGCGCGCGAAAAGGTGGTGGTGGTGACGGTGGACCGCGATCTGGGGCCTCAGGGCCTGCCGCTGCCTCAGGGTTCGGCCTTCACCAAGAGCGCGGTGCTGGGTGAGCGCGTCGTCGAAATCACCTATGACAAGGACCGCACCAATGCCGGTGAGGTGCTGGCGATGGTGCAGGGGCAGGGGCTGGGCATCGTCGATGTCTCGACCCGCGAGGCCGATCTGGAAGACGTCTTCGTCAGCCTGACCAGCAACATCTGATCCCTTTCGGTCAGTTGCTGGCCAGCGGCTGACTTTCGTCCTCGATCTTCTGCCAGCCGCGGTGGCGGCGCTTGACGATGGGGCTCTTGCAGAAGCGGCAGGTGCTGACGAAATGGGCGCCATCCCATTTCATATGGCTGCGTCGGGGCGTGTGGCGGCCGAAATAGCAAAACAGGCTGAGGGCCATGAGCTTGACTCCACAAGGGGGGACGCCGGTCCGCGAGCGGCTCGATGCGGCAGGGCCTGCTGGGCGCCTGTGCATGTCCGGCGGCGTGTTCAACGGCCCGTTCCAGTAATTTCACGTAACTTAACCTCGGATGATCCCGTGGGGAAGATGGCATATAAAAAATAAATAAAAAATGGCGGTCTGCCGTGGGTTTTGCCCCTGTCGTCGCAAGGCTGGCCTGCTCTGCCGGGCGCCTGAATAGGCTGTAAGACGTCGAACGGGATTGATGCCGGGCGCCATTGCCGGCATGGCACCCTCTCGCAAGCGTCAGGCGCAAGCGTCAGGGAGAGGCAGGCAATGATGGCCGATGTGATCGTGGTGGGCTCAGGAGCAGCTGGACTGACGGCGGCGCTGGGACTGGCACAACGGTTGAAGGTGCTGGTGCTGGCCAAGGGCTCGTTGACGGGCGGATCCACCGCCTGGGCGCAGGGCGGCATCGCTGCGGTGCTCGATGCTGGCGACACCTTTGACAACCATATCCGCGATACGATGATTGCGGGCGCCGGGCTCAACCGGCAGGAGACGGTCGAATTCGTGATCGGGCAGGCACCCCATGCCATCGACCGCCTGATCGAACTGGGCGTGCCCTTCAACATGGAGGACGACCACCTCCACCTCACCCGCGAGGGCGGCCATTCGCACCGCCGCATCGTCCATGTCGACGATGCCACGGGCTGGGCGGTGCAGTCGGCGCTGCTGAAAGCCGCGCAGGATCATACCAACATCACCCTGCTGCCGGGCCGGTCCTGCATCGACCTGATCACCGGGCGGCATGAGATGCGCTATTCCGGCTCGGGCCGCGTCTGGGGCGTCTATGCGCTTGATGAGGCGACCGGCCATGTCGAGACGCACACCGCTCACGCCACCATTCTGGCCACCGGGGGCGCGGGGCGCGTCTATCAATATTCCACCGCGCCGCGCGGGGCGACCGGAGATGGCATCGCCATGGCCTGGCGCGCGGGGGCGCGCGTCGGCAATATGGAGATGATGCAGTTCCACCCGACCTGCCTCTACAACCTTGAGGTCAAGAACTTCCTCATCACCGAGGCAGTGCGCGGCGAGGGCGGGCGGCTGATCAACCCGCGCAGCGGCAAGCGCTTCATGCCCGATTACGACGAGCGGCTCGAACTGGCCCCGCGTGACATCGTCGCCCGCGCCATCGATGCCGAGATCAAGCGTGACGGGCTCGATTACGTCCACCTCGACATCAGCCATATGCCCGAGGACTTCGTCCGTCACCATTTCCCCAACATCCACGATAAGCTGCTGGGGCTGGGCATCGACATGACCAAAGAGCCCATCCCGGTGGTGCCCGCCCAGCATTACACCTGCGGCGGGATCATGATCGATCTGGCGGGCCGCACCGACCTGCCGGGTCTGTATGCCGCCGGGGAATGCACCGAGAGCGGGCTGCATGGGGCCAACCGTCTGGCGTCGAACTCGCTGCTGGAGTGTTTCGTGTTTGGCGAGGCGGCGGCGGCTGATATCCTCGACCACTGGGACGCCTTTGATGCGCCTCCGCCGGT
>Ga0116227_10010995_pt1 | contig 15463 bp, 10 predicted proteins | sample S1TSphgellanicum_FD_89693 | JGI IMG/M metagenome (GOLD analysis project Ga0116227, IMG submission 89693) | Host-associated microbial communities from peat moss isolated from Minnesota, USA - S1T2_Fb - Sphagnum magellanicum MG | ecosystem: Host-associated > Plants > Peat moss > Unclassified... | reverse complement strand
TGGATGCTTTCCTAACTAAATGCAAGCTATACGTAAATAGAAAATCCGGTCGTCCCCCGGATTTTCTATTTATGAGCAAAAATTAATTCCCCAAATAATGGATCTACTGCATCTGAACCTAAATTCCATTTTCACCCACATTGAACAACATAAGATATTCCCAAAAAGGATTTGGGAATTTAACATTGTTATCATTCTTCAAATTTATTGACTACATCAATATCTCTCGAAGTCGTTAAAATTTCATTTCAGATAAAACACTTGCAAATCGACTTAGAATCCGACATTAACCCATTGAGTATGATAGTTCTTTCCAGTAAATACAAAACTTTCCTATGGCGTTTCGCCTCCAACCTCTTTAGGCAACTATGTTGAACATCGGAGAACGCATAACGCAACTTAGAAAACAGCAAAACCTCTCCCAGGACGAACTGGCAAAGAAGGCCGAAGTTTCACGTACCATCATTGGTAACTATGAGCGCAATGCAAACACGCCTTCCATTGAAGTGCTACTAAAACTCGCAAAAGTGTTTAATGTAACAGTAGATTACCTGATTGGGGAAGGCCAGTTATCCGCTTTCGATAAAGATCTACTAAAACGGATTGAGGATATTGAAAAACTCGATGCCGAGACTAAACAACATCTGTTTTTCTTAATCGATAATGTAATCCAGAACTATAAAACTAAAAAAGCTTTCAATAAATGATAAACCCGGTCGCTGACCGGGTTTATCATTTAAAATCGAGACTCTATTGAACCTCAATTTTATTTTTTACAGTTATTGAAATAATATGCTAACAAAAAATTAAGTTCTTTCAACTTATATCAAAATTTCTATATTACTTGATATAAATTGTATACCCAAATCTTTTTTATCCAAGAAAAGATTTCTAAACCTGGAAGTGACATACAAATCCGTTCCAACTTCGGGGAATCCGAACACATCATACTTTTCCAATAGTTCACTTTTTACAGCAAGCCTGACGGGAGTAAACAAAGAAATACCTCTCTTATAGGCATTATCTCTTTTTTCTAAATAATCATTGTAACTATCAACATTTATTGGTTCCCCCTTTGTTGTAAAATTATTTTCACAAAATAATGACTTATCAAATTGTAGGAATTCATTAAAATCATGCTTAAATAGTTTCAGAATATAATTTTTTTCTTCCGCTAGCCCCTTAATTTTGACTACGTTCACTGATCCTGTCGGCAGGTTCAACTGCTCAAAATCACATTCTAAACACCTATCATATAGAAGCCCCATGTAATTGGGAAGATCTACAGCATTCAATAAACCACTAAATCGTGCTCCTGTATATAGTCTACCATATTTAACTATTTCGTTCAGTTTTATATCATATCTAATATCGAAACCGTCGAAATTATCAAAATACTCAAAGTGTACCTGAGGGAACGCTCCAACAACTCCCATGTCAGTGGAGTAGTCAATTCTAAAAACATCCATAACTAATAATTTATTTATTCAATTCCCTAAAGACCTCATTAATTCTTTTATCTGTTACAGCCGGATCAGTTCCTATTTTTTCAAATGTATTTATTAGACTCTGATTAAGTTTGCTGATCTCTGCTCTTGCTTCACTAAGGCTTTTAAGTGTTCCATTTTTCAGCCTTTCGCCAATACCATCCAAGGCTTGACTTACAAATTTATTATATTCAGGGTGACTAGCATGCATACCATTTAATAACCCTCTTGTCGTACTAAATTTCGGTAAAACAGTCCCGTTTTCTAGTCCTTCAATATCAAACAATTTAGCATTTGTCAATTTCTTAATCAGCGGATGGTCTGCCAATCCTCTCGGTATGATATGGTGAATTTCCCATTTTGACGCATAGTCGCCCCAGCTCGTACCAAACCTTTTAGATATCCTATTAAAATTACTAATAAATTTATCCTGCAATGTTCCTTTAAGGTTACCAACCTTCCCAAACAAACTCCCACCAAGTGCAAACGCGAGATCTGTTGCTCCAGCCTTTACGATGTTTCGTGGATCCTTGTCAATTCCTGCTCCATAATCAAGCATTGAGAAAAGTGTGCCTCCCCCCGGAGCAAAACTAAGCGCTACCCCTTGAGCATCATGTAAATTCTTAAGATCTGAACTTACTTGTTTGAGTCCATTTTGCTTAAGCGCTTGTACCTGTTGAAACTCTGCCTCTTCCTCAACATTATCGGAATGCTTTTGCATTAGCTTCGGAAACCCTATCGCATCTACAAACTGTTTGAGTAAACTTGGCTTTTCCTCCAAACCATCTAAATCAGTTGCCCAAATGGGTTTATTTCCGGCAAATTGATAAGGTGTATACCAGGGATACTGCGGAGACAATGGATCTACACTTAGGAACTTCCCGATTCGTGGATCATATATTCTAAACCCGTAATCCTGCTGATTCCCCTCCCCTTTGATTTCATTATCATTCTCCTTCCCATTAAACCCATACCTATATACCCCCACTCGCGCTCCATCTTCCTGCCCACCAGCCGCATAGCCAAAGGCGCATAATCAAAGAACTGCTATAAATATATCTTTTTCTTTCATCTGTTTTCCCATTTGAAAGAAAAAAATGCAGGCGGGTAAAATGCAGGTAACCGTCCGGGTATGATGATGTGTTACTGCCGCTGATGTTATATTCAGAAGAGGACCATAGAACTACCGTCCAGCCTATGTTCCACTGCTGATCACATCATCTTACCCGGACGGAAGCAAGATAGTACTACAGGTGATCAGGGTACTGGCGCTGGTGTTCGCGCAGTCTTATTCTCCCCGGAACCGTTCCCACGAGGCTACTATCCCTAACGGATACACGGTTTTCGGTTCGTTTTTAAAGAAGCGATACTCCGCCCCCGCCCGCCATTCCCCCCGGGCCGCTGGGGTGAGAGTTTGTGCAGGCCCTGGAGCGCAGCGGAAGGGCCTTGCACAAACGGAGCCACAGCAGGCCGCGCCTTCGACCTTTGTCTCGCCGGGAGCGCCAGCGGACGGCAAAATCAAAAATGCAAGGCCCGGGGGGACGGCAGGGGGCGGACAAAAATGAGGTAGCCGAAGGCTGGCGACCACTGAGGCAACCTTCCTTAAAAACAGCCCGCCAGACTGGCAGGCTACCCGACCGGCGGACGGCGAGCGCGCAAAAACCGTGACAGGGCGCAGCGCAGCGGAGCCCTGGCGCGGGTTTTTGCCGCCGACGGCCAGAGGGAGACCTTTGAACATGCCAGGGTTTTACACTCCTAAGAAGCAACATTGCATTTCAGCAGCAATGTCGCTAGCCTTTAATACGCTTTACACCTGCTTTTGACTAGCTTTTGACGTGAACTTGATGTGGACTTGATGTGGACTTGATCACCTTCTGATCCGTAGTCAGATGCTCTTTAAGGGGTTCGACTGAGATCCCTTACTGCTAGCCGTCAGGGATCTGTCGAACCCCTCCTGATTAGCTGCATTGGACGCAGGTTCGATTCCCGCCATCTCTCCGAACAGGTGACCTACTGCTTAGAAGGCAGTAGCTCTACGTAGTTTTAAAAGAGAAGGTACCCTGATTATGAGTCAGGTGCTCATCGGGACGACTAGATTCGAACTGTGTCCCCTCTGGGTCTTGCACCCAGGACCAACAGAGTCAGAGTCTGTCGTACTACCGTGCAAAGGAGGAGATTCGAACTATAGGCTAACAATAATAAAACATTTTTTTCATTTCATGGGGTGATACTGCTCTATAGCCGCTTTTAACACCTCTACCCCGCTTTGTTTATAGCGCTCCGTACTCGATGGATACTTATGACCTGCGAACTGCTGCACCACGCTTATATCATGCCCCTGAGCCAACAGATTAGCTATCACGCTGCCACGTATAGCCTGCGCTGTTACTGCCCGTTCAGGATAAGCATTTTTGTAACTCCTGATTACATGTTTTACTATATCGTCCGCACTCATGGGGCAGCCTCTATGGCCGATCAACAACATATCACTATCAGTACCCTTTAATAACTGCGGACGCACCTGCTGCAACCAGGTATGTAATAACAATATCTGACTGGGCTTTAAGGATAAAGTACGGCTGTTAGTAGTATGAGTAGATTTTATATAGATGTTGCCTGCTTCCAGATTCACGTCTGTAAACCATATTGCGGCCATTTCCTGCGGCTTTAACCCCTGATAGATCAATAGCCCCATTAACACCCGGTTACGGTAATATAACGCCTGATAACGCTCTTTACGCTCCAGTAACTGTTCCAGTTCATCAGGGGTAAACAGGTCCTGTAACTGCACGTCACGGCTGCGCTGATCACGTAACAGGATAGAACGCGCCGGATGATCACCTCGGCTACCGGTGCTACATAAATAATCATAGTAAACTTTAATACTGCATAAGATACGGTTTAAGGTAGCAGCATTATTATAACGCTCACGTAAAACACCCAGGTAACTGATCAACTCTGCATAAGTAGCCATGGGTGCAGCCCCGTAACTACTTAAAAAGATGGATATTTCACGGTAATAACTTTCCGCCGTAGCGGGCGTATAGTGCTTTTCAAGATATTCATATAGTGTCATAAGGCTTGTAATTGATGTGATCCGGGCCGCGCATAGATTTGCGTGGATTCTAGGCATTTATGACCTAAAAAGTCACGTACATACTCCATGCTCATACCACTTTGTAAAAGATGAGTAGCTATACTATGCCGCAGATGATGCAGGCTGATACACTTACGCAGACCCGCTTTGCGCAGTAAAGATTTAAGCAGGGTCGCATAACTATCACCACGCATAGCCCTACCTATGTTATTCAGCATAAATGCAGTACCGGTGTACCTGGCCCTACCACGCTCCTGTAATACATACTGCTCCAGACTATCCGCAACCCGCTCCGTTAATGGGACTACCCGCCGTCTGTCTCCCTTCCCTGATCTTACATACAGTAACCGCTGCCTGAAGTGAACATCAGATAACCCCAACCGTACTGCCTCGCTACGCCTTAGCCCACAACTATAAAACAGGTGCAGCATAGCATGTTCCCTGCAGGTGACTGCCGCAGCAAACAAGGTTTCTATTTCCCCCACTGTTAAGGGTTCCCGGTGGTCGCGTCCAGGGCTTTTAAATTTCAAGACACTAACCGGATTACTGGTAATACCTCCGGTTTCAAGCTGCCAGCTAAAAAATACCTTTAACGCATATACGTAATGACTGATCATCATTTCGCTCAATGCGCCCCCTTCACCACGCTTTAGCGGCCGTTCATGCAGCCATTCATAAAACACGCTAATATCAACTGGCTGGATCTGCTGTATACTGCTATACTGGCCATACTCCAAAAAATCACGGATACACGCAGGCAGCATACTTTGCGTAGTGCTGCTGTATCCCAGTACGGACAGATAGCTTTTAAAGCTATCTACGATCGGGTACATAAATAATGATATTATTTTGTGATAAAATAAAAGGAAGGGCTAACGATAAGGTGATTCCGGTATAGGTATGACGTTTTTCTAAAAGGGGCCTTGAGCATTTTTCTGGAACAAGGAACAATCATATATAAATCCTTACTGGTACTGGATTACATTGTTCCATAATTGTTCCAGATTGTTCCAACTTACTTAAAAATAGGGGGGATTGTTCCAAACTTATTGATTAATAGCGGTGATCTGACCTGTAAGATTAGCCTTTATCGTTTCCCGCACCTGTTTGTATAAATCCCAGTAATCTACTTTATACTGTACCTTACGAAGGTTATTTCCATTCTGGCAAACAAGATATTCTAACTGTAACAACTGCGCAAAGTAGCGGCTACATTGGGCCTTGCTAATATGCATCGCATGACGTATTTCCCGTTGTGTAAACAAGGCATTGGGAGCATTATCGTGTGTTTTCTGTAAGTAACATTTCAGCTCCTCGAAGAACTGACGCAGACTACCGTCCAGCTCATCCACTTTCAGCACAATACTATCAAACATTATATCTACGGCCGCTTCAAGATCGGATATTTCTGTGATTAAACAACCTTTACTATCCTTTTTACGCTGGTACTGATGTACCACGGTGATCATTTTTACAAAGTTTAAAAAAAGGTCATTTAAGCGCCGGATCTTATGAGCATTGGGAGGTAGTTGTAACTTACTGGCGTAAGGGTTGATTACCTGGTGCACCTCTAATGAACGGACAAGATTTTGTAGAAAACGTTTTGTTTCCTGTTCTTTTTTATTATCGATCTGCCCGGATGCTTTACTGTTCTGATAACTAATAATACGGCTGGTCTGATCTGTGCTTTCATCCACTGCCAGCAGGAACACACGGCTCATATTATCCTCATAGATCTCTCCCCGCGTAGTACAGGCCAGAGAGGCAATAGGGCCTTTTACTGTTTTCTGGCCACTGGTGATCTGACCATTATCCAGCTTGATACTGGTAGCACTGTTCAGCTCTCCATTACTCTGCAACTCCCGGAACGCAAACTCCGCCTCTTCACTTAACCCGTCTATATCCTCCAGGCATAGCAACCGGTTGATAAAATAATGCTCAGGATAGTTATACAACACCTTATCACTGACGCGGGTTAGCTTGGTAACTCTCTCCTGCGGGATGCAATCAGATATTTGTTTTAACAAACGGGTCTTTCCACTACCGCTACTACCCTGTATCAGTGCGTGCAGGGTTTCAGGCATCTTATAACTGATGGCGATCAGCAGTAAAAATAAACGGTTCGTTTCCTCCCCTACTATACCCGCCTGCCCTAACAGATCATTTAATCTGGTTATCAGATCCGGTGCCTTTAAAAAACTTTCGGCAGCGGTACGTTCCTGTAGCGTAAGGGGATACACACCTGTAACAGACCCGGTATCACCACCCGGTTTAATAAGATCCTTTTCCCGGTAGTCATCCAGCAGATCCGTTAAACGGTATAAATCCTCATCCAGCAAGGATTTATCAAGCAATAGCTTTTCGCTCACCTCTCTGCTCAGTTTATCTACCTGCTTATCTTCGTACAGGTCCAACTTGTTACGGCTTTTCTGGCTGTTATCCTTCCGTTCCACCACCAGCGTTACTTTCATACTATCCAACTGCTTGCTGATGCCACCCTGCACATAATAAGATACAACCTCCGTACTATAACACAGTTTATAAGGATTCGTAGTATCCAGACCACCAGGTAATGGCTTCTTTTCAGTAGCCACCGTAGCGGGTTCCGGTGTTTTACTTTCAGTTGAAAGAAAAAAATCTTTACGTTCACTAAGCAGGTGAACAAAAATATCCGGTTCATGGGATAAGGCTATACTGTTAATATCCTCACCAGCAGGAACGGTAAGCGTTGTAATAACAATATGCGGCAGATGCTCACGCAGCGCTGCCGAATATTTAGCTACCGCCTTACTTCCTGCTTCGTCACCATCAAAGGCAAAAATGATTTCTTTTAAGGCTGGTAAGGATTTAACTGCCGTCCAGTGTTCCTGTGTAAAACCATTGGTTCCATAGCAGGATAATACACTGTAATCCTTTGTAATAGTGGACTGCTGTAATAAAGTGGCAGCATCTATAATTGCTTCGGTAAGGATTAAACGCTCAGTTTCAGCTTTAGGATAGCCAGGATACAGACCCCGACGCTCTTTTAAATAAAAGTGTTTCTGATCTTCATCATTAATCGTACTGCGGAAGTACAGACCACACACCTGGTTACTACGGTCACGCAACGCGAACACTATACAGTACTTGGCAAAAGGTTTATAAGCCTGCCCGCCATCTCTGCTATTAGTTCCCCACGGCGATAACAACCCTAACGCTACACAGGAACTGATAAAGGTTTCATCTCTGCGGTTACCATGATGGAACTGCGCCGTATTATAACCAATCTCCAGACTGGTAGCATCCAATCCGCGGCTACGTATATACTCCTGCGCTGGCTTGCTGTGATGTACCGCATTCCTAAAATAAATAAACATATTGCCCAGTATAGATATGCCGGGCGGTGAGGGGACAGCGCTTTGAGTGGCAGCGCCACCGATTAATTGTTTGCATTTCTCGATAGCTTCATGCTTGCTGCAACTATCCTTATGCATAACAAAATCAATTACATCCAGTGCTTTGCCATGTGTTTTGCAGTTAGAGCTAAAACAATAACAGGTATGCGTTTTATAATACACCTGCAGGCTCGGCGTTTTATCATCATGGAACGGGCAGTGCAAGCGCAGGTGCTTATCAGGCTTTAACCCGTAGTGCTGCAATACAGACGATAACGTAAGCTGCTGCTTAATCTCCTGTATATTCATTGCGCCAGCTTTTTCAGCGTCTGCTTCATTTCCTGTAACGCAGATTTATATTCATGCGCTGCCGCCTCCGTACCTTCCAGTGGTTCTATGATCAGTAGCCTGTCACGGGTCGTAATCTTTACCATATCTCCTACTTTAAAACCCAACTCCTCCAACCATACACCACTGATATTAAGCCACGGTACTACTGTATGATTGCCCGACTGATCCCGGTGTTTGGGCTGTAGTTTGATTTGTCTGTTATTGCTTGTCAACATAAAAAATATTTTTTTGTCAAACTTATTTGGCAAATGTAAATATCTCTTTTCATTTTAACAACAAACATTTATTTCTTTTGCCAAACTACTTTGGCTAATTTTGCCTTCAAGCCAATAAAACCATTGGCTTTAGGCAACTATGTTGAACATCGGAGAACGCATAACGCAACTTAGAAAACAGCAAAACCTCTCCCAGGACGAACTGGCGAAGAAGGCCGAAGTTTCACGTACCATCATTGGTAACTATGAGCGCAATGCAAATACGCCTTCCATTGAAGTGCTGCTAAAACTGGCGAAGGTGTTTAATGTAACCGTGGATTATCTGATTGGAGAAGGCCAGCTATCTGCTTTCGATAAGGACCTGCTAAAACGGATTGAGGATATTGAAAAACTCGATCCAGAGACTAAACAACATCTCTTTTTCCTTATTGACAACGTGATCCAGAACTATAAAACTAAAAAGGCATTTAATAAATAGCAACAGCCTGGTCAGTGACCAGGCTGTTGCTATTTACATGATAAATATTACCTACTAGATACTTCTTATTGTGCCATTAGTATAATATCATTTTTGCGCTTTACTTTAACCAAAAGTATAGTATTCTAAATCATTTCTCTACGCAATCCAAAAGCCAAAATAAGCTGTCGGGTATTTCTTGTCCATGAGAGGAAAAATCAATCGGACGTACCAACATTTGGTTCTCCGAAGGATCTTTTGAATTATATATTACCGGTAGCGATTTCCCAATAAACCGTTGATAAGTTTCAGGCCGTATCCCAATACCAGAAGCTTGATTTCTGTACTTCTTCCCATCAACATAAAATTCATAATTAAACGCCAACCTTCCTCTATAATCCGATCCTCGTTCAATAATGACACCCGTTGTCCAGTATCCATTCTCATAAAGTCTCATTGCCCTCCGGTTTCCCATCCAAAAAACAAAGGCTAAGAAAACCAGTACAAAAACCACCATTCCAAATTTCTCATACCCCTTAAACTCATTTATCTTCTTTAGCAGCATCTTTAGCTTTCTTTTCATCATTAATATTAATTAATATATTCCCATAGGAATTACCAAAAAAGAATGAGGTAGCATTTCCAGTTGCCTCTCCCAAATGAGGAGTTAGTGCATTTGCTCCTTTACCTGCTGCCACATTCAAACTTCCCCCTACAAAAGTCTCAAACCCCCAACGAGATGTAGTTTTCGCTCCCAATAAAGAATTTGAAAACCCTTGCTCTGTAGTATATTCCATCCCTGAACCAATTGCAGCTGTTAAGAACGGATTTGAAAATAAGAAGTTTGCTGACATACTTGAATAATTGTACCTCCCTAGTCGTATTTCGCCGTTATTAACAAGCTGAAAGGTTGATTGAACAGCAGCATCAGCAACCATTCCCCCAAAACCACTTTTTACTGAATTAATGGCAAACAAGGAACTAATGCTCGGCGTTCCACCTGTGAAGGTTAAAGGTGCAGCTAATATGCCAACTGCAATACCCTTAAATACAGGGTCATTTACAGCACCTTGCCCAAAGTTAGCACCTCCTCCTCCAACGGGTCCCATTATCGTCCTTAAAGTATTCAACCGAATGGCATGGGCTGCTGTCCTTGTACGCTCTTCATTGCATGATTGACAGGATTCAGACTGAACATACATTTGTTGCATACTCATTAGCCTGACTCTCATTTGATAACTTTGAATAGATAGATGATTATTAACTTGCAAGAACAGCTTCGATTTAACAGATGCTAGTTCCCACCCTCCACTTTCCAACCCATCTAAATCTATTGCTCGTATAGGTGTATTACTTGCGAACTGGTACGGCGTTAACTCTGGGTATTTCGGAGTTAACGGGTCAACGCTCAGGAACTTCCCGATTCGCGGATCATATATTCTAAACCCATAATCCTGCTGATTTCCCTCTCCCTTCACTTCATTATCATTCTCCTTCCCATTAAACCCATAACGATAACCACCACCACTCATTCCTGCTACATTCCCGCTACCTCCACCACTACCTCCTGCATAACTCCCATCAGCAATATACGCCGTAAAGTTATCCCCTACACCTCCTGTAAACCCTTCTGTAAAAGTAATAGTAGAAGAGGCCACATACTCACTAGGTTTATTATCAACCCGGTTGCTAATTGACAAATCGGCTGGCAAAGTATACCCATTTACGTTATCAGTGCCAGAAGCCCAACCTCCGGTAGTAACGCGTCCCCCTCTGCCTGGCATTAAGGAGCCAAATGGATAATAATCCTGGGCGGTACTGATGAGCGGATCATAATGGTCTGTTGTAGTGCCATTCAAAGACACCGGACGTTTCCTGTCCGAAACAGTGGCCAGCACGTTGCCAAGGTGATTATTTAATTCAAAGACCTTATTGCCTCTTGTAAAGATAGTATTTATTCCATCTCCAAGTCCTGGCATGGTTACTTTCTCTGGTTGCGCAATAGTCTGCATATTCACTTCCCGGTTTAGCAAGCCCAGTCTGCTGCTGCCGTAGAGCGCAGACTCAATCAGGCTCAGGGCTCCGTTGTTCACCGCCGGATCACCGGAAGTATATACTCCCATCACATTCCCAGCGGCATCGCGTACATACCAGGTTTCTATATTTTTAACGCGCTTGCTGATACGGTTACCGGCAACATCATAGGTATAGGTGATAACGGTGCCATCAGATTTTTTAATCCGCTGTATTTTACCATATACCGTCCAGTAAATGCTATCGACACCGCTTCCTCTATCGTAGATCAGGTTACCTATGGCGTCGTAAACATAATTACCCGGTGTTTGTTTATCGATGTCATTACTATAGTTAGCACTATTAACTTCATCATTAATATAATCGAGCTGATTGTTATTAAGCTTATAGCTGTACATGAGGGAATCCATTCCCAGTGGCTTACCGGCGAAGGTTTGGTTACCATTACGTTTATACGTCTGGATATTGCCATTTCCATCGTAAGTGATGGTTTCTGCAAAATCAGGTACTTTCAGCGGAGTCCAGGTATTCGTGATAGGATTCAATCCTTTGGCGGTAGTCATGCTGTTCAGGCGATTCAATACATCGTATCGGTAGGTATAGAGCAATGGCTCTCCTACCGCCGGAATATTTACGCTCATCGCAGCGATGTTGCCATTAAACAACGGGGTAAAAATACTATTATCACTGCCGGTACCGGCAGCAAATCTATTGGCATTGGTACCAATGGGCTTGTAGTCATGATCGCCGTAGTAGTGAAGCGCAAATCCAAAGGCATCTCTCGCAATAAGACTACCACTGCCACCATCATTCCCCATGTCAAAAGCTGGCGTCAGTGACGAGCCGTTCACGCCTTTCAACCATCCCTGCAAGGTATAGGTATAATCCAGTCCCTGCACCTGTTGCTGACCAATTACTGTTTTGGCCAACGGCCCATGCTTATAGTATTGGTAGTAAGCGTCATTTTCCCAGTAAAAATCATCCGTACTGGTTTCCACATTGGTGAGGCGATTTTCGGCATCATAGGTATAACGGTGATATAGTGCATCTTCTCTCCCTGCCTGATAGGAGACCTTGTTCACTTTTCCGGATACAAGATCGTAATCATACATTAATTTCTTATGACGATTGTCAGTAACATTCATCGTGCCCTCCTTATAGTCTTGCAATAAGGTATCTACATTTCCATGAATGTCATAGCTGTAATAAGTAGCACTGGAATAGCCCAGCGCATCCATGGCCGGTTTGTTGCTATAAACGGCACTCCAGGATACCCGGTTCCGCAGATTCTTTGCATCCAGTAAGTAAGAAACCGGCGAATAGACTTCGTCATAAATCGTTTGTGTAATCTGCGTTTTGGATGCAGCTACGGTTGCCAGCCACTGTTTTAACAGTGCCTCGCTACGGCTGATCTGCGAATTAATATCGGCAACTGACTTCACCTGCCCCACTTCCGTAATTCTACCCAGATAATCATAGAGGGTGTAACTGTAATTCTTATCTATCTTCTGCTGTGCATTCTGTGATATCACCAGTCTTCCCAACCGGTCATACCAAAAACGACTAATACCACCATCCGGGGAAGTCTGCTCTACTACCTGATTTAATGTATTGTACCGGTATTTTGTGGGCAATGTGTGAAGCGGTACTTTGCTGGTGTTAGTCCTTCGGGCAAGACTTACGGCTTTTAACCAGGTTTCTGAACGATCTACAACTACGCCTGCCGGGGGGATTGTCTTCACGAGATTACCCGCCTGATCATAATAATAAAGTGTATAATGATATTCACTCAGACCATGCGTCAGGGTAAACATTTCCTTGTTTACCGCGTTCATACAACTGTTGATATAGGCCGCATTAAAATCGTCTTTTAATGAATCCGTCACAGCTTTATAGATTTCCGTCGCGGTGTTAAGAAGATGAAAACTGCTATCGGAACAGTTATTTACTTCTTCTAAAGGCACTTCTTCGAAGGCCGGGGTGGATTGACCACATAGCAAAGGTCCTTTATATAGCGTGATACTGTTACCATCACCAACACTGCCGGCACAAATATTTGTATTCACTGTAAGCGGCAGACTTGCTACCACGTGATCCAGGTTATAAGTATTATCAGCACGCAGCTCGTTAATGCTCAGAGAGACACCCTTCTGCGGAACTGTCATCGTTGTTATGCTCGCCGCAAATGCACTGTCCGGGCAATTGGCCTTACCATTTGCATCAAAAGTATACAAAGCGGCATTATTACTATAGTTGCCGCCCGCCACAATTCCACCTTCCGTCAACCATAATCTTCTTATCCCACTTACTGAAGCTTTGTTTTGTAATGTTCTTTGCCATGCCAGTGTCCCATTGGGCAGCATCTTCATGACGTAGATGCGCGAATTGGACGGACTAAGATTAGGTGACAGCAACATGCTACCATCGGTGAGCATAGAAGCAGCAAGCCAATTAGTCTGTTCACTAAACAACCTCGGTAGTTGCAGGGCCCGCGTAACAGTTCCATTACGGGCAATATCCACCACAGCTCCACCTCCAACACTACTAACACCTGCCATTGTTAGCCGGTATCCACCTCCAGGCAAATTAAATATTCCAGTTACGTCTGTGGCCGGCTGCTGATCATAGCCATTAAAACTTATCAAATTGCCATTCCACCGGTTTAGCCTGATAAGAGCGGCATTAAACAGGCCAGTGTAAAACAATCCGGCAAACACAAGGGTATCATTGTCTGCTATCATGTACTGCCCTAAATCGGAGGCCGCTGTACCTATTCGTCTCACCCATTTCGCACTACCATTACTATTCAACACAGCTGCTACCCAGTCACAGTCAGTTCTAACTACATTGTAGTCACCAGCATAAGCAAAATCACCATTGCTCAACTCAAATAAATCCCTTACACCATCACCGGTCGCACTTCCGGTATATAGCCCTTTATTCCAGATGACATCTCCAGCGGCGTTAAATCTTACTATAGTCGCTACTCCCGCCGTTGGATCTCCTCCCGCTCCGTTCAAAGACGTACCTCCGGCAATAAAGCCGCCATCTGCTGTCTGATTGACAATATTGAAAAGGTCACGATAGGCACCCCCATCTATTGTCTTCGCCCATTCGACTTCTCTTCTGCTGTTGACCTTTATAATCAGTGCTTTTTGCTGACTAACCGTAGAACCCGCCAGTACAAATCCGCCATCGCGGGTAGGTTTCATATCTGTAATACTGCATCCGGTGGCGCCCACAAATTGGGCAATAGTAGGCGTTGCCCCATAGGTGGTGTCTCCATAACTACTGTGCTGACAACTATCTCTGAACTTCAAATAATCCACTACGGACAAGCTATATCCTAACCGGTTATTCATGAAATTGGCAAACAATGTATTTATGTTCTGCTGCACCGTATCCGCTTCGGGGATAACCGGCGTAATGCCATAGGTGCTAGTAAAACGACTGTACAAACTATCTACTACCCGGCAATTAGTACAGGGTGGTGGTGTATAACACTGAAACACCGGTGGAACAATCACTGCATGATCCATGAAACTACATCCGCCAGACGCATTACACGCATTTAATAAATCATCCAGGGTAGATTGCGCTACCTTTATTTTTCGTGTTCTGTTGAGATAAGCAGAAAAATTTTCCTGCGGAAGATGAACAATGTCGTATTCCTTTTTGAGTGCCGTAACCTTAGCACACTCGCACTCCTGAGGTTTGGTAAAAACAGGCTTATCTACTATTATTTTTTGCTGGTAATAGGGCGCCGGAATGGTCAGTAACAACCCATTACACCCATTTACATGGATACCATTTGCGGTATTAAACTTATCAATTACCTCTTCAAATGAATGATTCACCAGGGTACTACCGTTAGGTACGGAGCTGGAACCCAACGGATGATCCAGATCTGATCCCTCTTTACAAACAGCCACTAATTGCGCCTTGATGGTAAGCCATTGCGATGGAAGATAGTTACAACGGGATAACTGCTCCATCCATGCACTCGCATAGGCATTACAATTATCTTCATAGGACTTTTTAATTGCAATCTTCGCAGAATCTGTCAATACCTGCTCATCATAACTGAAATTATTCAGATAGCCGTAACCGCTTTGAGCGAGAGCATTGGCAGCCGTATTGAAATTGGCGACCATACCTGCCTGGTTGAGTACTGCTGCACTCACTTTTGCTGCGCCGGCAGGACAAGAAGCATTATCAATCAACTGATCAACACGCTCCTGCTTCAATCTTAAATAAGTTTCGCGGAAACTGCGCCAAATCATATTCAGATCACCAGCGCACATAGTGGATTCATTAAAGATATTTAAAGCATTTGAAAGATTATTATCACAAGCGCTGTTCTGTGGACCACACATCACATTGATAGCACTGTATGACCAGATGTTCTTACCGTTTTTATAGTTAGACATCTGTGTTTCAATGGATGC
>Ga0116227_10010994_pt1 | contig 15466 bp, 11 predicted proteins | sample S1TSphgellanicum_FD_89693 | JGI IMG/M metagenome (GOLD analysis project Ga0116227, IMG submission 89693) | Host-associated microbial communities from peat moss isolated from Minnesota, USA - S1T2_Fb - Sphagnum magellanicum MG | ecosystem: Host-associated > Plants > Peat moss > Unclassified... | reverse complement strand
GAGTGAACCAGCAGCCACCAATGCACCAGTTGGCCGTTCTGTCCACTGGATGGGGTGCATTTTTTCATTTGGCGCCAGATGGGGTTCATCACAGTCCATTTCTTTTTGCTGCTGACCACTGTATCTTTTATCTTGTTTTTGGTTCTTGGCCGTTTTTCCCCTGGACCTGACCTGCCACCCTGCTCACTTTCCTACCTCCTAAGCCCTGCACCAACCTTCGTACCTTATTTATTATCCCCTACTGACATAGCTGCACTAATAACTAGTTATGTTATTGACCTAGCGACCTAGCTACTGTACTAACCACCTACCCTACTAACCTAGCTACCTTATTAATTACATAGCCTACTAACTTGCCTATCTACCTAACTACCTATCTATCTATGTTTTTTTCATAGCCAAAGACCTAATTAGCTACTTACCCATTTTTTTCATCCCCCCAGGTATTGCATTTTGCACCTCTCAAACAGTGTGCATTAATTATCATTATGTGGGTATTGCTACATTTGGTTTTTACACATTGTGGACTTAAGGTACAATTTGGGTATTGCATATGTGAACATTTTCAATGATGGAAGGGTTTAAAAACTCAATGTGGGCATTGCCAAAATTTGTTTTAGTATATGGGTCATAATGTCATGTATGTAGCCCTGGTAATAGGACTTGAACCAGATGCGAGTCCATTAGGCTGAATTACTTGCCTAGTGGAAGAAACTCTAGGTGCCACAGTAGCCTCTTGTGCCGCGACATAGGAAGGGCAAAAAAAAGTAGCAAATTTTGGTGTGAGACTAAAATTATGTGGAGTGGAGAGAACATACTCCCCAACCATGGCATCATGTGGGAGGCCATAGAACGACCTAGGAGGTCCTTTTCGTGATCCTGAACTTGGTACAGGTTGGGCATGACTAGTTGGTTGGCAGGACTTGCCTTTTAGATTAGCAAGTTGGGCCCTTAATGATTTGAGTTCATTTTGTAGAGTCTGAACTTGAATTGCATGGGCTTGAAGCACCTCCTTCTTGTCAACATTGTGCTCCTTCTTCGTAGCATTCTTATTGGAATTACCCTTGGTGGGCAAAGCCTGAGTGGAAGGTTGAGGTGCCTTGGCTTTTGGTTGAGGGACAATGGAAGATGCTGACATATTTTGCCGTTATAATCGGAGTTGCTTCCGTTCCGAGAACTTGGCAAAACAAACAGCTTCCTGATGTCCCTCTTTCCCACAATAATCACAAAAGAGATCTTCAGAAGGAATGTTGCACTCATTAGCTTTGTGGGCAAGATTGCCACAGTAGTTACAAGAAGGTAGATGGGTGTAGCCGAGTGCACCGCTTTAGCCCTTGAAAAAAAATGTGATGATCTAGTTGCCTCAGCTGGTGTAGGCTGAGGTTTTGAACGTGACGGAGGCCTCATAGTGTGCATGAGCTAGTTCCAGTTTTTCGGAAATGTTGTACACATCCAGCAAAGTGTATGAGTCTCCAAATTCTGCAAAAACCCATTGCAAAACTTGCGCATGGAGTGTTAGAGTACCTTCCAATGAACAAAGATATCGGTGGGCAGCTTCCAGGTCTGTGATGCTCTAGGTATCCTCTTTGAGTTTAAGAAGCTTCCTATAGAGCATCTTGAGGGTTTCATCCTTCTACCGAAAGAAGGTGGCGAGCTACAAATTTTTTTCAGAACTCTTGACTGGAAATTCCAGCTCAAAAGCTTGAAAGAATTCCCCCACTGGATCAGCAAAAGTTGGTGCATCGGTGGTGGGAGGAATGTTTGCGCTAGCAGCAATGAGTTGTTGAGGAGAAAGGTTTATTGAGGTAGGTATCGGGTCTGGATTATTGGGCATAGTCCCATGATGTGCAATTGTAGCTTGCAATGCAGCTTGAGAGGCGGTGGCGATGGCTGTGGCATAAACTGGATTGGGAATTTGGGTGACGCCCAAAATCCTTGCAAAATATTGCTTGTAGACATCCAATGCCTCATAGTGCACATAACGGGCGAGTTATTTGAATGCAAACACCTCGGTGTAATTAGTGCCATACTTGAACTCCAATTCACAGACCACAGTTGAGAAAGTTGCCTTGAACTCCCTCGAAGAAATAGTACCTGGCCTTCCGCTAAACTTCTCAACTCTCCTAGAGGAACTACTGACCTCCATGGTGTATATGGGTGTAGAGGTAACGGCTTGCAATAGAATATACGGTGATGGTGTGAAAGCCAGTGCGGTAATAGGTGTACCCCACTAATGAGCCCCTCAAAATGGATTCTGATGTATTGTTGATGTAGTGTAACCTGAACCTGAATTCCTGGTAGGAGTTGTACTCGATGATGATGGTGTTATTAATGCTTGATGGTACCGTTGTGAAGATCGTGAGCTTAAAGAAATCGGCTCAAAGGATTGTGTGTTACTTCATAGCTGATATTTGGGTCCTAGCTCAGTAGTAGTGTTTTCATCATCCGAGGACATGGTGTTGTCCCATGCCCAAAGTTTTGTAACAATACAAAGCACTAGCTACAAAGTTTTAACACAACGTATAGTTTGAAGAATATAATGTGTCGTCGAGAATGAGCGGCAGACAAACTTCAAAAGGAGGTCAAACGAACATTGAATGAAGGCCGGACAAAGGTCGAATGAAAGTTAAATGGACGTCAGATGAAAACGTTTAATGGCAAAATGATAGGACGCATGGCGTAGGACGAGCAAACGCAGGACGACATGGCGTAGGATGGTAGGGCGTAATATGGCAGAACACAAGATGCAGGACACAGGACGACAAGCGTTCGACGAAAGTTCGACAAATGTCAAACGAACGAAGGTTAGCAACCGTCGCTACAATGGTAGTGTTGCCACTCGCAACGATGGTTGTGGCACTATTGTTGCTACAGCTCGCAACAATGGCACTATAGTGTTATTGCTACGACGTTGCTAGCTTACAATGATAGCGTTGCAGCACTGCTACTATTGCAGCTCCTCGCAACGATGGCACTACAACGTGTTATTGTGGCACTATTGCTACTCACAACGTTGCGTTCCAATGATGGCTGCATTGCAGCGTGTTATTGCGGCGTTGCTATTGCTCGCAACGCTGCGTTGAAACGATATCTGCGCTGCAGCGTTGCTATGGCAGTGCTACAACGCGGTGGCATTGTAGCTTACAACACTCCAACGCTACTGTGGAAGTGTTGTAACGCGATGCTACTGTGCTGCTGTGGCAATGTTGTAACGAGGTGTTGCGGCGTTGCTTTGGCAATGTTATAACGCGATGCTGGGGCGCTGTTCTGGCAATGTAGTAGCTCGCAATCCGTGGCGCTACTACAATGTGCAACATTACGATGCTGTTGCAATGCGCGATGTTGCGGCGATGGCGATGTTACAGCTCGTGTTGTAGTGGCCCAGTTGTTCTGCTGCAATGGAAGGCGGTGCTACACTGCTCTGCAGCGATGGCAGGTGTCGCCAAAAAAAAAATTAAAAATTTTTTTTACTCGAGAACTTCAAGACCGTCCTTGAAGACCAGCTCTTCCTATCTCTACGTGAGAGAAAGAAAGAGAATGAGAAAAAAAAAAGGAGGTGGTTTGAAACCTACTTTGTTAGTTAGTAGAAATATAACGCCAGCTCCCTCCAACAACACCAGTAGCAACATTAGTAGCAACTTGCTCCCTCCGATAGCAACAACACTAATAGCAACAACTCAATAACTCCAAAAGCATAAAAAATATGTTGCTTTCAACATGAAGCAACAGGGAGTAAAAATTTTCTAGAATTGAATTGCAAAAAAAGAAAAAAATGAAATGTATGTAAACGGTGGCCATGCAATGGCCGCCGTGAGCATCTAGAAATCCTAGCTTATTATGGAGGTCACTCTCTTGATAAAGACATTTTAGAAAAACTAAAGAGAGAAAGGAAGGGCTTGGCCTTTTATACTACCGCCAACCAACTGAAACCCTAAGTACCTGATAACGTACAGTTGCCTAAGACCGTACATTAACCCTAAAAGCGCACATGGGCATGCCTGTAATTGGCCATCATGTATGAGGCCATGTACAGGCATGACATCAATGAGATTAATCTCACAATAGTTTCACAATTAGACAATAAAAAATGTTGCTACACCAGGAATTAAATTTGAGGGCAAGATGAACAACTATAACTTGAGAATTCAATGCAAAAAACAAAATTACAAAACCATACTATTAATCAAATGCAAGGACGATAAACAAAAGGGAGCCAAAGGTAATTTCCAATCATAGATAACAATGTGAAAGGATACATATAACTGCATTTGTAAAACATATATATTTTTCCCCTTGCATAACATTTAGAGATATAGTTGAGAATGCAACAACAATAGTAGTATTGGTGGCAAAAAATGAAATGAAATAACCATATAAAAATCATTAAAGAAGATTGACAATAATCTCAACATTACACAAAGGGCGAAATTGAAAAGGCACATAAATATACAAAGAAAATAGTGAACCTAATGACAATAATGAAACTAAAGTATTGGGGGTGATGTTAATTTAAATGAGGACCTAGTTCTTGGGATGTAAACCAAATGTGTCATCAAGTGGCTTTAGTAAGGTGAAAATTATAATATAGGAAAACACCATTGTTGTTCAATTTGTCTCTCGATAATCCTAATGATTGAATCATACTCATAGATACATGTTGGGAAATATGATGGACATAGTAATAGGAATGATTTTGAAAAAAGAAAATTATGACGTCCCTATTTAGAAGAATTCAATACACAGCCCAATTAAACAACCAAATAGATGGTGGTATGCATTCATTACTTATGGTTGTAAGTCTCATATCCCATTCCAAATTATAAAACCTTTTAATACATACTAGATTGTGGCCACTTTAGACCATTGTCACATGCCATGACCACGGTCTAATGGAATTATGCAATCATGTTGGTGAAATTATTCAAATGGTCCCAAGGTATTTAAAATTAGTCTAGGATGAAGTTGAATCAAATCATCATAGAGCATAATTGGCATGAACTAGGACGATAGCCACGTCATGGGCCAAAAAAATAAAAATCAAAAGGGAATTGAAGGCATGGAAAACCTAAGATTAGGTTAGGGTACTTCAAGCTATTCATTTCTTAAATTTTTTAATCATTTTCCCTTATTTGGGGGTGCACGGGTGTTGCACACCCTTGCATAATAAACGATGAAGACCAATAGTACCATACATTGTAAATAGTTTGAAGATTATAACAATCTAAAATACCACAAGTATAAAATATTAGTGTCATTAGGGAGCAAGGAGTTGTATGATTACAAATCAACAATGAAGGAAAAGGATAGTTATAGGAAGGAATGAATAATTAGAATTGCCACAAAATTGGAGGATATCCAACAATTAAATGGATAATAAAAAGCTTCAGAATTTTTTTTCAAATAATAGGAGAAGAAAATATCATAAAAGTTATGGACATAAACAAGCGAGAAATCTCGTAAAAGTTTGGTTGGATTTGGAAAATATGATGAATCTAATAGGGTGGAATTATATCATCAACTAATAACAAAATAATCCATATCATTAACCAATAACAAAATAATCCAATTAGTCCTTCTAGAATGTCATATCACATCAAGCAAACAACAAAATTCCATGTATGTGATTGGTGTCTGGTGGCATGGAATTTGTAGGGCTATTCATTATTCAACTCCTTCAATGATATAACTACACCATTGTCTCATTATAGTAAGTATGAACTATTACATTGAATAGGCAGTTAGTCTTAAGGGCAAAAGTGACCATGACCAATTAGGACATCACAAATACAAAGGATTTTATTCCAAATTTTTTGACACATATAATCAATAGTAAATAAAATAGGTGAAGGATTGTATATAAATTCCTTACACATCGTAAAAAATGCGATTGTTAGTTAAGTAGTTAATAACACATGATAATGTACAATGACAAACTATAATTGTTTACAATTGATATTTTATTGAGTTAGATGGAAATGCAATTGTTTGATTCTAGGAATTTCGTCTTTATTGTCCCAAGAATCCGTTACCACCACATCGGTCATATAATTGAATGGTGTTGGAGCAACACCGAAGGCTCAAATCTACACAAGGAGAGACATTTTGTTGTACCCGAGGATGTTAGCAAAGTGTCATTAGCTTTACTTAATCCATTTAAGGATTGTTAGGAGACCCAACATACACATAGAATAATGAATAGTCTTGACACAAAGAGGGGAAAGCTTGTTTGAAATGGTAATCATTAGGCAACGTTTCCTTGAATGGTTAAGGGTGCACCATAAACATAGGTCAATGTGGCAAATAACGACATCTTTTAGAAGAAAAAAATTATAAAAAAATAGAGTGGATGATGATGAAACATGTTCCAAATGCAAAAAGGTTAGCGAACTTCTGACCATAGCCCAACACATGAATAGAAGAAGGCGCAGCAACAACTAGATTCATATCAAAGCAAGACAATGAAACTTAATAATGGTGCCAAAAAAAAGCATGGAGATGCACCTTGCGAGTACCTAACCAAGATGTTTTGTCTTTTCTAGGACTAGAATAAATATGTGTTGTGTTGTATTTTGGGAACTTTCATGGCTTTTAATACATTTTTTGTGTAACTGTGAAGAAAATAGAAGTATTAGTAAGGGGAAAGGAGCTTGATTTATTTCATTGGAAAAAGGAATTTATCAGGTAAGAATTTCTACACTATAGGACGAAATGCACTACACTATGAATTGAAATATATTAACTGAGTAGATTTCATGAGTTTTAACTAGTGGACATCTTTAATCAAAGAAGGAGGTAGGGGCAAGCTGTAGCGAAGACTATGGGGATGACGGTAGTAGCACACAAGGCACAAGCCTTCATCTTTTAAAGTATGAATGTAGTTAGGTTTGAGAAAAACCCTTATGGTTAACAAAAAAAATGTTCATAGTTCAATATTAAGGTTTTTTTAAAAGATCAATGTAGCAATGCTTATAGTTTGGTTTGAAATTGTATTTATTGAAGATGGATAATTTCAAGTAGCTTAATCCTGATAAATCTCAATTAAATCAATTCAGTATTCAACTGACATATCCATCTAATGCTCAATTGAGGTCTTAGTTATTTTCTTAATATCCTATTTAATTAAGTATTGATTTAAAAGCTCAGTCATAGTTAAACTTGTTTTTAATTTTTTCTTTCATAAAAAATATTGGTTTGTTGTTATCAAATCCCAATTTACTTCTTATTTTATAGTTGAGTCCAATATCATTTTGTTAAAAGAAATTGTTTACCTTTTAATAAGGTTTCATGAAGTAGAAAAGTAAGGCTTAAATCCATACTTGTATATAAATGTTCATTATTAGAAAAGTCTTTCTTGTTGAGTTTTTTGTGTAGGAAGAGGGAGAAGACCAGGAAACCTTAGGAAATATCAACATTGCTCAAGAAGAAACCAACAAGTTCCAATAATAACTTGAATCTTGAATTTGGATTTTTTTTTCCCCAGTTTTCATGTTTAAGAGAATCTGAACTCGAATAAGGATTCGAACTCAACAAAACTTGAGTTCAAATTCTAAAGTGATGGAGAGATTAGCCATATATATATATATATATATATATGGAGTTGGGCCCAAGTTTGGTTCTTGCATGTTTGTTGTAGTTGAACTTCGATCAATGTTAAGAGAAGCTCGACTATAACAAAAAAAAGAACTATGAGTTTTAGCCAACAACCAAAAGGAGCCAAGCTAGAATTCGGTCCCCTTTTTGAGAAAAAAAAATCAAGCCTTAGTTTAGCTCCACTTTTGGAGCTAAGCTTTTTATTTTTTGTTGGAGTCGAACTTCTTTTGCCATCAAGAGGAGCTCAATTGTAGAAAAACTCAAGGATTTGAGCTTTAGTTCAGTTCCACTTTTGGAGTTAAACTAAGGTTCAAATCCTTTTATTTTTAAGTTGAATTTTTCTTAACATCAAAAGAAGCTTGGTTGCTTCAAATAAGAGGAGTTGAGTTCTAGTTTGGTTCCAGTTTTGGAACAAGCTAGAATTCGGCTCAATTTTTTTGTTGCAAAGAGAATTTTGACCTTTTTAATGTTATTTTTGCAAGACATATTGCAAAATTAACCCCATCACAGGGATTATGGAGATGCCTGAGGTATTGGGAGCATTGGGATCAATATTTGTTTTCAAAATTATGGACTTCTTTCACATTTTTCTTTGTGCATTTATAATAGTATGAATCTCTTTGCAAAGTTTTCAATTGGTGGCATATACAAACTTTTTTGTCTTTTGATAAGACTATACAAGCCGTTTAAAGCCAAACAAAGTTCAATAATTTTAAAGTCCTTGGCAAACACAAGATGATCCCAAGGAATAGAGCGTAGATGGTTATTCCTCTATGGTGGATGATATCAATGCTGGTTGTTTGTCTTGTTCTTAAAATTAATGTCTTCTGTTTTTTTAAATGATGTCCTCAAGATGGAGTAGGCATTTTAGACTAGCTATCAGGAGGGTGACAAATTTTTTTAGGTTTCACCTCTCAATTAGAAAGGGCAGGAAGAACTCCAAGATCAACACATGTTTGCTTGGAATCAACATTGGATGTTTGAAAATGAAAATTTTGCAATTATGTTGTTTGTTGATCTTAACCTCAAATATTTTTCTAGACATTTTTTTTTTGGTCTAGGATGGTAATCACAAGTTGTAGGCTTGGTTGCCTTATATTAACCATCTACACGATGATGAACCTTCCGGACACATCTTTGTTGATTCCATTGTCATTGATACTTTACACGAGCTTGTTGAGCTCCTCATTGCAATGATCAAGTATGTTTTTCACCCTTCTATTGTTTCCTACATCAAGTTAGATTCAAGGGAGTTTCTTTTCATTGTTTTCCCTTTTTCTATAAGTAGATGGAATTGGACCATGTGAAACCCAGCCTTGTCCATGAATTTTTCAGAATCCAATCAATTAGGGTTATCCCTTTGGAACAGTTCAAGGAGGTGCTCCTAATAGAAGTTTATAAGAAATTGTAAATCAAGTCGTGCAAGACATGGCATTCCCTAACCTCAAAGGTTTTTTTTTGAATATGTGTATAAGGTATGAAAAATAAATTTTAGACTCCCTTGAAGATTTTTTTTTATGACATCCATAATCAACTTGTTCATGTTTGCTTTTCTTTGTTTTTGTAGTGAGAGATTTCCTATAGTTGGGGACGTCCTAGTGAAGCTGTATTATGAAAAATTCCCTGAAACTCAAAACCATTCACCATTGAAGCTCTAGAAGTGAATGGAGAGAGCCATGGAATAAGTCAGGAAGGATCATTATTGGGCCTTTTACAAGCACTTGTTAATATGTGATCTTTCCATGGGTTCAGATTTCTTGAGGGAGATATAGGTTCATTATGACATGAACTTAGAATTAGAAATGTTGATAAAAAAGCTATAGACGTTCACCTATTCTTGTGTCTTGATCGAGTAGAAGTTGTCATGGCTCAGGATGTGGAATGAATTTGTTGTTTTGGAGGCAAAAATTTCCTCAATCTCAACTTTTTTAATTCCCAATTTGACAAATGGTTGGACAAGGCAATTTTTTGGCATGAGGTATTTTACTTCTAGATGTTATTTCTTTGATTTTTATTTCTTCTTGAAGAATTTCCCTCTTATTGTGTTCTTATTTTTGTAGTTTTCTTTTAGTGTGTGTTGGTCCACATGAGTGCAATTATGTTAATAGGAGCCAAAGCAATTGTAACCACTATTTAATTCAATCTTTTTTACACAAATTTTTTATTAAAAAAATTAAACTTGAATTTATAAGTTAAAAAATTTCACATTATCAAATCGAATATCTTATTTTATAAATTTCCAAAATATGAAATTATTTCATTAACATTTGGACCTTCAAAAGTATTGTAAATGGAGTTGGAAAACTTTGAAAATGACATATTTTTGGCAAATTTTTAACACAAACCCTAACAAAATAGTACAAATTTAAAAAATAGATTTAAAAAGATTTTTTGGAAGGTTTTTTCCAATAATATTTCAAAAATATTCCTCAAAAAGCAATCACCTAAGGGGGCGCCAATGGCTCTTATTAAACCATTTAAACTTGCATAGGTTTTTATGGATCACCACATAACTTCCCCTTTTATCCATGCCGAAAGTAGGAAAGTTAGTAACCATGCTTATAAATTTCACTATGAAGGTGTTCTTCATTCCCTTGCAGGTATTTCTATCATGTTTTATTATTCTAGGGTGCCATCGATCAACTCCCTAATCTCCTAAAGACCTAACATGACCCAAAGGCGGATAACATTATGTTCAAGAAGGACCTACTCAAGGATTGGCTCGCTTCTCATCTTCTCCAATATGGTTGGTACCTTGACTATCCAAAAGACAACACCCCCACCCTAGAGATTCCATTAAGGGAGGATATCAAACCGTATTTCATGGAAGCTCTTGTAAATTCTACAAGAACATAGGTTGAAGGTGGGAAGCAGACAAATGTTTCAAAGGGAAAGGGCCAGTTGAAGGAGAAAGGAATGAAAGTTCCCTCCTTCAATGCAAATCAAGAGGCCTTTGTTGAAATTCCTTTGAACCAAACTATAGGTCTATAGAAAGCAGAGGATATGAGGAGAGAAAGAAGGGCTATTACCCCACTAGTTTTTGCCACCTCTTCTTGGTGGAATTTGGAGCATTTAATAGGGATCATTCTAGTTTTTTCCATTCCACCCAATTCTAATTGCTCTTACCTCTAGTAGGCCTCTTGGCTTTCAATATAAGGTCCTCCCATTCTCATGACCTTCCATTGTGGCCACCAAGATTTCTCCTTGAACTTGGCCTTCAAAGTATGAAACAATCTCCAAGTTCATTCACAAGGTAAGCTTACATTATATTCTTTTTCACTTTACAACATAGTTCAAGTAGCTTGTCCTGGATACATTGACTTTTTGCCTTTTTTTGTGTAGATGAATCCTAGTGGAAAGGTTCAATTTGTCATCATTCACGTTCCTATAAACCTACTTGTTCTATTCATATGAAGGAACCCTTTTGATATTCCTCCTTGGAATTAGAAGGTTGATGAATACATTATTGTAGTCTTTGATTTTGCTAAGAAGTTATTGGCCTCCAATGGGGTTATGTTACTATTTCACCCAAATGATTTCAAAGTTCTGAAGGAGGTTAGATTTGAATGAAGTGGGCTATGGTGAACTCATTACCACTCACAAGTAGTGAAGACCCATCTCTCAAGGTTCCATTACAATCCCATAAGCTTTCATTTTTATTTTATTTTCTATAACTGAAATTTGTCTTTTAATTTTGTAGACTTTCCTAGTGTAGCCCTTTTATTTTTTGGACTATCCAATTTTGAACTTTGATCCTTTGATATGTTATAAAGAACCAACGTTTTTTTTTCATTGAGTTCTTTAGTTTTTTTTCATGCACCCATTTTTGTACATCTTTTATCAATATAATAGTATCTTCTACTCGCATTTATTTCATGGGCATATGGTTAATCATATATGTCTTCTTTGTCATAATTTTATTTGAGATGTAAGAATCAAACCAAAGATCAAAATAACATTGTGCAATATTTACATTTAATATAATAGGATTCACATCACCTAAAGGCTTTTAAAACAATACACACATTTTAAACATATAATACCTACATCATTTTCTATTATAAACTCCATAAGGCCATTTTCAAATATGCAATACCCACATATAAGTCTCAAAATAGCCGCTGGCATTTTGCATTCCTTGCAATACCCGCATATAAGTCCTAAAATAGCCACTGGCATTTTGCATTCATTGCAATACCCGCATATAAGTCCCATAATAGCCGCTGGCATTTTACATCCTTGCAATACCCGCATATAAGTCCCATAATAACCACTGGCATATTGCATCCTTGCAATACCCGCATATAAGTCCCATAATAGCCATTGTCATTTTGCATTCCTTGCAATACCCTCATATGGGCCACAAATAGTAGCTAACATTCTTCATTCATTGCAATACCCGCATATGGGTCTCGTGGTAATCTCTAGGTTTTTTAGCATTCCTTACAATACCTGCATATAGTTTCCATAATAGTCGTTGATTTTTTTAACATCTATTGCAATACATGCATATAGGTCCCATAATAGTTGATGTTTTTTACATTCATTGCAAAACTTACATTTTGTCATAAAATTAATTCATAATAATAATTAATTTAGGTATATAAAAAGACATATTTTGGGTACCCAGACCACTGATTAATTATTTTGAAATGACGTTACATGTGAGTATTGCATTTAAGGTTTAGGGTCTTCAATTAAGGTTTGCCTTAATCACCTATGGATTATTTTAGTATGAACTTACATGTAAATATTGCATCTAGGCCTCGGTCTTCATTCAAAGGCGCACCCAAATTACATATTGAGTATTTCAAAGCGACCTTACATGTGGGTATTACATTTAAGGTTGCCCTTTCATTGTAGATTTTACCTTATTCACCTATGGGTTATTTTGAAATAAACATGAATATGACTATTGCATTTAGGGTTAAGGTTTCATATAATTTTGTAATATCCACACACGTACTTACTTTCACCATTTGTAAATTTAGCTATAATTTTTTAATAATTAAATAAAATTTGTAACAAAACACAAAAGAAGGTATGTCTCTCACCATTTGTTAATCTCCAAACTGATCTCTTTCAATTTCTTTAAAAATATGTATTGCATTGTTTTGCATATAAAATTCCCCTATAATGCACTGTAGATTTATTTTATTTACTATTAACTTGTAAAAAAACTGTTAATTAATTTAGGGTTTCCCAAACTCTAAATTTGAATCATATTCTAATAGTATATACTTATAATAGTTATATGGAAAAATGTGTTTTCTTTTTGATAAAATTTTTTAGTTCAAATTTAAAAGGTTATAAACTATCATAGATGTTTATTAGGCTTACATGGCCTAGGCTAGTATATAACCTATATAACTAGAAGTTTTAGTTAATAAACTCAACCACCTTCAATACCTACATAGACCATCTAAGATATTAACTTAAAAGGCCTAATATTAATGAATAAACTACATAATAGGCCTATATTACGTAGGCAGCCTATCATGTAGTTAATTATGTTACTTAACAATTAGCTCATTAACCTATTACTCATGTTTAGGTTAGGTTGTTTAGTTTGGTCAATGTTGACACTTTAGTCAATCTGACAACCAAGCTTAAATTTGAGCTTTTTTTGAAGCTAGTAATTTGTCAAGGCTATAAATTCTTGGTTTTTTTTATGAACACTAATTGTGTTTTTTGGATAGTCAAGTCATTTTTCAACTTTTGAAGGTATCGAAAACATTACATAACAACTTGGCCCTCACAAAGCTTTTAAAATCTACACAAACTCTAGCATGATGTCTAAGAGCTTATGAACATTTTCATACCTAGCTATTAATCTTTTGGAAATTTTAAACTCACATTGAAAACAAAGTTCATTAAAAATCACAATATACATAACCATAGGTTTATATAGCTATATAGGTTATGTATATATATATAATAAATATGAAAATATTATATGTATTGAAATGGATCAACTATATAATTCCATAATATCATTATTTATATATTATGTGTTATAAATAACGATATATTTGGACCAATATTTAAACCAATATTATACATCGTAAAAAATAAAGTTTACATAAGGATTTGTGTTATATATATATATAATATAATATATTTTTGACCCACTATATGATTATTTTAACCAAGAACTTATTTACTGTATATCAAAAAAATATAAAATAAAATTTTAATCAAACATAGGATTAATATGTGGGAGAGATGATTTTTATTATTATGTGAAACAAAAAAAAAGTAGAAAATTATGTGCTTTGATTTTTTTAAAAACATTGTTTAAAATCTTATTGAATTAAAGACTTTATATTTTTGTTTTTTGAAATGAGTTTACAACTTTAAAAAGGCAAAAACCATAAATATGAACATATTTGAAGAAATTTTAAGCTTGAACTTTTATTTTTTGATCTCGACAAACTTTGTATTACATTTAGGGTTGGGTTTTCACATAAGGTTTTCTTTTTACCTTTCTATGACCTCTCCAACCAATTTTTTCCAATTTCTTTGAAGAAGATATAAAATGAAATTATATTGTTTCACATATGTTTGAACCCTAAAAATTTCCCCCCAATTTAATGTAAAATATTTTTGATAATTAATGAATTATCACCAAATTTTGTCGTATAATTAAATAACTAATAGACCAATATTTTGGATAATTTAAATGATTAATTATCAATAATTAAATAATCAATTCTTTATTTAAGATAATTAACTAATCACTTGGTTTAACTTTATTTACTTAGATAATAAAAAGTTGGATCTACAAATCATATTGATTAATTTAACGTTTGATTGAATAACTTAACTATACTTTTGTTTTAATAAGTTATTGAAATCACTATTTAAGATAATTATTCCACATTATAGATTGCTAGTTCAAAATTTCTTTGAAAAATTCTTACACCAAGATAAGTTTAATCATAATTATCGTTGTATTATTTGTTCCACAAACAATACAACCTTTTCCCAAATTCAATGAAACAAAGTAAGAATCATGGAACTCCTAATCAACAACCCCAACCTCTATACACACCTTTGTTAGCATACTATCTTGAAATGAACTAATTATTTTGTAACCCCAAAATGCGGGTATTGCATTTAGGGTAGGATCTTCATTTAAGGAGGCTTAAACCCCACATGCATAATTTCGGAGTGACCTTGAATGTAGGTATTCCATATAGGGTTCGGTTATTTCAAAGTGACTTTCCATGTGGGTATTGTGTTTAGGGTTAGGTCTTCACTTAAGGGTATCCAAACCATCTAGATGGGTTTTTTTAAAACGTGGCTATTGCATTTAAGGTTGATTTTTCATTTCACTTGTAATACCCGAACTTATACTTACCTCTACCAATTGGAATTTTGGGGTTTCATTGCAATACCTACATTCATACTTACCTTTACCAATTGGAATTTTGGGGCTTCATTACAATACCTACACTCACACTTGCCTCTACCAACTGGAATTTTGGGGCTTCATTGTAATACTTAAACTAGTATGTACCTTTACCAAATGGAATTTTGGGGTTTAATTATAATATTTGCACTTCTACTTATTTCTACAAACTAGGATTTTGGGCCTAATTATAATACTTGTATTCAACACTAATATTATCACTCTCATTATGTATTTGCATTTCACACTTTTTGTGTTTATTACTTGGAAACAATAATAATCTTTGTGCCATATTAAACTTGATGTGTGTGTTGAATACATGATGTTCAAAGAATTTGAGCTATGGTTTCTTCCATACAAAATTGATTGTAAAACAAAATTCTTAATGCCAATGGCAACAATCTTGATTAGTAATTGAGACATTTATTCATGACATCGTTTAGTACGTACATTTGTGTGATT
>Ga0116227_10010993_pt1 | contig 15466 bp, 12 predicted proteins | sample S1TSphgellanicum_FD_89693 | JGI IMG/M metagenome (GOLD analysis project Ga0116227, IMG submission 89693) | Host-associated microbial communities from peat moss isolated from Minnesota, USA - S1T2_Fb - Sphagnum magellanicum MG | ecosystem: Host-associated > Plants > Peat moss > Unclassified... | reverse complement strand
AAAAAAAAAATACCTTTCCTAACACCAAACAAAAAAATCAACCCCCAAAAAATTAAAAAAAAAAAAAAAAAAACACACTAATGCACACACACACACACACACCCACAAAAGAGTTATTTATATAAGTTTTTTTTTTTTTCCTCTTTTTTTTTTTTCCTTCTTCTTCCTAGTACTAGTACATAGTTACAAAATACTACCGTATCTACTAACTTATGAAATACGAAAATTAAGTCTCAAAATACGAAAATACATACTTACCGGGAAAAGACGGTAGAACCGGCCGGGTGGACCCACCCGCGCTCCCACTACCCTTTCTCTCTCCTCTCGCTCTCGCGCTCTCTCCGGCGCTCGATCTTCTCTCTCTCGCTCTCTCTCTCTCTCTCTCTCTCGTGTCTTCTGCTGCTGCTGCGGCGGCGGCGTCTTCGCCTCTTCTGAGCGCACAGCAGTTTTGGTACGTCTTGTGTGTGTGTGTGTGTGGATTTTGGCAGTCTTTGAGGATCAATTAATTACGAGAGAAATCAAAGATACGTAACTTTGCTGGTTGCTTGGCTTCAGTATGTGTTCAATGAATCCTCCGGCTATTGTTTGACATGATCTCTTTGCGCTTGGTTTTTTCTTCTCTGAATTGAGGTGGGTTGGTTTTTCATTTCGCTCTTGTGTGTGTGTGTGTTTTTGTTTGTTTGTTTGTTTTTTTGTTGCAGCAATATTATTCCACTGCGGCAGAGTTAAGGAATTCGTTATATAGTCTACGAAGTTTGAGTTCTTCTTCCTAAGTTTCGGCGGCTCCGAATAATTTTTCTTTTTTTTCGTGTGGACGGAAGAACAGACAGATTAGAAACAGAGACAGATAGAGAGACAGGAGGAGGGAGGGACAGAAGTCTGGGACACAGAGGAGAGCTGAGAGAGAAGCGCGTTTCAGCTCTTTTTGAGATTGGAGATTTGAAGTGAAAGAGAGACAGAGAGAGAAACACACACCCACACACCCACCCACAGAGACAGACAGAGAGGTACACACATACGTGGAGGTAAGTGGAAGAACTTGTGGAAGGAAAGAGAAGGAGGAGAAGAAGAGGTCTCATGAGAGGAAAGCTTTTAAGGTAACGGAGAATTTTATGTTGTAATTGACTGACGACCCACCGATCCGAAGAATGACGGAAATTGTAAAAAGAAGAAATTGGAGCCTGAGATGATGATGATGATGATGATGATGATTTTCCAGAAACAAAAATTCGAAAAAGAAGAAGAAGAAGGGTATTGAGATTCATGGGGGAAAAAACAACAGCAACAACAGCATCATCATGGGAAAAAAACAGAAAAAACAAAAGAAGGTTTGCAACAACTCCTCCCCGATTGGAGCTTCTTCTCCTTCCTTAGCATGCTGCAGCTGAGCTGGAAAAAACCTGAACAAAAAACCAGCATTTGCCGAGAGCACGGTGGTTTCAAATTGAGGGTCAGTAAAATTCAGAAAGACACAAAGAGGGACAGACAGACACAGACAGATAGGCAGACAGATTTGGAGAGAGATTGATTTTTGGAGTGAAGGAAGAGGAAGTTGAAGAAGAGGAGAAATGGATGATGGAGTAGTTGAGCAAGCACAGAATAAGAAGGCGATCATGAATATTAGCAACATGATGGAGTGGGAGGAATCATACACTCCCTTGCCCTACGTCTTCATGGCGCTGCTTCTGCTGTGGACAGTCTGTGTCATTGTATGGACCTTCAATACTTGGACTAAACGAAGATGGCAGCAGGTAGCTACTAGAATCTTCAAAACACCAAAACCCCCACCCACCCATTTTCTTCCTTCCCTTTCTTCTCCTTCTTCTCCATGACATCTCTTCTTCATGAAATCTCTTCTTGTTCTTCTTCATGAAATTCAGTCTTCTTCTTCTTTCTTCTTTCTTCTTCAAGGTTTTGAACTAGATCTTGGCTGCTTTCTCTGCAATTAATCCAATCCATGAGATTGTAAATTCTGCAATACCACTTTGTTGTTTGTATTGTACCCATTTCTCCTCTCTTTCTTCAAATTGTGTGTGTTTTCTGCTGCTTTCTACAACTTTCTGCTGCTGCTGCTGCTTCTTCTTGTTCTTCTTCTTCTTTGTAATCAAATCAACCACTCGATCCAAATTCCATGACATGAGATCAATTGCAGCAATTAGTTCTGCAACACCCACTTCTTGTTATTACGCTCATTCATTGTGCTCCTCCACTGCCTCTCTCTTTAATTCAATTTGTGGTTTCTGTTTTGGAGAGAGTTCTGGCTGGCTTGGCTTTGCTTCTCTGCATGCAATCCATCATCAGTCCATCAATCCATCCATCATGAGATTGCAAATTCTATAACACACTTGTTGCTTCTTCTTCTTCTTCTTCTTGTGTTGTGGAGCCAACTTACTTATGTCTTCTCTTTCTTCAAATTGTGTGGGTTTTCTGTGTATTGTAGATCATGCTTTGCTTCTTTGCAATCAATCAATCCATGCAATTGCAAATTCTGTAACAACTTTTTTTCTTTCTCTTTTTCTTTTCTTTGGTGGTTGTGTAGGTAAGATTATTATGTGTTTGGTTGTGATTTTTGGGAGAGTGAATTTGGACATTTTTTGGGATGGTGTGGGCAGTGTAGTAATTTGCAGTGGATATTGACATCTGTGCCAGTTCTAAAAGTACTCGTACTCGGCCTCTCCTTTGTATTCTGGTAAGTACTTCATTTCAACTCATGTTTTTCTTTGATCTTGGGTTCCCCCTTCCTTCTCTATCAATGAATGGTGTGTGTGCACTATACTAAGGTAATGGTTTCTTCTAGTCACCTTGTTTGTGCCACCATTGAGAAACTTTTTCTTTGTCTTTTTCCTTAAAAGAAAAATCTCGGGGGTGGTGGGTTTTCTGTTTGGTTTCAGGTACTCTTGCCTTATTTCAAGTCAATGCTCATTTTGGGTAGCATTCGGAGTGTTTGTGTCACGAATCTTCTTCGAAACAGCATGCTTCAGTGCATTTTTGCTCATAGCTCATGGCTATTGCATCATGCACGAGCAGCTCTCAGTGAGAGATCGGCGCAACATTGCAGCTCTTGGGTCCCTTTTATACTTGATTCTAACTGGCTACAAATCTGCTGTACCTCAATTTTCAGTAAGTGGAAAAAAAAATCACAAATCAAAAAAATTATTTTGATGTTAATCTTCTTCTGTAAAATTCCATCATGTTTCAGTAACTCCTACCCAAATCAATTTATACCCAATACTAAGAATCATCTGTGTAAAGTCAACAAAGTTCTTGAGGATTACAACTTAGCTAATCCTAAAGAATTTTTGTGTTCAAAAATTGCCATTGTTCATGCATGTTAGTTGTTATATTTGTGCAGGTGCTCATGGTGTTAATGTATGGGATGCTATTTTATGTGATAATGGCACACATAGCACGCAACTTAGCTCTGTTGCGGGATCAATTACAGCACATACAGGACGAGGGTGTCCACACCATGCATTCTGCAATCTACACCAAATACCGCATGTTTAAGTAAGAACTGTTTTTCCTTTCATTATTCACTAAGTCTCTCTTACATGTTATGTTAATTTTAAATATATATATTATGACTTGGGCCATAAATAATAATAATAATAATATCTTTAGTTACATTGAATATTTTTGAATTTTCATTATGAAATTAATTTCACAATGTGATATGTATTACATAATTAATGTCTTAGACTTTTGGTTGTAGAAATCTAAAGGCAAAAAAACACACCCAATAAAATTCAAGTGCTTCTTTCCATTACAAAATGCAACTGGGTTTCGTCTAAAACAAGGGAAGATTCACATATTCTTGTTCAGAAATGTGTGTAAAGGATCTGATCAAATTTCAACCAAATATTTCTGAAGAACTTGCTTGCTTGTGGCAGTAGGGTTAGGGTATTGACATGGGACCTGATTGTGTACTTGGCCTAATTTGTCATTTGATTAATGCAGGAGATTTCAGATGGCAATGTTCATGGTGGTGATTGCAGAATTCTTGGTGAGTCCTCCTCTTGTGTTTTTCTTAAAACTTTGCATTCCAGATTAAGAAGTTGTTTTTTGTTTTCCTTAAATATTTTAAAAAAATAACTTTCCACTCAGGATTAACTACAGGCAAATTATTGTTCTGAAAGGTGATGAGAAGATGGTGACAAGGAGATCAACAACAGAATCCATGAACTAATTTAATCGAAATATTCATCCTTGCAGATGCATGCTGCAGCTGAGGGAGTGGGAAAGGAGTACTGGATCAGGTTGCTCATGCGAGAGTTAACAGAGGGAATCATATTTTTCCATATTGGGTAAATTCTATGAAACCATTTTCTCACTAATTTTTGTCCCCCAAAATCTATCTATTTATTTTTCACATTCTTCTTGAGTCCAAATACTTAGAATTTGGTTTCATGGCCCCTTCTCTATTGAAAAGTTCATTGGGAGTTCCAGCTCCAAATTGGGTTAGCCCACTCAGTTGCCAAGAGGAAGCGAAATGCCTGCACATACATTCAGCCTGTTGGGTTGGTTTTGCCAAATCGCAATGTGCAATCTAAGATTTGGCATTTGGGTGCTGCAACTTGATGGGTTTCAGGTGGACATTCCGATCAAGAGGATTCACACCATTTTTCACTATGGTTCCAAGTTTGCATTCCTCAGGCAAATATAGCTTGCCCCCAATTTATAGTGTGGTAAGCTCATCTAATTTCTCAAAGTAAGAAAAGAGGGACAAAATTAGAGGAACAAACCAGCACTACATCAACTAGCATAGCCAAGAAGTCTATGGACTTTTTAAGCCACCCGAGAAAAAAAAAAACTGACTGAGAGAAACAAGTGCCCAAAGAAGATTGCAAATTTTCTTCCATATTTTGAAATCGGCCCTTTTTGAAATTTTAATAAGATTCCAACAAGTGAAGAGGATTTCTATGAAGAAGCGAGTCATATTATGAAGATGTCATAAATGCCTTTAGGTTTGTGTCATAAAACCCTAAACCTAAAACCACTTGATCCCAAATTCAGAGGTTGGCATAAACATTATGGGAGAGATTAGAGTTATCCTAAAAGTCACCCTCTGTTTCACCCCTTATCTCCTCTGCTTTCGCCCCCTATCCCCTCTTTCAATGGTATCTGCAAAGTAGGGAAATTTTATTAAATCTGGGTATGAAATGCATGCACAAGGTTCGAGAGTAATTATAGTAGTTGTACCGGTAGGAGCAGTGAAAATATATGTAGCAGCAGTGCAGGCGCTCAGGAAAAAGGAAACACAGGATGAAACTCAGTTTACCACCAAAATTGGTGGAAAAACTAGTTTGGATCCCAGTTATTTCCTTTTGTAAATTTTCATTCCCAATTGCACGTTTGATGCCCTGTTATGCCGAAACTGGCCGTTCTCGCCCCCTGATCGCCTGACTTTAAGGATAACTCTATTGTTCAAGAATGTTTTTCCAAACCTCAAAATGAGTTCAACAAACTCTTTACTTATTGGTAAAAGTGTGTTTCTATGTGTAGGAAATGAATGAAAAGGAGTTCAAGAATCTTGATTATGAGGAATGGCACATTGGAGTGGTAAGATTTGTCTATCCGTTTTTAACACCCTTGGTTCCAACTTTCAACAATGTTTGTCTTTTTCTCTTGTTTAAGAGCCATTGATTTTCATGGTCATTTGTCTAACAAAACCTTTGGGGGCAATTGTGCTGATATTCCAGCCAACTTCATTATCCAAAGGTGGATCCAACCACAAGCAGATGATGGTAATTGTTCATAATCCAGGCATGTCAAATTTTGTCTTCGCGGATGATAACAAGCTTCCGTGCAAAAATCCAGAAAGTTTTGTCACTGTTCCAGCAACTTCTCAAATACCATTATCATCATCAACATCATCATCTCCTTGCCCAACAACAAACCACAACATCTGCCCCGATCCATCATCCTCTTTGGTGGAGAATAAAGGTTTGGAATTAAGTTGTGTGCGGGTCAGCTCAAGCAATTTCACAAGCAGAGGTGACTTGGGTGTTGGGAAAGAGAGTGGCTGGAATTCTTCATCAAAGGATACAAGGAAAAGCGCCACAACAACACTTGCAGCCAATGAAAAAGAAATCATTGTCGATATGAAGGGATTTAAAGGGTACTCTTTTCTTCCCTTTGAAAGTTCTTACAATGGTGACCATCAACTATTGCACTCACGATCAAACACTAATCTACAATCCTTTGTTTCCCACCACTCTAGTATAGTATAAACCACCATGTAATAATAATATTCACTACAAAATTACTTAGATATTTATTGCCGATTGCTTTCTTGCAAACTATGAGCTAGAAGACCTAATTCATATATATAAATCCAACTAAATGACCACCTCGTTGCACAACTTGGGTGATATTATTAGGTCAATAAATTGCAATGCATATATGTCTTGTTGTGAATATGCAAGGTAGCGCTCCCTAGAGAATGTTTGTCCAAGGAGGGGAACAAGATAAGAGACACAAAAGGTGCATGCCTCTCTAGTAATTTTGGGTAGCGAGATGGATCTAGATATAATCATCGGTTATTGGCATTTGATGCAATTTTGAGCCAATAAGAAAATTATCGTAGTTGCTCATGGCTCAAGCCAATTGATTGTATTGTACTTTACAACCATGTATACGAAGTATACATTGGTCATCACCAATATTGGAGAAAAATGTTTGGTGTCTCTCGTCAGTCCAAATAAATTACTTCTCTTCGAATTATAACTTTTGAGAAAGATGGTGAAAAAATGGTCACAATCATGTGGTTGATGGACCTAAAAACACAAGTGACAAGCCCAACCACATCTTAACTAGTTTGGAAGTAAATGGGTGAAGCCCCTTGACCATCCTCTCAAGAGGTTACTGCTAGTGTTTGAATACCATGTGTCGATCACCATCATTTTTATGCAAGAAATCAACATATGTTCAAGTCATGAATGAAGAAAGGGGATTGATACTTTAATTAACCCATATATACCTTAAACAATGTTCTCTTTTATCCTTAATTTCATACCTTACACCTAGAATTGTAAAGCAAGAAGCACTTTACTATACTTGGAATTGTAAAACAAGAAGTGGTACTTGAAATTTGTCCAAAATTTGTTTGAGATGTCAAAGCAAACTTGATCACCACCTTTTTTTGTTATTTGTAAAGGGAGTATCAGTATATGTACCAAATAAACTATTCGTGATTAAATTTGCAAGATAACAATGAACCTTATGGCTCTCACAACTTGACATCCTTTACCTTCTACCCTAAACCCTAACATTGAGATTAAAAATCCCTAACCTTTTTAAATCTAAAGTTTTTTTTCGAAGTGTCTTAAAATTGAACCTTTTAATTCATAAAATGTTATTTAATCATTTATTCAAAACCTTATATCCTAAGGCTTCAACCTTCTTTTGAAATATTTGAACCTCCCACCTTAACCATTGAAATGAAAACCTTCATAACCAAACATTTCATAAGATCCTAAAATTAGAAAAGTTGAGGTTTTGATATTTCAAAAAAAGTTTATTGTTAAATTATGGTGACAAGGGTTTGAAGTGTAGTGCAAAATCATGTCTAAATATGGAACTATGTCCATATGAAGCTTTCCTTTCACTATGTATCCTTTTGAATATGTCCAAATTTTTTTGATGTATAAATTAACATCATGTTTCAATGTTATTTTGAAATGAATGCTTTCTCTAAAGATAAGTGATTACACAGTCTTTTTCTTAATTTAAAATTAAAACTCATTGATAATAAATCAATCCACCACATTCAAAACAACAAAAATTTACAAAAATATGTACTTAAAATTTTTAATTTAATTGTACCATTAACAAAGTGTGCACCTCACATGATGACCTTACCATGATTGTTATTTTGTCAATGTGGTCATTGAATGAAAAATGAAATATTTGGGTAAAAAGAAATTTCAATTTTTTTTCATGTGTATGACCTTGATATTTTTGAAGTTAACATGTGTATTTGAAGGTTTCATCACATCAATAAAAACATGTTGAATGAAATTTGTTTTCTTCTTCCTCCTCTAATTTACATGTATATAAATTACATCAACACAAAACAAAAAAAAGTAGGAAAAAACCTTCCTTCACTTAAATCACATGCCTTTACAAATAGGAAGATGTTTTATTTTTTATAAATCGTAAAAGATTGCAAGACTTAATGTTTGCAAGTGTTGTCATATTTTGCTTCTTACAAAGAGGAAAACATAAGCCATTTCAACATATAAAATAATGAATGGACTTATATGTAACACAATGTATGTTCGATAAATCAATAGGTCTATTGTGAAAGCATCAAAAGTAGTTGTAATCTATTCAAGTACATTGTAACACAAGGACCAATGTTGCCAAAATCAATTGAGTCCAAACGAGCCAATAGGAATCATTCTAAGTGTAACAAGTGGTTTGTGTTTCATTTTGTTGGGTCAAAAATTAATTTCAATGTTGAAAATGGTAAATCATTTAACACAAATATGTAATTAAATATAATATGAAAACATTTGGAATGATTTGGAATGAATATAATGAAAATAGAGCACTCAAAAACATTCATTAAACATTATAATGCATGTTTTTCAACATCCTAAGGACTTTTACTTTTGGGGAGTATCTTTAAACATATATTTACAAAATAGTATAATGTAACATCCATTTAGGTGACAATAATTTCTTGATGATTTTATTTCAAAATATTATGAAAACATTTGTAAAACATTCACCCAAAGTGGTGAGTGTGACTCCTACTAACTTGTTTGCACCCAATCATAAAAATAAGAAATAAAAAATGTGTTACATAGTTTTTGTAATGGATGTTAGTTGTCACCCATGGGGTAAGAGATTCAACAATCCATGCAACCAATGGTAATGACTGACACCTATTATAGACTAGGCAAATCTATGGTTGCATTTTCATTAGTGAATTGTCCTTCAAATGTAACTTTTGAATGACCTTCATGGGTAGGTTCAATCTTGAGGACAATATTAAAGAACAATTGTAGTTAATTTCTTGGTGCCTTCTTGGTTCCAATGGTTCGTCATCTTGAACTTGTTAGTGTGAACCACTTGGTTGAAACAATAAAAATGTATCATTTGGAAGATTTACAAATGAAGTTCTTGTTCTATAGGTGATGTAACTTCATGGTCTTGGTTATCCACGATTCATATAAAATTAACTTGGTGTAGGAAAAAGACTCCAAGATGAATGAAAAAGGTTTTTTAGCCACTTATATTGTGTTTGAGGATGAGCTTGGAAACAAATTCTGAAGCTACTTCCTTTTTTTCCAAGTGGGAAATACTTTAAGAACTTCTTGGTTATGTTTCAAATAATGATAAAATATTCCAAAGTTCATGACATTGCAAGGGTAACTTATTAAATTTATTAAATCAATCCTTTTTAATTAATGACCATCATTATTCTTTAAAAAATTTATTGATGAAAAATATTTTTTAAAAATTGGTTTAGGAACTAAATTAGGTAAATTTTTAAATCATGTAATAAAACCAAACATCTTTACTATGGTAGGTAGCAACTAGAAGCTTTTAGTGACTTATGTTGCTAATAGGTGAATATGTTTTTTTAATTTTTTTGTGTGTACAACAATTTAGAAGGATAGATGGTTGGTTGGGATTGGTTTTTGAAGCAATAAAAAGCTAAATGCATTTCAAAGATCTTATTTATGGGGTAAAAGCATGTTACTAGGAGCCAACAATGCCCCCTAATTAGCTGATTACTTAGTTTAAAATATTCTTGAATTATTTTGAAAAACGTCTTTAAATATTTCTAAATATTTGTAATTTTAAAAATATTATTATGTTAAGGTTTATAATAAAAATTTGCCCAAAACATGTCATTTGAAAATCTTTTGAAAAATTGTAACTAGTGTTTTTTCGTTCAAATGTTGATTTTAAAAAAAGTTACAACTATTTTTTAAATGTTTTTGAATTCTTTTATTCATTAAATTGATTTCAAATTTACTCACATGTTTCTATGATATATTTTGAATGTTACTATATGAATAAATCCAAAATTTGAACACTAACTTAAATTGCCATTTAAAAACACAATAACACATTATGAGTTTTTTGACTAGTCAAAGAAACAACTACTATCTTTTTCGACTACAATTATAACTATTTGGTCACAAAAATCATTGTGTAGTTGCAAAGGCCATTGAGATGTCATGTGATGTTATGGTTTTGTGATTATAATTAGTATGACAACTAGTGGGTTTTTTTGGATAGATATATATTTTTTTGAAATTGTAATAATATGCTTTAATTAAATTATAATTAATTAATTATAAATACCCTAACTTTTTTTATTAGAATAACAACTTTTAGTTTCACAAGATGATGATGTGGCATTCCATGTGGTATTAAAATAATGAACTATTAGTCAATATGATGATTCATACACTACTTTGAATAAAATGAAACATTTATTGGTCAATCATTATGTTAGAAATTACGTCTAACCTTTCAATGTAACTCTTTGCATCAAGATGCAAGTCCAAAAACTTTACCTTCACTACAATAAATCTTGTAGTTTGAATAAGACACAAAAATGACTATTTTTTTTCCAACTACATTTATAACCACTTAGTCATAACAATGACTAAGGAGTGGCAAAAGACATCAACATGCCATGTAACATCATGGTTTTGCAATTGTAGTCAATATGACAACTTTTTTGTTTTTTTGGTAAAATATCATATTATTTTTCAATTTTTGTTCATTAGTTAATTAGTTATAAGAACCATCCACCTTTGCGACTAGTAATGACTCAATCTCCCATGATGATGATATGGCATGTTATATGTTAACAAGATGATGTGCACTAGTGGAAAATTTGTTGTTTATAACTAAAATTGTCGTTTGCAACTAAAATGTGTAAATCGTCGTTTAAGAAAATAATAATCAGAAACAACAATTTTAGTTGTAACAACTAGTTGCAAACAACATTTTTTCCACTAATGTGTGACTATTCATCAATATCATGATTCATGTCATTGATTTGATTAATTAATTTCATTTATTAGTTAATTGAAAATATTGTTGTCCTTTGCAATTGATAACGATTTGGTTTTCCATATGATGATGACATGACATACCATTTGGTAACAAGCTGTCAGAAATTTTCATGGTAATCCATGATTTTTTGTGATACCATAAGTTCTTGTGTGTCTTAAATCTATGGCACCAATATTTGTCATGGCATACCATAGTTTTTTGTGTGCCATGAAGTTTTTGAAGCCATGAATTCATATGCTTGTGTATGTGTATTACATAATTTATTTTCAACTTGTAATTATGATTACAATATTAATAGTTATTTTGAAAAAGGTGACACCTAACTCATTGACTTTTTAATTACTTAACACACTAGCTTAGGTTAGCATACCTATTAAATTAACCTATGTATGTAGGTTATTTAGTAAAAACATATTTCATAATATAGGGCTACTTTATAAGTTACTTAATTAAACATAAGAAATTTATTACATCTAGTATGTTTAAATATACTTAAAATAGGTTTCCCTACTAATAGGTTAATTTAGGTAGGTTTGCCTAGGTTCCTAGTTTTAGGTTTTTTGCCAAGTCAACCTAAGTAGCTTCATTACAAAATATTTTATCAAGTTTGTAACCACCTCAAATTTGTGTGATTAGATGCAAATTATGATATTAATTATTATGTATTAGGGTTACTTAATAAGTAACCTCCAAATATTCAAATAAATTGTACTTTTGTATTATATTACTTAAATATATACCTAATGGATATCTAGGTAGGTGCCTAAAATACATAATAGGAACCTAAGCTCCCTAGGAAATAGGTTAAGTATAATCATATATAGTAGGTAGTAGTTATTTAGCCATGTTTATAGCTTAAATAATTGTGCTTAGTTTCATGTATGTTAGTTTAACCATGTTTCAATTAAATATTTGTGTTTAGTCTAATTTCTTTATTAATATATTTGTGTTTAGCTTGGAGATTTTTTTTTTAAACGAAAATTATTCTAAATAATTATGTTTAGCCATGTTTAACATAGTTTAATATACATCTAACTTAGTTTAACCTAGCTTTAGTTAGGTCTAACCTAAATTAGCCTAATAGAACTTAAATTTGGCTTAAATTAACCTAATTTAGTTTAGGTGTAATGTACAAATTAACTTAGTATACCCTATAGGTTAACATAGCTTAAACATAGTCTTGGTCTAACTTAAATTAACCTAATTCAATCTAGGTCCAACTTAGTTTAATTTAGGTTTAGCCTAAAGCCTAAATAGTCATAGGATTAAATTAGGTTAATTTATTTTTTAGCTTATGAATGACTATGTTAACTTAGGCTAGGTTAGTAAGTATTATAGGTTGACAAATTAGTTCATTTTAAGTCAACCTAGGGAGGTCTAAATCTAAGCTAGGTTGGTAGGTAGTAGGTATGTTAACCTAGGTCAACTTAAGGTGGCCAAGGTTAATTCAAGGCTAAAAATTTTGAACTTTGTAACTTTGTATTAAATATTATTAATTTAAAAAGATGTGGTAATGTAATGGATGGGGACCTGAACCCCAAATTGAAGGTGAGGGGTTCAAGTCTTCATTTTTGCAACCTATGATACCTAAGCCACATTTAGGCTTAAGTTAGGTAGCTTATTATAAGCTTCTTGAACTAGGAATTCAATGTTTGTTTTTCATTTAGGCCACTTAACCTAGGTTGCCTAACATAGGGAACTAGCCTAGTTAGGTTAAGTTAGGTTGACTTTTGGTCATGTGCAATGAATCATAACATGTGTTTATAGATTTTTTATGCATTTCATCCATCCATCAAGGCATCTATTGTAACAATTAGTTGAATAAAATGACTAAATTGAAATAACATGCATTTTACATGTTAGACAAAAGTTAATAATGACATGGAATTTCATTATTTAAAAAAATTAAAAACTCCTAATTGTTAAAAACGACTATGCTTTGCAATTGAACATCCCTTGTGAATAAATGGGTGAAACGACATGGGTTTAACAACTCGTTAGTCACTAGTTGCATATGTCCTTCTTGACTAGAATGGAGTTCTAAAAGCCATTTACAAAACCCAAAATGTGTTGCTTTAAAAAATGGAATATTAAGTAGTGGTTACAATTACTTTAATACATGATGGCATGCTTTACTCCTATGGTAGTTCAAAAAAATTGAATGAACAACACATATTTATTTCAATTACATTTCAAAGACTCTTTCTATGTTGATGCACAAAAATCCCATGAAATGTACATACTTATCTTAAGTTCATTTCAAAGATCCTTTTTATGTTGATGTACAAAAATCCAATGAAAGGCACATAAATTTGATTTTAATCACATTTCAAAAATATTTTTTATATTAATGCACAAAAGTCCAACGGTTGTTATATTTTCAAATGTCATTTGTCATTACAAAAGAAAGTTCATGTAGTCAATTTGATGTTCACATTATCATCATCTTGTTTGACATTTAAAATGCATGAATGGGATATATAGAAAAAGAAAAGTTTAAATTTTTTTTTGTTTTCACACCACTAGTTAAAAATATGGATAGCAATTGATCTGAATTTTTACTTTTTAATACAAAAATACCATTAAATTTTGCACATTGTTCTTCATTTAGGGAATGGATGATAGTAAAAAAACAAAATATGGATGAATTTCATCTTTCATTAGCAATGGATCAATTGAAAATTGCTTGGTGTTATTTGTTTTTGGATTTACGTGGAATTCTAAAGATAGACCATTTTTGATACATAAATTATTTTTTTAGTCCTTGTATTATAATAGGCTTCATAATTTTGAAAGATTTCCATCCATAATTTGTTCTTGTAGTTGACAATAGCCAACTTGTTAATTGTAGTTTGTCTTTCATTGCAATCAACATTTATGGTATTTGCACTAGAAGCACCAAAACTATTCACAAATTTTTTTTGAATTATTTGAATGGGCATTTTTTAATTTTATAAACATCATGCCAAGTAAAATATTTTTTTCTTTGGGTACATCAAAAACCAATTTCTTATAAACATTGTTGTAAATGGTGAAAATAGTAGTAATAACTTTCTATAATGATTTTCAAAATCCTTACCTTTGTTGAAGCCAACATGACAATTTTTTTTAATTAAATTTTTTTTTTGAAGCTTCTAATAGCATAATTTGCAACAAATTCAAAAAGTGGAAAATGATGTAAACTAAAATATGTTAATTGATAGTTGATGGATATTGAATATTTGTGATAGTTGATGGTAATTTCTTCACCATATATATGGTGAAGGTTCAAATAGAAGGTCTCTTTCATCTTCTAGCAAAGTATCAATGGATTGGAATGATCTTGATGTATGATGCAATGGTAGTGAAAATATTAAGTAAATAGCCAATTTTTTGCAAAGATTTGTTGGGCATTTAAAAAAAAAAAAATCCAAGTCATATGGATCTAATATGAATTGTGCAACAATATTCTCTTTCCAAAGTTTATCAAACAAACTTTGTATGAATTTGTACATCTGTCTATTGGATTTCATTTACAAAATATTGCGGGCTTTTGTAATCTAGATTTCAAAACAAGTATGTAAATATCTCCATCCATTTTAAATGCATTTAAATAATCCTAAAATGATAATAATCACACACCATAAAATAATTCTTATTGATAGACAAAACTTTTGTAAACCGAATATTAATGTTTTGATTGATAAATGGATTCCATGTGAATTGTTGTGGGCACCTAAACCATGAGTAATAATAGTACAATGAGAACAAGAGGTAATGAGGAATATCATCCTTCGGTTTACCCATAGCATGAAGGGTTAATAAGGGTGATCAATATTACATGACTAGCCAAACAATATGACTATAGTGTAAATTCACCCCACCCCTCCCAATGTGAACCACTTTTTGAAGCCTAATGGTTATGATACATATTTAGGTAGTTAGTTGGTATGTTCTAGGTAGGTATTTGATCATACACTAGTTATTAATTAGTATAGCTCTAATTATATAGTAATATTCAATGTCATAACCTTGATTGAATTTATTGGTTAAATTTGAATTTGAATTATCAAAAATAACATTATAAACAGTACAAGTAAAACAATGATTTTTTTTTTAGATTTTCAAAATGATATGGGGTCTTAAATAATTAAATAGGATTAGAGTTTTTCAAAAATCAAAATTATACATATTTATTGTCTATAATGACAAAATGAACATGCAATATAAGTAAAAGTAATTTGTTATTGTACATTATATATTTTGTAAAATTAATTAAGGATGAAAAGTGACTTGTGAAATTAAAGCAAAGTATGTGACATTTCTAACATAATCTTATATATTAAAGCTACATGTCTGTCTGTCCGTCTGTCCGGGCACTTTCCAAGCCCTGGCCGGACCTTTTTTTTTTGTTTTTTTTGTTTTGTTTTGTTTTTTTTTT
>Ga0116227_10010992_pt1 | contig 15466 bp, 11 predicted proteins | sample S1TSphgellanicum_FD_89693 | JGI IMG/M metagenome (GOLD analysis project Ga0116227, IMG submission 89693) | Host-associated microbial communities from peat moss isolated from Minnesota, USA - S1T2_Fb - Sphagnum magellanicum MG | ecosystem: Host-associated > Plants > Peat moss > Unclassified... | reverse complement strand
TCAGCATGTTGATGCAGAAAAAAACTAACCCAACTAACTTCGTATTTCAGACAACTAAACCCCCCCCCTCTCACACCGTGTGCACACTCATCAACCCCTATTCTAACACAAAGTTGTTAAACCCCCCTAATAACTTCACCACATTCACATATTCCTAACCCAATTTTAAATATTGAGATTATTAGCCATGGCCATGTCGGTAGAGCTCACAGTTTCTTAAAACAAGTTATAAAAAATTTCTTTCAAAAATTCATTTGCATGTAAAAATGTTTTTGGGAAAAATGATGTGTAGTCCTTTTCCAAAGTATTTTTTTAAGCTCCTAGTTATAGGTTTCGACCCAAGATGTAAATAATCTTATATTCAATTATACCAAAAATTTAACACGTTGGGTAGGGGTAACTACACCTTTATGTTAATTGCATTGTTGTAGAAAATGTAGTCGTAATATTTGGTCATGAATTTCATGACATGAAATCCACACTCCTAATTAGATAGTTGTTATGGTCCATCAAGCCACACCCAACTGTTTTTTGATATTGCTCACTTCCATTCAAATGTCCTTGATAATTTACCTTGTGTAACAACCCACATTTTTGCAAAAAAATCAATGCACACTTATAGATTAGAAGATGTTGGCACTCTTGAAAAGGTTGTAATGCATAAAATGGGAAGCATTCATTACAATGACATTCTAGTGGTTAGCATGTTATAGAGGGACTAAGGCCTTTCGGACATTGGAAGGCACTTTAAACTTTTTCCTTGTATGTATACCACAATCTAAAGAAATCCAATGCATCTATAGACAAGTAACTAAAGGTGTTGTCCAACAACCTAAAGATATCACATCAATTTTTAATTTCAAATAATCACCTGATATGACAAATTCCATTGCAGATTTATTGGTCCCACCTTTGTTGGCAATGAAATTTACCACTACTATAACTAACCTGCAATAACAACCAATGATATTGAATATAACATTTAGCTTTGTGATTCATTTTTTTTTAGATGTATAACCTCTAGCATGTTTTGCCCATGTGAATTGATTGCAACAAAAAAAAAAGATAACACAAATATTTGACATTTGGAATATGAAACACAAGTGGAGTTGCTCATAAACCATAATGTTCGTCAATTAGTTGTTTCGAGACATTGGTTTATGGTAGATGTTATTTTGTTGAACATGTTTTTTGTGGTAGACCTACAACTATTGACAAACACATCTATAAGCTTGAATCTAGTAGTTTTAAGTCACTTAATGCAAGTTTTCATGAATTATTAGTGGTCTATAGAATGAAGCTTTCATGAACAACCTGAAAAACTATTATTTGAAGATGTGTAAGTACTTGCATCTATTTTCTAGGACTTGATGAATCTTTGCTTTGAAGTTCATCATCTGTCTATTCTTTCCCATAATCTATCATGGTGGCGAAGATGACGTGATTACACTAGGATTGTTATCATGAACTAGTGCGATGTTGGAACTTGTCAGTTCAAATAAGTGTTTATCTTGGGAAGAGATGTCATTCAAGTTCAATATTGGTCTAACAAGGATGCGTGATGATTGCCTTAGAGGTCGCAACCCAAGAAATAGGGACAACGTCCTCTTAAAACCAACAGGGGCTGCTAATAAGGAATTTCATAAGATGGGTGTTGCAAGACTTGGATTATTAACATATGATTGGAAATCAACATGATTGTCATGTTTACGGTTCCACTTAAGGTTATCACCAAGGGTTGCCCCAACAAACAAATCCAACCCAAAACTTGGTCCAAATTCTTTCTTATAGTTGTGTTGGCCATGGGAAGACTAGTCAAAGTGGATGGGTTGGTGCCCAACAAATTCTACATTTTTGAAGTTTTGTTGCCGTTTTGGTACCTTTTACATAAGATGGAACAAGTATGCAAGGTTAGAATAGGATTTGTGAAACCTATGGAATTTCTTTAATCCAGCCTATTTATAACATGTTTTCTCATCTCAAAAAAATAATAAACATTAAAGGAATTTGATGCACATGTTGTTGTATCATTGTCAATTAACATTGTGGCAATGGGGACCTTTGGGGTTAACTCATGTGTTTTTTTTATTCAGCCAAGCTTCACAAACAATGTTTGAACTTGACAATCCATAACATCTTCCAAGACAATTCTGCATTTATTTTGCTTATCAAACAAGGCATTGTCATCTTGAAGGTTTAGATTTTTTTGGAAAACCCAATCAACATCAATTTCTTCCTTCACAAGCAAAGCTTCATTGACCACTTGTTTAGAAAATTTTAGTTTAAAGGTGGAATGTTTCCAAATTGTGCAAACATTTGTTGGATTGAACTTCTCAAAAATAAATGTGTTAATTCTATTGGAAACATTCTAAGTATGGAAAATCTATTCAAGACATTGTTTGCATGAAAGGGAATGGAAGAAATATTTGGTCTAGGATTTGCCTATAATCATGCCCAACATCAGTGTTGCACCACATGTCTTCCAACTCCTTTGTCGTTCCAAGATTGAATAAGTTTGAAACTACTTTATGAGCTATCTTGGACATGAATCGTTGGATCTTTTCAATGACTGGATTTTGTAGCTATGAATCAATTCCAAGTAGCCCCAAAAAATCTTGCCGACATTAAACAATATTTTCATGTCACTAGAGCAATTTGGGAAACCATAGGAAACCATAGTAAAAAACATCTTGAACTGCTATGGTTAGCCTGACATAATGTCCTTGTTCACAATAGTAATGTAGGATGTTGTGTAGAATTAATCCCTTGTTTGCATGAGTAAATGGATGTAATCTCCCAAATGTTGATTTGTAAAACAATTTGAATGTTTGGACTACGTGTAAACACTTTGTATCCAATGCTTGTAATTCTTTTTCCATTTCAGTAATGATGTTATGCAATTTTGCTTTAGTGTGCTCCCATGGGCATTGAAGACCTCCATCCAAAGGATATCACTTCAATAGATGGTACAATGGTCACCAACCCCACTTTGACCTCTCCTCATGAACTTTCAGCTATTGGTCAATTTTTTTCATTTCATGTAAAATATAATCTGTTTTTTTCTTCTTGAGTGATTATGCGGCATTCACTTTATTGCATCATACTCCTTTTTTTGTTGCAAATATTGTAGGTACTTTCGGAGGCATTTCATTTTAGTGAACCTTTGCATGGTGTTCTCTCCACTTCCTCTAGATGTCCAAGCATTCATGGATTGTTTAACGACATCTGAAATGTGGGTTGTCCTCTCAATCCCTCCACCAACCTATAGGATGGGCAACAATAAGTAAGACAAAAAAGAAAACTAGAGCAAACCATAAACCAAAAAAGTTCCAAGAGTTGTAGAATATTCATTGGTGGATAAAAATACCATTGACCAAATGTTGACACAAGCATGTTGCTTAAAATGTTGTATGTTTCTAGTTTCGTTAGAAGCGCCATTGTGTTTTATGGTTTTTCCAATGCTTTCTATCCATGACAATATCCGTCTTTGATAGTAGAACATAAAGCCCATTAATCTTGACTTCCAAAGGAGGAGGAGATAGCTCACAAGTACTTTCCACTATGAAAGTTTCCACAATTGACCTTGCCTTCACCTTAATCTTTAATCTACTAAGAGGTGGTATGCCCTTATGTGGTAAGGTTGCAACAGAAAACAAAAACAAATTTGCATTTAATTTGTCTTTCTTGTTAGGGCCTTTTGCATTGTCCAATGTGGGATTTTGCAAAGGTGGCTTCTTGAAAACCACAAGGTTTGGGGCCAAATTTACAAATTGTAAAATTGACAATTAACTTTAAAGGCAAACCTCCCACATTACATTCACAAAATCAAAAAATGAAAGTAGACATGGTTTGGTAATTCTAAGAGAAGAAAAATCTTCATCATTGTTCAATTCATAAATCTCCTTCTCGTTAGGAGTTACGGGTCTTCCACAGGGCATTCCCATGAGTTGTTTCTAGTTCTTGGGTGGTGTTGCCTTTTTAGGGGAATGTTTTGTAACATTTTCAATAGGATGTTTTAGTTGGTTTGGTAGAGTCTTCCCATGTTTCTCCCCTAACTTGGTAAGCTTTTTAGCTTTAGATTTGGTGATGGTGGGATATATTTTCAGCAATTCCTTCCTTGTGTAATCAGGACACAAGTTCATCAACCTGTGATAAAATAATGTATTCTTGTCTTTAAACACATTCCTATAGAACTTACATTCAAATGAAGGCATGTTGCCAAAAGTTGGTATATTTAGGCGCTTCACATCAAAGTGAGCTTCCAATGCCAACATTTCATACTCCTTTTTTAGGTATAATGCAACACAATGGTGTTTACTTTGTCGCATTGTGGATTTGTGGATTTTACTTTTGCCTTCCAAACCATCGAAAATCTACAAACAATAAATAAATTGATGCCCAAATCCTAAACTGAAACTACCTTACAGTTGAATCTTTGAAAAGTTACAATAGTAGATGCATGCATCTATTGGAATAATCTTGCACAATTCCCAACCTTAGAGCTTTACATCATACCATCACAACATCACAAAATCCAAGTAATATTACATTTTCCATACCTCCTACTACATTAATTATTTTTTGTTTGTTCTTTGTTTTTTTTATTCTTTTTCTACTTCACATTTCTTCTTACCTAAACCTAGAAAAAAATTGACATTGCACAAAGACAAAAATAATAAGCATAAAGAAAACCCAAGGCAATTTTAAACGGTACATAATTGTTTCCTTCCTCACCATGCTCACCAACAAATCCATGGATGACAAAAAGAAAGGAAGACACGACTTACCCCTTCTACCCATCCTGCTGCTATCGTTTTAATAATCTTGATGTATTTTTGTCGATCAAATAATTGAATCATATATGGGTCCTCTTGTGCAATGATGGGCAATACCTCTTGTAACACATGTCTCTGCTCCCCCTCCTCTTTTGCATTCATTACGACATTAGTTTGCAGAGGTGGGTCCTCCAATTTTAGTGGGTCTGAATGAAAGAGGTTTGCAAAAAAGTGCTGCTGGGTTGAACCTTCACCAAGTGTGTAATAATGGCACTGGGGGCTAGACCCATTTGTTTAGTTGGAGTTGAAGCCATCACTGTTATGTTCTCTCGCACAGGTGCAAGATCCATCATTGTAGACAAACCTTAATAACAAAGAACAATGATGCAAAGAAAAGTAAAGGAGGTCACCTCACCATTTAATGCAACACAACTTCCTTGTGCACAAAACCTCTCAAACTTGTGTACCCAAACAATTAGTGTTGAAAACAATTAGTGACAGTATAGGAGAACATGAGAATTACAATCCTCAAACCCTAAACATACTTTCTTTGTAGTGCCTGCAAGAAGACCAACCATGTGTTCAAAACCCCCCATCTGCGTTTTTTTGGAATTTTTTTGGAAAGGCATTTGTTTGCATTTTCCTCCTGGTTTGCAAATTTACTGTTAGTGCAAGCAACAGAACAAGTAAATTGGACTTACAATAGAACATGGACAATCTTCGTCGACGGCAAAACACGAAAATTTTTCGTCAACGACAGAACACGAAAAATCTCCATTGATGACAAGTGGTTGATGGGGCTTGAGATGTTCTACGGATGACGATGAGAGGGGCTCTCATGTGTGACATGGAAGGTCCGGTGGTGGGACATTGCGACCTGGAACAGGTGCTGGATAGAGCTTGATGGGGGGGAATTTAGCATCTCGCCATTTGCAGTCCTCACTTAAGTTTTATGGGTGGGTTTTGGAAAACTATACCAAATCTTGGATGGAGGTTTTTTCTTGTTAGTTTTGTTATGTAGCTGAAGTGGCGAACATCCATAACATGATTTAGCCAGATTTGGCTGCAGACTAGATATGAACCTAGAGAAAAAAAAGAAATCCTTCTGTATTCTTGCCTACCTACTGGAACTTATCATAAAAATCTGACAATTCTGGAGATTGTTTTTTTAAATAAATCTGGCGAAATTTGGGTCATTTTCTCCATGGAAAATCCTTTGTACAGGCCAAAATCATATTTTCAGGTCAAAATCTGGCGAAATTTCGCCCAAAAAACAACTGCTTGGACGTGAGAAATATTTTTTCAGGGTCACCTACTGAGCGATGGTCTTAGAGGCTACATTTAACCCTGAACATATTAAATTTTGGACTTGGATACCCTGCTCTTGTCTGAGGACCAGATATATAATCTATACAATGTTTAGAAGCCACTAAAAATATTTGGGGTTTTTACCATGGTAGGACTGTAGGTGCTGGTTCACTGGGGCAAACTCATTAGCCCAAAATTGCCTTGGTCCAATTAACACCTAAAAAACCCCAACGTGGCCAGAACCTGAGAGTTTGGATGATAAATCGGCCACCATTTTCGCACTGCATGCAATAGTATTTAATGAGGCAAACACTCTGAAGAAAATACATAAAACCAATTAACAGAAGGCAAAATGTCTCCGTGGAGAGGAAAGAAGATGGCTGGGTGTACCCAAACCAGCCACTCCACCATCATCCCCTGACTGCCACAACAGTGTTTTCTTCAATCTTTGATTTAATTTTTTTTGTAATGTAGACAAAGTTGCAGCCATCCAGGGAAAATTTAGCCAATTTTGGCTATAAACCAGATATGAAAGTAAAGGATCCTTATATACTCTTGGTTACCTGCTGGAACCTGTTATGAACTCTGGCTATACGGATTTTTTCCCCTCAAAGTAGAACGAATTTGGTCCATATTTTTCATGAAAAGTCCTTTGTATAGGATGAAATCGTATTTTCCAGGTTTAAAAAAAGGCGCCAAAAAAACATTGACTGCCAGATGCAGCATTTTTTTCGCCCCCCAAATTTGTGAAGTTGGTGGGTTGGCCATCATGCACAAGAGGACAGCCAAAGTTGGCTAGAGGTCAGAGGGGGAAGCAGAAAACTTTAGGATATAACTTGGCAACTCGTTGGAAGCTATTCTCCAAATATGGCAATTTTAGATTTCGTTTCTCTCATAATGCGGCGACTTGGGCCCACTAATTCACCTACCCACCTACGACCTACCTACCTTCCTACCTCCCTACCTAACTTAATTAAGTAATAAATAAATAATCAATAGGCTTTTTTAATTGCCACATGTCACCACATAATTGGCCTTCACAAATGGACACATGTCAAAATCCAATTCACATTTTATTGGATGGTCGAAATATTATTAATTTACTACTAATGATGAATATTGAAATAATGTTTAAATGCCAGACATACCATATAATTGAACTTCACAAATGAACATGTGTCACCATGGGCAAATGTTGTAGAATAATGTAAATGTATAAAGTACAAATTCATATCATATATATTGTTTGCATATGTAACTACTAGATGTGTGCAACTTGTCTTATGCAACTATTGGGTTTAATAGTTGCATGTGTCGCATGCAACTAAAAATTAATTACATACGACACTTGCAAAATGACAATTTTCTTCTAATGAAGGGGTTGTTCTAAGCAAATTGATCTATGAACTTAATGCCTCACATTAGACAAGGTCACGAAAAGGCTTGGGATTGAAATGGGCTGAACGTAGTGGTAAGGATGTCACTCATGTTGTACGTTACAATCCAAAGGGTAGACTAGTTGGTGGTGGTAGGCATTCATGGTTGATTGCCCTTTGAGGCTACGCCTTGAAACTTAATTTGGCAATTGGTGATATTCGAAGGTAACTAGCTAAAGAGCTAAAAGCCATTAAATAAACCCTAGAAATGGCCTTTGCGTATTTGGACTATCCTTTCACATACAAGTTTGTAAAAGATTAGGTTGTAGTTGTGATGAAAAGTAGGCAAGGGTGGTTTGAAGAAAAAAACAGAAAAGGGTGAACCTCAACCATGAAATTGCAGTGAGGCTCATTGGGAGCAACTCAAAAGGGTTTTGATGCAAGAAGAAAATGTTGATAGAGTAGTTCAAATGGCTAAAGTTCGAGTAACCCAAAAAAATGCATCTTGATGTAGGTGAGGTGGTGACATTGGTGTTGAGGAAAGGATGGTATATTTCAATCCTTTTGCCAACTCTTTGTTAATTAAATTAACTACTGCATTCATGGTCAAAGATTTTAATTTTGCAACTTGGGTTGGATGGGATTTAGGAGGAAGAGCTTGGGATGACCCCCACATTGCAGGAGAGCTAAATTGAATGTGAAAGGAACAAACACACCAAGTGTAAAAGGCATGAGTTGGACAATTCTAAGGTTAGATTAAAGTTGAACCTCGTTATTGAGAAGTTAGATTGTTAAGGGAGATTCTAGTTATGTTAGAAGACATGCATGATTCTATGCCAATTATTTTGTGATAGTAGTTTAAGGTTTGGGTGTTATTTGAAATTGTAGATTCATATGTTGTAGCATGGGTATGGCTACCATTGCTTCATAATGTAATAAGTATAAGTTGACCTTTTCTTTTGAACATCTTGTGGCGCTTGAGGAGATAGGCAATAGGACAACACCTTTTTGGGGGTTACATGTTTTTTTCATAGAATTTTGTCATGTTTCATGTGAGTGCATCATGTCAATAACATATTTTCAAATTAACATTTCTAAAGTGCAAGTAGACTTCTCTTTGTGAATGTAGGTGTTATTCATTAAGGTAATTTGAAGCACGCCCAAGTTTTATTTGTAGGTTGATGCAGAGATGGGTTATACCGTGGTTGATTTGAACCAAGGGATCACATTTGAGATTGAGATTCATTTTGAAGCTATGGAAAATAACCATGATGAATTGAAAGCTATGCAAGGTACCTTAATGCAAAACCATGATTGAATGTCAAACATGATGGAGGAGATCTTAGCCTTTATGAAGACATCATCAGTTGGATATGAGGGGAAGAAAAGATCAGATGATGTGAAGTTACCATCTCTTGCTAGGAGCCTAGGAGTGGTAAGGCAAATTAGTTAGAAGTTCATGTTATTTGTTGTTTTGAGTCCCCTTGCAATACTATAATACAAGTTGTTCTTTCAGCATCTATTGGTTGTAGAATGATGGATCTAAACAACAATGCAAAATATAAGATTGCTATTTGGGTCATTTTGTCTTAAGCCTAATTAATCATTCCATCTAATGTGTTATGTGGGATGGTGAGTGTAGGGTAACTACTTGACTTCATCACCAAAACATATTATAAAGGTCCAAGAGGAGATAAGCAAATCACTTTTAGGAGACTTTGACCAAGGTGTGGACTTGTACACCATCTGACATGCTTGCCACCAAGGAAGAAACTATTAGTTTAAAGGGTGTACATAAAACATCTAATGTTGGTTCTAATGATTTCTTGATGGTGAGTTCTAAAAGGTAAACATGATTTCAAACACATGGGAATAAAGTTATAGATGGCAACAAGATGCCGATGGATGTTTTTTTGGTCATTATTGATCACTAGATGATGCTTACTGCCACGAAAGAGGTGAGTTCTAGTTTACTAGTGAGCACTTGCACCATTAGTGCCTCCCTAAGGCAATTAGTAGTATACATGGTGTGTCACCTCTTGGTACTAGATGTTAACAAGTTTTTGTGTGAAACGCAACTTTTGAAATAAGGAAAAAACTGGAAGCCTTTATTTCATGCGGTCAAATGTGAAAACAAACTTGTAAGCCCACGACCCAAATTTGGTGAGCATTTGGAGTTGTGCAACCCAAAGTTTGAGATTGGCATTTGGTCATTAACAACACATTGCAACTTGCTTCCTATGGTTGACTTTTTGTTATAGGGTAGGTTAGGGGTTAAACCACTATTTGTATGGGGTGTGGAGAAATGCTTGGAGATAGGCATTTGTCATCCATTACATCCAAACATGATCTTTCTATTGAAAAACATGAAAACAAGGTGGGAGGAGATCAGTCCAAGGTTTAAATAGTTAAGTCTTAGCATCACTTTATTGATCGATGATTATACATATAAGTGCATTGGAAATCCCCCATTTTCCTACATCTTACCCCAACCCTACAACAACTTGGTATTGGATAACTATTTGTTGGAGAATCTACAACTTTACCTTGTAGGCTTGTTTGAGGTTCAAAGTACCTTAGGATATGTGGGGTTAAATCCACATGGGTAGTAATGGCTGACAAGATTGAACCTACCTTAAAAAGTTGTAAGAGATTTTGCATGGTCTTCTATGCTTTAGGTGAATGGCAATGTTAAACCATTCTATGCATTTGTAATTTAGTTAGGACTTTATAATGTAAGTGTAAAAAGTTTGTTAGGTATGTATAAGTAAATGGGCCTTGAATCATTTGTTTGGGAATCTATACGGGTGAACTTGGTAATGGGCCCACAAATATATTCAAAGAAATGCACATTAATGGAAAAAATTGCAGGTTATAAGAAGGTTCTTAAGTCACAAATAAAGGAAACAATTAAGCGACTTTGTGTAGAAACCCACCCAACTATAAATTGTGAACATGTTTGTGTGCAATTTGAGTTTGATTTCAAGTTTAATATATGGTTTACAGTTTGAGTTTTACTTTTAGTTTGAGTGATGGTTTCTACTTTAACAACAAAATTACATTTGCAAGTTATATTGAATCCAGTTTGAATCTCAATTTTGGTTTTGATTAACTTTGTTTGTAACTATTTCGTAGTATTAGGTGGCACCCATGTCACCTAAAATATTAAACATCCTAATCACAATAGACATGCCATTTGGCATCCATGTCATTAAAAAAAGACAATTAAGTCAAAACAAATAGGCCATTTGTCATACATGTTAACTAAGCTATTAGACACTATAGTGAAACTGGACATGCCATGTGAGTTCCATGTCACCAAGAAGTTAATCACATCTATTAACACGGACAACTATATGTCAACACAAACTACATACACTTTAGTAATAATGGACATGCCTAGCCAGATATAAATAGACACTTAGTCATGATAGATTCATGTGGTGAAAATGACTTGTCTATTTTGATTGTAGCAAAATTTGTCCACTATCCATTGTGATCGAAAATTTAGTCATAAAAACCAACATATACATAAATGTAATAGTGTGGTTAAACACATATTGAAACCCCATACAAACAAAGGAGGGGGCCTTGACACGTCCCCTAACAAAATATTAAATATTAGTTTCAAGTTTGGTAGTGTTATTATTGACCATATGCTTATATCAAATCACGAAAGACATAATTCCAAGAATTGACAATGGTTGGTTCTACGGTTTACAAACTTGTTACCACATCTCATTGCGGGAATTAGTGGTTTCCATTTGTTTCCAAATTTCACATGCATTGCTTGACACAATAATCTATTAACATCTAGGACCAATAGATGTCATACCTTTTTAAATTACCAAAATGCTTAAATTGATAACATTGCAATTACCCACCTATTTTGCAAAAAGGATATGTTAACTAGCTTGTGGAACATTTGCATCTAATGGTATTGACATGGTAGTATCCATGATTTGCTTCCCACGAATGTTCATTTGTGTTTATTATATGCACTACCAATCTTCATGTTCGAATTGGAACCATTAGATGTTTGCACCATTACATTTGTAGTTTAGGCATAATTCGAAAATTCATCCCTTTTCAACTCCATGAATGGTTGCATTCGAACTCTTTATTTTGTTAATGAAATTAAGCCCCAACCCTAAAAAATAATCCTATAATTGGATTTTCCACATCTTACATCAATAAGTTGTAAAAACAAAAGTAATACATAATGCACCTACAAACAAAGGGGAACTATGAACTAAAATCCACATCCTCAAATGTTTAGGATTTAGCTCCACTTTTATAGTTGGAAGCAATCCATTTTACCACTATCTAATTGCCATCATTTATTTATTCCTTGGCAATACCATCTGATTTTTCTTTTTCCTCCAATCTATAAAAAATATCATGAATAGAGGATGTTGATTTCAAGAATGCAAACATCTCTTCCATCATTGTTGACTGTGCTAGATTATAGATATGCCTTTCAAGTTTTTATACATCTTAGCAAAAATGTCATTACACTCCATTAATAATTCCTTCAACAAACTCATGTTCTCCCATGCCAGTTGTGCATTAACCTTAATCGTATGTGGACTATCCTTTGTACCCAAATTAATCTTCATGAATTATTGGACTTTAGTTAACGTCTATTGTTAAGGCCACTTGGTGAACTATGGAGTTTGGTTGTGAAGAGATGTAGGAGTAGAAGATAAAATCTACTTTTGCAATGTAGGTAAGCAAGTAACTTAAGTATTTTCCTATCAAATTAGGAGGAAAGAAAAACCAAGCATTCAACAAATTTTTTTTTGAAGCAAATACAAGTTTAAAGAGCTTACAATGAAAAAAATACTTCCAACAACAATTGGAAAAGATAACTTTCACAATATCAAAAAATGCACAAAAACTTCATAAACTTATATTAAAACATCCCTTTTTCATCAACATTAAGATCATAGAATTATAACAACGAATGATGTATTTCAACTACCTAGGGTTCCCCATATAAAACCTTTAAAGTAGTTAAAAATGGCGAAAATCCAAAAAGTTAGGGAAATCCCAAAAATCTCTTTAAAACTCATAGTAAATCCTTTCTAGAAATCCTTATATAAAGTCAATCTAATCAACTAACATTTTGGTTTAAAAATATACACAAGTCAAAAATCAATAATACGTTTTTGGTAACAAAAAATCGATAGTAGTTTCTAATAATGATTTGTGGAAATAGTTCTCAATAGTGATTTTTGGTAATAAAACTTTGATAACGTTTCTTGGTTACAAATTTTTGGTAGCACTTTTTAGTAACAAATTATCAGTAACACCTTTTGATAACATATTTCCGATAACACTTCTTGATAATGGTTTCCAGTAGTAGGTTTTCGGCATTGATTTTCAATATTGGTTTCTGGTAGTCAAAATTGATACTAACAACTCTTTTTTTTTAAATTCTCACATTTTTTACACCCTAAACAACATCCACCTTGCAATTTGCAATTCTTACATTTTGATTTTGCTAATGTTTCATCTACCTATACAAAACTTGGTTTGTGGTGGCAAAAAGTTTCAATATACACCATGTTTTCAATAATTACTTCAAGTTCTTTGTTGACCCTTTCCTCAAGAACAATTCTATGGTCTACTATAGTGTCTTATGAAGCACTATAATTTAATTTTTTATTCCTCTCCCATTTTCAATTTTATTGACTCTTAATGAAGTTACTCCTTCTAAAAGTAAACTAATGCTACCAATAGAAAATAGAATCATGATAAAATAGGGCCAACCATAGTCAAAGTGAGGTATATTTGGGGGGAAGTTAAGGCAATTGACAATCACGTCATTTAATCGTCCTAAACCTTGTGGCAATCAAAAGTTTGTATTGGGGTGATAGAAAAAAATTCAAGTAGTGATTGAATTTTTTTCATGTAATGATTAAAATGTTTTTGGCCAACAATTAAATTTTTTTAGTGTTAGATCAATTATGGAGATTTAACCATTGTCCATCAAACGATTGAAAATTTTCAATCGGTCAATTTGATGAATGAATTTTTTTGGTTGCTTAAGTTGGTGGTCAAATTTTTTAAGCAATGATTGAATTTTTTGAGTAGTGATTACAAGCGCTTGCGGATCAATGGTGGAGATTGAACCATTGTTGATTGAAACATTTGAAATTTTTGGTCACTTGATTTGGTGAATGAATTTTTTGGTTGCCTAGTTTAATGATTAAAAAATTGGGCATTCAAAAATTTTCGATTGAAAAACTAATTTAACCAAAGGAATTGGATCGTTGAAAAAAATCGTCAACATCTGTCCTAATAGACAAAACTAATGTGTTCGGATGGATGTTGACACGACAACAAACCCAAATTGGGCATGTCATGCCATTTTTAACAACCTGGGGGCCATTGAGATGCACCTCAAACTATTCCTCTTGCGGTATTAACATAAAGGTTATCCATAGCCACATTGGTTGATTTTAATCGATTTGGAACAATATGAACCTACATTTGTGCTATAATAATTGATATGTCCATAAAGGTAATCTAACTGTAATTGGAAGATTGGTTTACACCCTTCCACACACATCACCTCCATCGTTTTCATGGGTATAGAGATGACATTATCAACAATTAAATATGATGATATAGATTGATACGTGAATTCATCAAGTACATGTTATATTATTCCTTAGCACAATGGATCATCAATGTAAAGGCATTCATTCATAACATGTCCTTTCTATTGATAGTACCTACCCCTATTGGATGGTGAAGATATGGGTATTTGATTTGGCACATGGATTTGTCAATGTAATGGTTGTCCATTCACCATCCTTGTTATTCCAACAAAATGCATAAATCATACGTTCCATACAATTGTCCATAGTTTATGCTTTCGTCACCAACTACTCGTTTACAAAGACATGTGGAGTTTGTGCAAACGATTGATGCACTATGTTTTATAATTTGTTTTGTTTGAGTAATTATAATATTTGAATTGTTCCAACAATGTATGGTACTAGTGATTCCACTACTTGATTAACATTCACTCATTATTCATTAAACAACTTTAGAATAGTTATGAATTTGTTCCCACTATTTGGTGGTTCATAGTATGGTGGAATCTTGGATTGCCAAGCATGTACATGGGCCACCCATCTTGTTGTGGATATTTATTCTTTCTCCAACTCCATGCTTTCACTACTAAATGAACCTTCAAAATTTGAATGTTGAAGAGTTCAAAATCCCTATCCCTCCCCTTCTAACAGTTGTTGATTCAAATTTGGAAATACATGTTTTGTGTGAATCCCAAAAATTCTTCAAATAATTTTTTTTCCCAAAGTATTAATCTCAGTCATTGTAGTTCTACTTCATTTATAGTTTGAAGTTCTTTTGAAACATTTATCTTCATTAGAATATTCATGTACATTGTAGGTTTTCCTTTGTTTTTGACATTTGTGGGTTTTGTGATTACACACATGTTGTTGTTACAACCTCCATTTCTTCATGTTCACAACATACTTTTGTTGGTGGCACGAACATTATTTATGGATCTCTATCCATTGCTTGATTTAATTGCATTCATAAGCATCCTATAATCATTATGTTCATTTTTCCCTTCCCTAACCAAGATCTCATGATAAATTCCTTTGTAGACCAAACTTTCAAAACAACTATGATCCCACTTAGATTTAAATCCTTTAAAAACTTTAATCAATCAATAACATGTAGATTTAGAAGAAAATAGAAAATATGCAATTTATTTACAGAATAATAACAATATATCAAAAAACAACCTAAAAAGAACTACAATTCTTTCTTGAGTTCATCCCAAAAATGATCGTCAAATGTCAAAATGAAGAAAAAGAAGTTTTGGAATTTGAAAAAATGTACTTCCTTTACTGCTCTTTTTTGGCTGGTCCTTTGGCTTTGCATTTGAAAGATGATTGGTAAAGCTTGAGAAGGCACTCCTATAACATTTTAAATCACTCAAAATGGAGAAGAATTGAGAAAGAT
>Ga0116227_10010990_pt1 | contig 15468 bp, 10 predicted proteins | sample S1TSphgellanicum_FD_89693 | JGI IMG/M metagenome (GOLD analysis project Ga0116227, IMG submission 89693) | Host-associated microbial communities from peat moss isolated from Minnesota, USA - S1T2_Fb - Sphagnum magellanicum MG | ecosystem: Host-associated > Plants > Peat moss > Unclassified... | reverse complement strand
CGCTCGACCGCACCGCGGCAACCGACGCCGCCATCGGGGCGTACCGGCGCGCGCTCGCGCTCGATCCCACACTCGCGACGACGCGGTGCAACCTCGGCAAAGCGCTGCTGCAAACCGGCGACATCGACGAAGCACGCGCGTGCATCGGAGAAGCGATCGCGCGCGAACCGCGCAACGGCAGCTTCTACCTCGCGCTGACCAGCGCGGGCGTGGCACACATTGCGCCGGCGCAGATCGCGCAGATGATCGCGCTCGGCCGCGATATCGACACGCTGCCGCGCGCGCACCAGATCGAACTGCACTTCGCGCTCGCGGCCGTGCACGAACACGCCGGGCGTATCGACGCGGCCTTCGCGCATCTCGCGCGCGGCAACGCGCTCAAACGCGCGGAGCTACCGTACGACGAGCCGCGCGCACGCGCGTACGTCCGCGCGGTCGAGGCCGCCTTCGATCGCCCGCTGATGGAAACACTGCGCGGCGCCGGCGATCCGGCGGACCGGCCCGTGTTCATCGTCGGCATGCCGCGTTCGGGCTCGACGCTCGTCGAGCAGCTCCTCGCCGCGCACCCGTCCGTCGCGAGCGCGGGCGAGATCGGCACGCTCGGGCCGATCGTGCGCGAGCTCTGGCCGCTCGACGCGGTGCCGTCGCCGGCCGACGCGCGCGAACGTGCCCGCACCATCGGCGAACGCTACCTGCGCGCGACCGATCACCTCGCGTCGACCGCCATGCGACTCACGGACAAGTCGCTCGACAACGTGCAGCTCGTCCCGCTCATCGCCGCGGCGCTGCCGAACGCGCGCATCATCCACATCCGGCGCGATGCGCTCGATCTGTGCTTCTCGTGCTTCGCGACGTTCTTCGCCGACCACTACGTGCCGTTCACCTACGACCTGCGCGAACTCGGCCACGCCTATCACGACTACGAGCGCATGGCCGGTCGCTGGCGCGCGCTCGTGCCCGCAACGCAGCTCCTCGAGGTGCACTACGAGCAGCTGGTGGACGACTTCGCCGCCGAGGCTCGCCGCATCGTCGCCTTCTGCGGCCTGCCGTGGGACGATGCGTGCACCGCGTTCCACACCGTCCGCCGCACCGTGCGCACCGCGAGCAACGTGCAGGTGCGCCGTCCAATCTACGCGGCGTCGGTCGGTCGCGCGCACGCCTTTCGCTCACACCTCGCGCCGCTCGTCGAGGCGCTGCGTGCGCGTACGCGCTACGTCGTGTAGTTCCGCCCCAGGCCCAGCGCCGCGAGCGCCTGGCGGTAGGCGAGCGAACTGCGATCGGCGGGGAAGTGCGCCTCGGCGTGCATATCGAGCGGCAGGTCTTCGGGCCACTGCCGTTCGACGAGCGCGCTGTCTTCGGCAAAGACCTGGTGGTTGAAGTCGAGCGTCGCTTGCAGCGGCGCATCGAGATCGAAGTTGCGGCAGATCGGCACGAAGAGCTTGAGCTTGCGTGCCGAGACGGGTGATGCGGCGTTGAGGATATGCAACTGCCCGCCCTCGGGATAGAAAACGGTCAGCTTGGCGGTGAACGGGAGAAACGTTTCGAAGCGTCGCCGCCATGTGAAGCCGGGCGGGTTGCGATGCTTCTCGCCGTGGGAGTAGTTGCTCACCGTGCTCACGTAGTCGGCGACGAATCCGTGCGCCGTCTTCGTAATGGGATAGTTCGGCACGACCGTGTTCTCGGTTTCGCCGAACGTCTCGGTGTGCACGAACGCGAAATGGCTCACGTCGAGAAAGCCTTCGATCTGCCGCCCCGCAGCGGCCGCGATCGGCACGCAATCGGGCAGCACGCGCAGGTAGGCCGGATCGTCCCACTCGGCGAGCTCGGGCAAGGCGGCCGGGCCGTCATCGACGAGCCGCACCCAGACGAGGCCGAAGCGCTCGCACACCGGGAAGGTCTGCAGCCGCAGCCGCGGCGAGATCGCGCCGCCGGGATGCGCGGGAATCCGCGTGCAGCGGCCGTCGGGGCCGTAGCGCAAGCCGTGATACTTGCACACGATCTCGTCGCCGTCGACGTGACCGAGGCTCAGCGGAACGCCGCGATGCGAGCAGATGTCGCGCGCGGCGACGAGCGTTCCGTCGGCGATGCGATACACGACGACGCGCTCGTCGAGCAGCGTCGCCTCGAACGGCTGGTGTGTTACCTCGTGGGCGAACGCAACCGGATACCAAAACGGCGCGAGCACCGTCCAGTCGGATTCGCTGAACGTGCAATCGCGCGGAAGCTGAACCATTGCGCCATTATGGGCGATGACGCGGCCGCCGATCAACGCTTGAAAAGAAGCTCCCGCAAAGCGCACGCGACGCGCATGCGCTTTGCACGCGCGATCCGCGAATCGGGGTACGAGAACGCTGGTCGTGAACACGCTTCCTCGTTCGGTTGCCCCGGTCGCACTGCCCGAAACCGTTCCGGCGGTGACGCCCGGCGTGCCCGCCCAACGTCCCGCCGTTCCGCTCGGGCTGATCACCGTCACCGTCCTGCTCGGAACGCTGATGGCGGTGATCGACACATCGATCGTCAACGTCGCGCTCGATACGATGGCGGGCAACCTCGGCGCCTCGATCGAGGATGCCGGCTGGATCACCACCGGCTACATCCTCTCGCAGGTCATCGTGATGCCGCTCAACGGCTGGCTCACCGCCCGCTTCGGCCGGCGCAACTTCTACGTCGTGTCGCTCGCGCTCTTCACCGGCGCTTCGTTTCTCTGCGGCACGGCGACGAACGTCTGGGTGCTCGTCGTGTATCGCTTCATCCAGGGAATCGGCGGCGGCGCGCTCCAGCCGACCGCGCAAGCGATCCTCTTCGAGTCGTATCCGCACGATCGGCGCGCCGGCGCGATGGCGATCTTCGGCATGGGCGTCATGGTCGGGCCCGCGATCGGCCCCGTGCTCGGCGGCTACATCATCGACAACTTCAGCTGGCCGCTGATCTTCTACGTCAACGTGCCGATCGGGATCCTCGCGGTCGTCATGACGCTGCTCTATATCCGCGATCCGTCGTACGTGAAGCGCGACTCCGCGCCGCTCGATTACGTCGCGCTCGGCCTGCTCACCGTCGGCATGGGCGCGCTCCAATACGTGCTGCAAGAAGGGCAGCAGCTCGACTGGTTTTCCTCCGACGCGATCCTCTGGCTGACGGTCGTCTCGGTGGTCGCGATCGCCGCGCTCATCATCCGCGAACTGCGCGTTGCGCATCCGCTGATCGACCTGCGCGTCTTCCGCTCGCGCGCGTTCTCCGCCGGCAGCGTGATCAGCGTCGTCATGGGATTCGGTCTCTACGGCACGGCGCTCGTGCTGCCGCTCTTCTTGCAGAACGTGCTCGGCTTCACGCCGACCGATGCGGGCCTCGCGCTGCTCCCGGGTGCGCTCGCGACGATGATCAGCATGCTGCTCGCACCGCGCATGCTGCGTATCATCGACCCGCGCGCCATGATCGCGATCGGCCTCGCCATCTTCGCGGTCGGCGCGTGGTGGATGGGCGGACTCGATCAGGATGCGGGCTATTGGGACGTCTTCGGTCCGCGCGCGCTCCAGGGGCTCGCACTGGGCTTCCTCTTCGTGCCGCTCTCGACGACGACGCTCTCCGACGTGTCGAACGCGCTGATGTCGAACGCGACCGGTATCTACAACCTCGTGCGGCAACTCGGCGGCTCGCTCGGCATCGCGGTGCTGCTCTTCCTCCAGCAGCGCTACGAAGATACCGCCTATGCGGGGCTCGCCTCGGCCGTGACGCTGCAGAATCCGGTGGTCGGTCAGGCGACGCAGCATCAGGGCGTGAGCGCCGAGCAACTCTTCGGGATGGTGACGACCAACGCGACGGTGCTCTCGTACGACATGATCTTGCGCTTGTGCGGCATCGTGTTCGTCCTCTCGATTCCACTGGTCTTGCTCTTGCGCGTCAGGCGAACGCCGGCGGTCGGGCGAAGGTAGCGCTCATGGAATATCGCCGCCTCGGCCGCTCGGGCTTACAGGTCAGCCTCCTCTCGTTCGGGTCGTGGGTGACCTACGGTAATCAGACCGACGAATCGGCCGCCGTCGAGATCATGGCGGCCGCTTACGACGCGGGCGTCAACTTCTTCGACAACGCGGAGGTGTACGCGGGCGGCCAATCCGAGGCGATCATGGGTGCGGCACTGCGCAAGCTGAAGTGGGACCGCGACGCCTACGTCGTCTCGACGAAGTTCTTCTGGGGCATCGCCGAGGGCATCAACCGCGAGAACACGCTCAATCGCAAGTATCTACTCAGCGCGATCGACGGTTCGCTGCGGCGCTTCGGGCTCGACTACGTCGACCTCGTGTTCTGCCACCGCTCCGACCCCAACACGCCGATCGAAGAAACGGTGTGGGCGATGCACGACATGATCGATCGCGGCAAGGCACTGTACTGGGGCACCTCGGAGTGGTCGGCGGCCGACATCGAGCGCGCGTACCAGTTCGCCGTGCAGAATCATCTCCACGCGCCGGTGATGGAGCAGCCGCAGTACAACCTCTTCCACCGCAAACGCGTCGAGATCGAATACGCGCCGCTCTACGACGCGATCGGCCTCGGGCTCACCACCTGGAGCCCGCTCGCGCTCGGCCTGCTGAGCGGAAAGTACGCGAACGGCATTCCGGCCGGAAGCCGCGCGACGGTGACCGGCTACGAGTGGTTGCGCGATAGCGTGACCGACCCCGCGCGCGTCGGCGCCGCGCAACGGCTGGCGCCGATCGCGGCCGATCTGGGCTGCACGTCCGCGCAGCTCGCACTCGCCTGGTGCGCGCACAATCCGCACGTCAGCACGGTGATCACCGGCGCAAGTCGCGTGGCGCAAGTCGTGGAGAACATGAAGGCGATCGAGGTGATCCCGAAGCTGACCGCCGACGTCCTCGCGCGCATCGACGGCGCGTTCACCGGCGTGGCGATCGAATGAGCGGCGGCCTCATGACGCCGATGGGCGTGCTCCGCTGCGTATGAGCGCCGCGATCTCGTCGGGCGCCCGCGGCCTCGAGAAGTAAAAGCCCTGCATCTCTTGGCAGCCCCATTGCTTCAAGAGATCGAACTGCCGCGCGTTCTCGACACCTTCGGCCAAGACCGTGATGTCGAGTTCGCGCGCGAGCCCGATGATCGCGCGCACGATCGGCGCGTCGTCGCTTCCGTTGCCCAGATCGACGATGAAGTTCTGCGGGATCTTGATGCGATCCACTGGGAAGCGACGCAGATACTCGAGCGATGAGTAACCGTTGCCGAAATCATCGATCGCGATCCGAAACCCGAGCTCGCGCAGGCGCAACAGCACGTCGTTGTGCTGCTGCGAGGCCTCCATCAACGCGCTTTCGGTCAGCTCGAGTTCGAGACGTCCCGGCGGCACGGCGAACTCGGCCGTGATTGCGGTGAGGCTCGTCTCGAGTTCGAGCGGCGCTTTGAACTGCAATGCCGAGAGGTTGATGGAGAGCCGCGGGACGTCGGTTCCGCCGGCGGTCCAGCTCGCGCTCTGCCGGCACGCCTCGCGAAAGATCCAGGTGCCGAGCGCGTTGATGAACCCGCTGCGTTCGGCCGCCGGTATGAACGTCGCGGGCCCGACCACGCCGCGCGTCGGATGGCGCCAACGGACCAGCGACTCGAGCCCGACGATCCGGCCCTCGACGTCCACCTGTGGCTGATAGAGCAGGAAGAACTGATCGAAGGCGATGCCGGTGCGGAGTTCCTGGTCCATCTTCACGCGCGCGCGGACGTCGGCGTCCATCGTCCCGGTGTAGAACCGGTACCGTCCACGCCCATCCGCCTTCGCGCGATAGAGCGCGAAGTCGGCATGGGCGAGCAGCGCCTCACCGTCCGGCGACTCGGGACCGTAGACGGCGATGCCGATACTGGTGCCCGAATGAACCGCGTTCCCGTCGATCGCGAAGGGTTCGTTGAGCAATTCGACGAGCTTCTGCGCGAGCACGGCCGCGTCCGACGGATCGCCGATGTCCATTTGGATCGCCGCGAATTCATCGCCGCCGAATCGCGCGACGGTATCGATGTCGCGAATGCTCGTCTGGAGCCGCCCGGCAACCTGCTGCAAAAAGCGGTCGCCGGCGGGATGTCCGATCGTATCGTTGATGTCTTTGAAGCGGTCGAGATCGAGCGAGAGGACCGCGAAGCGTTGGCCCGAACGACGCGCGCGCCGGATCGCACCGTCGAGCGCGTCGATGAACAACCGCCGATTGGGCAGGCCGGTCAACGCATCGTGGCTCGCCATCCGCTCGATCTCATCACCCAGCCGCTTGCGCTCGGTGATGTCGCGAGCGACGCCGACCGCGTACCGTTCGGGGCCGACGCTCATCGCGCTGATCGCGAGTTCGACTTCGATCTCCACGCCGTCCTTACGCGTCACCGGCACTTCGACGGTCCGGCCGAGAAGCGGGCCGAGGCCGGTCGCGACGAACTCCTCGAACCCGCGTCTCACTTCGGCGCGATAGCGTGGGGGCGTCAAACACTCGTGGAGCAACTGGCCTTTGGCTTCAGCTGCGGTATAGCCGAAGATGCGTTCGGCGGACGGGTTCCAGAAGCGGACGCGTCCGTCCATCCCGATCATGACGATCGCGTCCAACACGCTCTCGCTCACGGTTCGAAATTGTTCTTCGCTCCGCTGCAACAACAGTTCCGTCCGTTGGCGCGTGACGAGCGCACCGACCAGATCGGCGAACGTTGTGAGCGCGTCGATCTCCACTTGCGTCCAATCATGGATGCGTTCGGTCGCGTCGACGGCGAAATGCCCCCAGTATCCACCGCCCACGAAGATGGGCACGAGCAAACTCGAGAGCGTCCGTCCCGCCGCCATCAGCGTCTGCACGAGACCGGTTGCACTCGCGGCTTGCGTGATGACCGGCGTGCCCACAAGTAACGGGCCGAGCCACGCGGCGAGCGCGAGGCGGTCGGCGGGATCGGGCACTGGGGCCGAGATCGCGACGACGTCGACCTGTGGAACGTTCGCGCGCTGCCAGCCGTAGATCATCGAGCCGCCACTGAATTGCTCCTCGATTCCGCTGCGCTGGATGACGAGGATCCGGTCGACATCGAGCTCTTTGGCGACCGCTTCGAGCAGCGCCGGCATCGATGAGGAGAGCGAAGGCGCGCGCACGAGTTCGGCGGTGCTGAAAGCGAGCGCGTGCAGAATCCGATCGCGATACGTGAGTTCCGCAAGCGCGCGTTTCCGTTCCGAGATGTCGCGGATCGTCGACAAGTAAACGTCGCGTCCGCCGAAGTTCACCTCTTGCCGCGCGACCTCACACCAGAACTCGCGTCCGTTCTTCGCGCGGAAGATCCACTCGAACGGCTGTCCGGGAATGGGCGGTTCGGCGCGCAATTCGCCGAGCTTCGATACCGCATCGTCGCGCGACCCGCCGGTGACGTTGCTCGGAGCGAGAGCGAGCAATTCGTCGCGTGTGTAGCCGAGCATCTCACATTCGCGCGGGTTCACGTCGAGGAACGCTTCGGTCGCGGCATCTTGCACGACGATGCCGTCGCTCACCGACTCGAAGATGACGCGGAACCGTTCCTCACTCGCACGCAGCAGCACTTCCGCGGCTCGGATCTCCGTCACGTCGATGCCGACCGCGAGCACCTGCGCCTGGCCCTCGACCATGATGCGCCGGCCGTGCCAGCGGATCGCACGGATGCCGCGGCTCTTCGTGTGGATGCCGAATTCGAGTTCGCCGACGCCCTCGACGATCACCTGACGAACCTTCGCGATCGTGGCCTCACGATCGCTCTCGACGATGTTCGCGAACGGGTCCGAACCCATGATCTCTTCGTCGCTGAGACCGTTCAACAGCCGCAGGCTCTCGTTCCATCGTACGAGGCGCCCCGATCCGTCGATCAGCACGAAGTAACCGGGTAAGCTGTCGAGCAGCGCGCTCGCGAAGTTGCGCTCGTCCTCTACGATCCGCGCGGCACCGCGCATCTCGGTGATGTCGTTGAAGTACCAGATGCGCCCGCGCGATTCGCCGGCGGTGCCGCGCAGGTCGACGGAATGCCGCTCGATCGTGCGTCCGCTGATCATGACGATCTCGTCGACGGCATCCTCGCCGGGATGGTCGGCGATGGAACAGATCCGCGCGACGTATTCGTCCGCATTGCGCACCTTGCGGGCAAATGCCAGCAGCGACGGATGGACGGCGTCGCCGATACGCAGCGGCGGATCGAGCTGGAACGAGTCGACGAAGCGCTGATTGAGTGCGGTGACGATCCCCGCGTCGTCGACGATGATACCGAGCGGTGACGCATCGATCTGCCGCTGGAGCAGGATGTTCGTGCGTTGCACCTCATGCTCGGCGTGCACGCGCTTGGAGATATCGTGGAACACGAAAAAGCGCATCAGCCCGTGCGCGGCACCGTCGGTTTGCCGCATCGATCTGGCACTGAGTTCGAACATCGTGCCGTCGGCGAATTCCACGTCGCGATGAATCGCGGTCTTGGGGTGCCGGGCGAGGCGATCCATATCGGCGCGCAGACGATCGGGCTGCCGGATGCGGGTGAGCACCGCCGCCAGGAGCGCCGGCGCGTCATCGAGCGCCGCCACCTCGGCCGGAAGACCGAGCATACGCGCGAGATTGCGATTCACCGACACGCGCAACGGTGAGTCGATGATGACGAGAATGCCGTCGGGCACCGACTCGAACTGATCGGCGAGCAGCGTCATCGCCATCGCTGCTGCGTGCTCCGCCGCATCGTCGTGCGACGCGCGCGGACGCGTCCGCACGATCGGCGTCACCAGCGCCACCGTCGCCAGTGTTCCGGCGAGCACGATGAGGATCGCGCGCAGACCGATGCCCGACGCCCACAGCGATGCGATGATTCCCGCGCTCACGAACAGCGCAGCCGGCCAGTGGTGCCGGACGATGGCGACGGTGCTACGACCGACGGCGGCTGGACTCATGCGCGGGCATCCCTTCGGGCCCTTGCTGTCTCTCTTGCCCACTTTCGGCGCCGGGAGACCGATCGGTCAGAAAAGACGGCCGCGCGGGCCGATCACTGCGCCGCCCGATGAAAAAAGCGAGGGCACACCGGCGTGCGCCCTCGCTTTCGACTTGGGGCAATCTCCCAATTTTTCTCCGCATCCCAGAAATTCGTGTCAAGTTACCGGCGCTATCCCAATAATTCAGTTTTCCGCGCGTCCTGTTCTCGATAGTGCTGGAGGAGCCGTTCTTCCATCTCTCGGCTGGTGATTTCGCCCTTTATGACTCGTTCCGCCAGATCTTTGGCGAAGCCTGACGGTTCGAGTCCTTTGGCTCGAAGCGCAGCGAGTCCAGCCGCGTATGCCTCGGCGGTCGTCGAGCGGTGTTGATTCATCGTTCCTGCTGCTTATCGTCCGCCGGGCATTCCTTGGTTGCTTACGGAGCGTCCTCGTCCACGGTCGATGCCTCGGATGTGAAGATTCCGGCCAACCCACGTGGTCGAGCGACGTTGCATCATCGTCCTCTGCTGTGACCACCGTTTGAGTTCTCTTCCGGAGGTCCGTCAGTTCTCTTGTTCTTGTTTTCCCGCGTGTTCTCGAATTTGTAGAGGATGATGACGCCGTATCTCATAGCTGCATTTTTGACGGTTTTCCATTCCTGCCATTGGTCCGAAATCAAGCGGTAATCCTTGAGATTTCCGTTTCCGAGGTCCTTGGGTTTGGGTTCGGCCAGTTGTTTGGTCAATTGCAGCAGCGGCGACGCGCCATTTTTCTGGGGGTAGAATCGGTCCATCGGCTCGAGCGCCTTGACGACGGCATCCGGTCCGTCTTTTTTCTCGATTTTGTCGGCAAGAGCGACGAAATCAATGTAGTCTCGGGTCGCGTTTCTTGTGATGATGAGCCACGCTTTGATGCGGGTCATCTCGGCGATGGTCGGCAGGACGATTGGTCCGTCTTTACTGGCGTATGTTTCCGTTTCGAGCGGTTCGGAACGAATGAGATTTCGGATGCCCGTGTCGATTCCGTCGAGATTTCCGAGAATCAAGACGGGTGGCTTGATTCTGCTGGTTTCCCAGCCGGCTTGTGCTTCGAGATTTTCAAGAACGTCTTCATATCGCTCGACGAGATTTACTACGACATGATCGTCGTCGTAGGAGAACCGATGTTCGGCGTGCATGGCTGCTGCCGTGCCGCCGACGAGTACGGCATCCGGAATGAATTCTTGGAGATGTGCGGCGGCAGATAGAACGTGCTCCCAGTCTTCTTGGGTGTTTATCTGCCGCCGTTTTTCGTTTGCGTCGCTCATCGACCGCTGACGGTCCGCTCGTTGGTCGGCTGATTTTGACGTTTGAGTTCGGCCTGCATCGAAACGACGAAGGCTTTCCAGAGAGGCCCCGTCCCGTACATTTCCGTCGAATTGCAGACGTCCAACACGGTCTTGGCGACTTCTCCCATGGGCTCGGCCTTGACGGCATCACGAAGCGCCACCCAATCGTCGGGTGCTCCACGTTCCAGGATGTCTTCGACGGCGGTTGGCGTGTAGCCGACTCCGTCGACGAGATGACGATGCTTCATGATGGGGTAGTGGTTCAAAATTTGTTGTTGACGGGCCTAGCCAGGGCGAGATCTTCGTTGGCGGCGTTGAGCTTGCGCTTGAGCCGGCGTCGGGGCATGACGGCCTCGGCGCCGCGGGCGCGCGAGCGGTAGCGGGGATAGACGTCCAGGAGGGCGACCAGGAGCGCCTGTAGCTCGGCGGCGGCAAACCAGTCGGGATTGAGTTCGTAGCCTCCGCCGTCTCGACCGTCGAGCCGGCATCTTCGCATGAGGCCGAAGGCCTCGAACGTCTGCAGGGCTCTCACGATTTCGTGCCGTTCATGCCGGTGTATGGACCGGTGGACCATCTGGATGTCGGCCCGGCCCATGGCGGCCGTGGTCAGCAGCGTTTCCGAAAGCACCGGCGAGCCGAAGTAGGCGTCCATGGGGATCGTCACCGGAGGGCCGAGGTCGCGTACGCGCTCGTCGGTGCCGACGATGGGTAGAGGCGGCCAGCGCTCCGCCATGCGCTTCAGCAGCGACAGGAGCTGGTCTCGGGCCGGCACGTTGGCGATCTGGAGCGCGACGCGGGCGACGTTCGCTCGGGATGATCGTTGAGAGTATATCCACTTTTTGGCGACGAGTCGGTCGATGGTGTCTGGTCTTGCGACCGAGGCGGCCATCAGTTCGCTTCGGCCGAGACTGCCGTAGATGGCCAGCGCCGCGAGGCAGCGATAACGGCCCGTGCGTCCGAAGAGCGGCGGAATCCCGATGCCCTCCCCTCGATACCCGTAGTTGCTCCCTTCCGGAAGCCGGGGTTGTTCTGTGACGGTCGGAATCTCGAGCCGATAGCTCGGCACAGCCGTCGTGAAAGCGCGGGCGAATGCGACCATCGCGCTGGCTGCGGCGAACGTCGGGGCCACGCGGACATGGCGCGCCGTGCCGACGACCAGGCGGCGCTTGCGGAGCATTTCGAGGGCTTCTCCGGTCTCGAATTTTTTGGTTCCGATGCGGAGCATGCGCTGCTCGAGTTCCCCTCGCGCGACTTCGCCGCCGGACGACGCGACGATGAGGAGAATCGCGGTTTGCCGCCATGGGCCGAACAGTTCGCGGTAGGCTTCGACTGGAACGTCATGGCGTGGAACGACGAGGTCTCGCGATAGGGGGAGGGTCGGTTCGGGCGGCTGCGGCTCGACGGCTTGAACGAGCGCGCGCAGTTCGTGCAGCGCGGGGAAGTTCGGGTTCAGCGCCATCATCCGCGCGCGGTCGTCGCCGAATTTGACGACGAGGCCGCTTGCGACGAATTGGTCGAGCTGCGCTGTCGAGGGCTCGCGGAAACCGGTGAGATTCGTGCAATCGCGTTGTCGCAGGGGACCGTGCCAGGCCAGTCCGGCCAGCATTTTTTGCCGAGCGTCTGAACGAAATAGCACCGGGGTGTCGGGCACACGTCGTATCTACGGCGAGGCCGTGCGATCATCTTACGATGATCGCACGGCCGTTTCGTCATCCGGCCTCGCAAAAACGGAATGGTTAGATTGAATCCAGGCTTGATGCGCGTTTTCTTCTGTTGGGATACTGCGTTTCGCTCTTTCGGCGTAGGCCGCCGTGTGCTATGCTGCAGCCGTCTCACGACCGCATGGTCAGTCGGACTTGGTTACGCAGATGCGCCTGCCTCAGCAAGAAAGTTTTGGCGTATCGCAACCGTTCCGCTTCTCCGTCGATCTTGGGTCATCGCCGGCACGTCCCCGAGCAATCGGAAGTTCCGGCACCGAGCAATCGGGACTATCGTCATCGTATGGTGGCGAGCGATTCGGAGGCGAGAATAAGCCGAAGAATCGGTCCTTGCTCAGGCGGGTCGGTGACGATCTGACTGGGCGAGGAAATTGGACCCGGGTAACCGGGTCTCGTAGGCGGACGAGGCTTGTCCGTCACGACGTGACTATCAGACCCTCGGGGAGCCGCCGACTGACAATCGGTACGGGAACTTGAGGTGGGACCGGGCGCGGTCCCCGCGACTGGGAACGGCCAGACGAGACAACCGAAACCGACAACCGTCCGAGGGGTCAGCCACCGAGTGCGGGGTCATCCAAGTCAAGGGATGCGATAGTCGTCGCGAGGTCCTTTGGCCCGGAGACCTCGTATGGCGAAATCGAAAGATTCGCGGACCGAACGCAACCCCGACCGCACCCAGAAACGCAAGCCCGGCGCGCCACTGCGCAAACTCCGCGGGCGCCGCATCGCGGCCGCTGGCGGCATCGAATCCGTCGGCGACGGGCTATTCAACGTACCTTCGGAATCAGAAGCCAGCCGGAACTACTCGGTCGAGTTTCACGACGACGGGACGGTGACGTGCAACTGCGAGGACGCGAAGAAAAATCGGCGCGGTCGCATGTGCAAGCACGGCGAGTCGGTGGTCGTCGCGCTCGCCGCGATGGGCGTCCGCTGGGCCGATGTGCCGCCGGCCGCCATGCTGCCGCCGGCGGTCCTTAACCCGGAAGAGGCCGAAGAAATCGAGGGGATGCGCCTCTATGAGGATGCGCGCCGGAACCCCATCGTGTATCCGAAATTCCCGCCCGGCACGCTCACGTTCCGGGCTCGGCAGAAAAAGGCGGCCCGCATCATGTCGGACCGCCTGCCGCGCATGCTCCACGAACTGCTCGAGACCGCGATGGTCGGACGCGAGCTGCGCCGCGGCCGACCTTCGATGCCGCTTCATGAACAGGCGTTCTGCGTCCTCATGCGCACGTTCTACAATCGGCCGCTCGCGGACACGTGCAGCTATCTCCGGTACTGGGCCGGCGAAGGGCTCATCGGATGGGCGCCGTCGGTGAACAGCCTTTGCGAATACGCGCACGAACGCCAGCTCGATGCGATATTCGACGCCATCGAGGACCGCATCGCTCGCGCCGTTCGTCTGCTCGAACGCGGCGTCGTCATAGACTCGTCGAGTCTCTCGACGTGCTGGTCGCAGAACTATCTCGATACGGGGCGCGGAGCGAAGGTCTACCGCAGCGAGAACCGGTGGGTGAAGCCCCACGTCGCTGCCGGCCCGGTCACGAACGTCGTGTCGGCCGTCGAGCTGACGTTCAACAAGAAGCTGCCAAAGAACGTCAACCCGGAAATCGAAAAACTCAACGTCACCGCCGACGTGAACTTCTTCATCCCGCTCATCCGGAAAACCATCGCGCACGGATGGAATCCCGAGTTCGCCGCGGCCGACAAAAGCTACATGGCCGACGAAAACTACCTGATCGCGATGCGCGAACTCGGCGTCCGCGCGTACGTTCCGTTCCGCCGGAACATCGTGCCGAGCGCGGACAAGTCGCCGGAGATGCTCGAGATGCTCGAATTCTACGACTGGCATCCCGACGAATTCGATATGGTCTACAACGCGAGCCGGCCGAAAATCGAGGGCGTGTTCAGCGCGGCGAAACGCACCACGGGCCCGTTCCTCTGGAGCCGCGAGCTGGGTCGGTACATTGACCCGCAGACGGCCCCGGACGCCGAGCTGCTGCGAATCGGAATCTCGCGCCGGCTGGAAGCCCGGGCCAAGTTCATCATCCACAGCATGCGGCAACTGGTGCTGCTGGAGTGCATGCACGACGAGCGCGTGCACTTCCCGACCAACCGGCCGTTCCAGCCGCTCAAGAACGAAGAGACGATGCTCGGTTACGCGCGGGAGGAAATGGGCGAGCCGGATATCGGAGACGATGCCGATCTGGACGACGAGCTGGTGGACGACGACGACGAAGTAGCTTAGGCGTTTACCATCTCGGCCGCGGCGGCCGGCGCATCGGGCGCGACGGGTTCGTCTTCCGTTTGGTCGTTGTCGCCGTCGTCATCGTCGTCGCCGAACAGCAGCGCGTCGCGAAGGCCGATGAACGCGCGCCACATGATGCCGTACTCCGCCCGCCGCCGGCGAAAGGTCGCCAGCTCTTCTTCGGTCTCGATGCGCAGTCGCTGGGCAGGCACCGTCTCCGTGCCCTTGGGATGAATTTGGCCGATGCGATGCAGTCCGCCCGGCGGCAGCCAGTTGTCCCAGGTGACGACTTCCTCGATGGGGTCCCAGTAGTACTTCGAACCGTCGCTGCGCTCGAAGACGTGTTCCCAGGGCATCGGCCACGGCGGATGCTCGTCGTCGTCCATCATGTAGTTGACCGTCGCCTGATGCGGGAGGACGTACGTCTGGACGTCGTTTTCGTAGTCGTCGGCGGCGTTGCGCATCGGGTCGAACTCTCGGCCGGGCTCGGGCGTCGGGACGAAGTCAATCATCATGGTGCTGCAGATCTTACTCGGATTCGGCCGGATGTAAAGTGCGGAAAAAACGAAGCCTGGAAAGGAAAAAACGCGCTTGGCTCTTGCCAAACGCGTCATCACAATAATTCATTTTTGGGATAGCACGTTCTCCCAATAATTCGCCCGTTTCGGAATTATTGGGAGAGTGCTTCGACTTGGTGGAGCTGCCGGGGAGCCGCCCCCCGGGTCCGAAAAGCCGGACTGTTGCTTTCTCCAGGCTCAGCTTCGATTTTAGCTTACTCGCGCGGGCTTCTCGAAACCAGAATTCCGCACGCAGCAGTCGCGATTGATTTCGGATGCATCTCGCGACGGCTTCAGCATCCTAGCCGAACTTTATGACCGCAAGCAAGATGGCATCGGCGACCTCTCGCTAACGGTGGTTACTTAGTTAAACTAAGCAGCCAGTGCGTATTCGTTGTTCGCGTGTAAAACGCTTGCGATCGTTTTAGGAGGGCTCGCAACTCCGCCTGCTTACAACAACCGCGGATCTCTCCGTCGAGCCTACTCAGCCCCATGTCGTTGTGGTCCTACCGCCGCTGTCACCGGCAGCGCTTTACCATACCATAGAACACCTTCCGTCGTCCAGGCGTGGCACCCCCGTTTGGGTAAGTATCCCGCCGTGACGACTCCTGGACCGCTTCTTCGTTTCCTCGCCGTTTCGGCCGCCGCCGTCGCACTCGGAACCGCGCTGCCCGGCCCGGCTGGCGCCCAGTCGCCGGGCG
>Ga0116227_10010989_pt1 | contig 15468 bp, 13 predicted proteins | sample S1TSphgellanicum_FD_89693 | JGI IMG/M metagenome (GOLD analysis project Ga0116227, IMG submission 89693) | Host-associated microbial communities from peat moss isolated from Minnesota, USA - S1T2_Fb - Sphagnum magellanicum MG | ecosystem: Host-associated > Plants > Peat moss > Unclassified... | reverse complement strand
CGTCGCGCGCACGCCGGCGATGCTGTACTGGTTAGACAACAACTACAACAACGGTTCCGATCCGATCCACAATCCGCCCAACGAAAACTTCGCGCGCGAACTGATGCAGCTCTTCACGATCGGGCCGTATCAGCTCAACATCGACGGAACGCCGAAAACCGACGCGGCCGGCGTGCCTCTGCCGTCCTTCACCGAAACCGACGTTAAGCATGTCGCCCAGGGGCTGACCGGATTCTACGTCGACTACGACTGGGGGGTGCCGTACTCGAATCCAGAAACGCGCTTCAAAACGATGTTCGCGAGTTCGATGCACACGCCCGGCGGGAAGACGATCCTCGGTACGTATGTCAACGTACCGGATGGCCCGGGAGCCGCGTTCGCCGTGATCGACTCGCTGGCATCGTATTCGTCATCCGCACCGTTCCTGGCCAAGGAGCTCTTACAGCGCGTCGCCACCGAAAATCCGTCGCCGCGCTACGTCGCCGAAATCGCCACCGTTTGGCAGAAATACGAGCACAGCGCGGACCAAATCGCGAAAGTGCTCGAAGCGATCGAACGCGATCCGGAATTCTACACGACGGACTATCACTCGATGCCCAAAGAGCCGGTGGAGTTGCTCGCGCAGTTCGCGCGCGACATGCCGGTGATCCTGAAAGAGGCTCATTACTCGGGCGGCGGTACGAACGGTCCCGGCGCGAGCCTGCTGTGGTATCTCAACCTCGCGTTACAAGAACCCTACGATCCGCCCAGCGTCTTTTCGTTCTACACGCCGGGTCATAAAGAGCAACTCATCTCGCAAGTGGCCCTCTTGGACCGGTTCAACGACATCGGCGACATCACGGGCGATGAATATACCTATAGCTGGGTCGACACGGGCTTCGATCTGTCCTCGCTGCGCGCCCGCATCGGTCCCAAGAATACCGATCCCGCCACGGTCGAGGCCTATCTGCTCGACGCGATGGTCGATTCGGATAGCTCCGTGCTCGCGACGACCGTGAAAACGTATCTCGGCACCGCGCCGGTCGACGACCAACATCTCGCCGGCGCCGTCTGGCTCATCTCCACCTCTCCCGAGTTCGAGGTCAACTAACGATGCCGAATAGACACGAGTTCTGCCGCGCGGCGGGCGCCGCGCTCCTAGTGCCCGCGTTCTTGCGACCGTTCGCCGCGAAGGCGGCGACGCCGAACTCCAATATCCTAGTCTCCATCATGCTCGCCGGCGGAAACGACGGCCTCAACACCGTCATTCCGCTCAAGCAGTTTGGGACGTATACCGACCTGCGCAAGCCGACGTCGCCGCCGTCCGACCCGAGCATGGCGGTCAACATTCCGCTCGCGAGCCTGGCGGCCACCGCTTTCGATGCCGACCACACGGTCCCGGCCTCCAAAGCCTCGACCTACGCATTCCATCCGAGCATGACGGCGTTGCGGAACCTCTACGGTCTGGGCAAGGTCGCCGTGATCAACGGCGTCGGCATTCCGCCGGCGGACACGAACCGGCTCAGCCACGCGACCGGGCAGTTCGACTGGCAGACGGGTACGATCAACAAGAGCGGCGGCGTGCCCATCGGGTGGCTCGGCCAAGTGTACGAGAAATCGATGGGCGGGAAGTTGCCCGCGATGGTTTCGCTCAGCGGCGAAGCGCCGATCCTGATGCTCGGGCAGACCAACGGACCGCTGGCGCTCAGCTCGCCGCTCGAGGGGTTCAACCTCTACAACGGCACCTGGGATTGGACCGACGGCAAAGCACGGATCGGCCAGTTTCGCCGGACCGACGAATACTCGACGGGTTCCACCGCGGGCGAATTCGTGCGGACGATGTCGCAATCGGCCGACAATCTGACCTACGCGGTGCAAGACATCGCGAAATCCGAGAAGGTCACCGACTACCCCGCTCCCACATCGTATTTAGGGCAGCAACTTCAGCAGATCGCGCGGCTCGTGCTTTCAGGCGCGGGTACGAGCGCGTACTTCGCCGTGCAGGGCGGCTACGACAACCACAGCGCGCAGCAGAGCTATCAGCCGGCGCTGCTCGCCGACTTGAGCGATTCGATCGCGACCTTCTACAATTACCTCGCGAAGAAAGGTGCGTCGCGCAACGTGACGATCGCGACCTTTAGCGATTTTGGACGCCGGGCCGAATCCAATAGCACGCTGGGCACGGACCACGGGACCAGCTCCGTCGCCTTCGCGGTTGGCGATCCCGTCAAGGGCGGCGCGTACGGCGAATACTCGAAGCTCGCGAGCCTGGACCAAGACGGAAACCTGTTTATCGAAGTCGATTTCCGTCAGCACATCTCCGAGCTCATCGGCTATCTCGGTGGTGACTCGGCAGCTATCCTTGGGAAAACCTATCCGAAATTGGGGATTTTCTGATGCGCTTCCTAACGCCGGCCGCCGCCCTGAGCGCGGCCCTTCTCCTCGCTACGGCGGGCCCAGTCGCCGCCGATACCGCGCACGCTCCGTTGACGCTGCCGACGGTCTCGGTCGTGCGCCCACCCGACCCATCGAGCCCGGGTGATCCGGCCGCGCGCCTCCGCCGGTTAGCGCAAGGGGGCTCCGCGCTCCCTCGGATCGCCGGCGAACAGCCGATGCTCTCCGGCGACCCGGCCACGCTGGCGATCAAGCGCGAGGCGCTCCTGCGCGCGCGGGCCGCGCAGTCAGCCCAGATTCGCGCCCGCTACGGCCCCGGCGTCGACGCGACGCCCATCATCCCGGCTTCGCGCTAACCCGGACGCGTCGGTTCTCTCGCGCCCGCGAGTCCGACCGGATTTCCGTGCGTGGATTGGGAACCAACGCATGATGGCCTTTTCGCTCAGCATTCTCGACCAGTCGCCGGTCGTGGCCGGCGCCTCGCCGCGCGACGCCGTGCTCGCGACCCTGGCCTTGGCGCGCCGGGCCGACGCGCTCGGCTACCACCGCTACTGGCTCGCCGAACATCACGCGATGCGGGGCCTCGCCGACGCCGCGCCCGAGACGTTGCTCGCGCGGCTCACGGGTGAAACCGCCCGCATCCGGTTGGGGACAGGCGGAATCATGTTGCCGCACTACGCCGCCTTCAAAGTCGCGGAATCGTTCCGAATGCTCGAGGCCCTCGCGCCCGGCCGGATCGACCTCGGAATCGGCCGCGCGCCCGGCGGAACGGGCCTCGTGAGCGCGGCGCTCGACAGCCGCGACGTGACCACGTTCCCGCAGCAACTCGTGGAGACGATGGATTTTCTCGACGGCACGACGCCGGCCGCGAGCCCATTCGCGTCCTTGACCGCGATGCCGAGCGGCACCACGTCGCCGGAATTCTGGCTGCTGGGCTCGTCCGAATACGGCGCGCGGCTGGCCGGCAAGATGGGGCTGCCCTACGCCTTCGCCCACTTCATCGGCGGCGACGGCCGCGGAATCGTGCGCGATTATCGCGCCTCCTTCCGGCCCTCCGCGCGGGCCGCCCAGCCCTACGCGATGGTGGCGCTTGCGGCGATCGTGGCGCCGACTGACGAGGAGGCCGAAGAACTAGCGCTACCCCTCGCGCTCTGGCGCTCGCGGATTCACCGGGGCATTTCGAGTCCGATACCTTCCCTCGACGAGGCGCGAGCGTACCCGTGGACGCCGCTCGAGCGCGAGGAAACGCGCCGCGACCGGCGCGTCGTGACTGGGTCGCCCGCCACCGCCCGGGCCCGGATCGAGTCGCTGGTGGCCGAGCACGCGGCGGACGAGGCGATGATCGTGACGATCGCGCCCGATTATGCGACGCGCCTGCGCTCTTATGAACTACTCGCCGACGCGTTTGCTATCGGACGCCGGGCGGCGTAGCCTCGACCGCATCCAGGAGCGAATTCGCCCGCCGCAACATGCGCGCCCAGGGCGGGTCGGCCGCTTGCCGAACTCGCGCGAGTCGCGCGCTGAGCGATTTCGTTTGTGCCTTGTGGCACGGGATACACAAGGTACGCAGATTGTCGAGGGAGTTGAGCCCGCCTTCGGCAATCGGGATCACGTGATCGGCATCCCACCACGTCGTGCGGCGACGCCGCGCCGGGACGCCGTGGCGCTCCGCGAAGCGCGCGCGTTTGTGTTTGGGCAGCCGGGCATATTCGCGGCGTAGCGCGCGGCAGTCGACGCTGCAGAGCGCACAGACGCCTCGGTCGCGCTTCCCCAAGCGCGCGCGCAAACCGCGCCACGTCGCCGCTTCCCAATAGGCGTTCGCGCAGCGGTCGGAACACCACGTGCGCCGGCGCGGCCCGATCTCCGTTTCGCACCAAGCGCAGAGGCGGCGCCCGGCCGCACCCGTCCGGCCCGCCACGCGGGCGGCGAGTTCGGCGAAGTCGATTCCGAAAGCAGCGCCGCGATGCCGGCGCTTTTCCTCAGCGTCCGTCATGCAACACGGCCCGCACGCGCGCGCGGACCCACGCGAGATGCGCGTGCGTCTCAACGTCGAGCGCGGGATTGCGTAGTGCTTGCGCCGTGGCTTCGTCGAGCGACGAGAGTTCCTGGCGGGCCAGGGCTCGCGCATCCTCCGGCTCGCCGGCCGCGGTGGATTGGTACAAACCGACGAGCGTTTCCGTATAGCTCGCTTGCAGCGTCCGGCGCAGCGGATCGATCGTCGCCGTCCGCGCGCCTGCGTCGAGTTCGTGAAAGACCGCCGCGTGCATCCAAGCGAAGAGATCGCTCAAGCGCATCGGGTCGGAGGCGGTCGATTCGAAACGCGCATCGGCGATGCGGGCCAGCACCGCGGGCTTGAACATCTGCGCGATCGCGGCGCTCTGCAGTTTCGCGACGTTCTCGGCGTAGGGAACGTCGTGGCGTTGCGGCGGATCGTACGCCCACACGGGCAAGTTTCCGTAGCCTTCGAAACCGACGTACCCGTAACCGGCCCATTCGCTGTACCCCAGCCGCTGAAGGAGCGCCGGCGGCAAACGCCATGCGTCGGACGAAAACAGATACTCGTCGAGCAGGTCGAACGCGCGCCGCTGCTCGGCGCGCGGAACCGGTACGATCGGCGGATCGGCGTGCGGATCGCCGCGGTGCGCGCGTGACAGGTACTGGCCGCCGATGTAGTGCGTCGGCATGAGCGCGCACGAGTTGTACCGCCCGATCAACGTGCGGAACGCGTCGGTCTCGGATTCGTAGGCGTCACCGGGGAGCGGTTCGCGCGCGCTCAAGCCCGCGATCAGGTCGCGGTCGAGCCCGAACTGCACCTTGCACCACCCGAGCGGATCGTCGGTCAGGATGCCCTGTTCGACCCGCGGGTCGGCCGCGTGACCGTCACCCCAAGCCACGTCCTCGTCCGACGCGTAACGAAAACGCGGGTCCGACCAGGCCGACGCCCACGAGCGCAGCACCGGCAATTCGTCTTCCGGCGACTTCGCGCTCGGGATCGGCGCGTATGCCCAATGCATCGCATAATAATCGTATGGCCCGAGGACGGTCTGCGAGAAATCCCCTTGCGGGAGGCTCTTGGGCCACAGGTTGACCGGCGCGTACTCCATCACGGTCGACGCGATGCCGTACTTGGCCGTGAACGCCGGGTCTTGCAGCTCCTTGGCCGTGTAGGCGCGCGACCCGATGAAGTTATGCTGCATGCCCAAGTTGTGTCCGGTCTCGTGCATCAGCGTGGCGAGCCACGTGTCGTCGAGAAACTTCTGCGGCATCGGGTCGGTCGAGCGTCCGTAGCGCGCGGGATCGACCGCGTAGGTCCAATCTCGCTGCGCGAACAGCGGCACGTCGGCCGAAATCAAGATGCCCGTCCGGAACTCTTCGCCCGTGCGTGGATCGTAGAGCGTTTGCGAATCCGCGCCGAAGCTCGCCTGATATTCGGTCACCCAGCGCAAAACGTTGTAGCGGATGTCGTCGGGGTCCCAGTCGGGATCGCTCGGCTGGTCGCGTACCTGCAGCGCGTCGCTGATGCCGAGCTTCAGAAACGCATCGTTCCACTTCAGCACGGCGGCGCGAATCGCCGGCCGGTACGCTTCGGGGATCGTATCGCTCAAATAGAACACCATCGGATGCGAGGCCGGGGAGACGGGCTTGGAGGGATCCGACGGTTGCAGATCCCAGCGCACGATGTAGCGCAGCTTGCGCGAGAGCACCGCATCGTCGTCGAACGACAGGTAGACGTCGTCGTAGATGCCCACCCGATCGTCGGCGTAGCGCGGCCGGTAATCGGCGTGGCCGGGCGGCTCGGCGATGTTGTACACGACGCTCATCTGCAGGTAGCGCGGATCGGCCGGCGCGTCATCGACGTGCTGAGTACCGGACGTCCAGGCCTGCTTGGCTTCGATGAAGACGTTATCGGGAAACGCCTTGACCTTGCCGAAATAGGTGCGCTCGCGATCGAGCGTGTACTGATCGATCTTGCCCTCGTTCAAACCTTGCGACAAGACGTTCTTGAGGTTCAGCTGATCGTCCAGGAACGGCGCCGCGTCGATCACCACGGCACCCGTCTTATCGTCGACGGCGGCGATCGGCGCGAGTCCGACGATCGAGCGAGCGAAGTTCCGGCCGATCGCGCGCTCGGCCGCGGGCGAGTGCGGCGCCACGAAATACGGACTGGGCCACAGGATCGCGACATCGTTGCCGGCGCGTTCGAAGCGGACGAGTTCCGCCGGCAGGTGGTCGGTGTTTCCCCATACGACGAAGTGGCCGCCGATGCCGTTGCCAGGCACGACCGTTTGCACGAAGTCGTGATCGAGTTGCGCGGCGCCGAGTTCCAAATAAACTTTTCCGTCTTTACGCCAGACCGTGAAGAGCCCGCGCTGCGGAACGGCGTCCTTGATGAACGTGTCGTACGATGCGGGGCCCTCGGCCGAACCGGCACGCGGCGACACGAGCGCGACGAGCAAAAACATCGTGGCCGCCGCGAGCGACGTGATGGCCTTCTTCATTGCGCCGATTTCGTTAGCCCGCAAACGCAGCGCTTCCCGCCACGCCGATGCGTTTACGGGCCGCCCGATTCCGCATCGTCGGAGGGGGCGTTCGGAACGCTCGGGCCCGGCGCTTCCTCGGGCACCACGGCGCGGATGGGTTCAATCAGCTCGACGCGTAGGCGCTCGAGCCGCGGGTAGGCGCCGTCGCCGTCCACGAGTTCCCAGCTAAGACGCGACTGGGCGCGAAGCGGCGTGCCTCCGGTGCTTTCTCCGCGCCAGCTTACTTGCGCCGTCACCGCGTAGTGCCGGCCGGATGCGTCGAGGCCGAGCGAATCCAGTACGTTATGCGCGGCTCCGGCGCCGCCGCCGAGGCGCCGCGCCTCGGCGAGAAAGGCGTGGCGCGTGGCGATCGCTTCGCCGCCATGGAAGCGCACGTCGAGCGCGCCATCGGCTAAAAGTTCGTCGAATGCTGACCCGTCGCCGAGGTTTTCCCAAATCCATAGCCAGCGGTGCGCGAAGGCGCGAGCCCGATGCTCGGGGCGCGTCGGCACGAAGTGGGCCTCGCGCGGAGGTCCAGCGGGCGAGCTTCCGATCGCCGTCAGTTCCCCGCCCGTCGCATCGTCGCGGAACGAGAAGCGCCAAACACTCGGGTGTTCCAAGCAGTTCACAGCCGCCGTAACCTCCAAGCGCAAAACGTCGCAGAGCAGCGCATAGCGCTTGTCGGCAGTTGCCTCCCACGCGAAGGCGACGATCCGATGCGCGATACGATCCGGCGCGACTGCCTCGAGTTCGGCGAAATGGCGGTGCACCGAGGCGCGGGCCGCGTGGAGTAGACTGGAATACTGGAATTCCGGCGTCAGCATGCGGCGCGTCCCGCCGCGACGGCTTCCACGCCCGCGCCGCTTTCGCAGGCGACCAAGCTCGGCGCCCCCGACCCAAACTTCTGCTTGCCGGCGTTCATCGTACGCGCGCGTTCGCCGCGAGGCTTAAACTTCCGCGTCGTGGAAACGGCGATTCGTGAACTTGTTGGAACGGCGTCTTATCGCTTCAGCGTTTTTCTGTGCCGCGACGGTCGCGACCGCATCGGCTGCCGGTGCGCAGACCGGCCCACTCATCCTCACCGTCGATGCGAGCGACGCGCCGATCAGCAGCATCGTGCACGTTCACGAGACGCTACCGGTCGCGCCCGGCGACTTCGCGTTCGCATACCCGCGCTGGGTTCCCGGCGAACACGGACCCGAGGGTCCGATTCAAAACGTCGGCGGCTTGCACGTGACCGGCGGGGGCCAGACGCTTCCATGGTCGCGCGACCTGGCCGACATGAATGAATTTCACGTCGACGTTCCGGCCGGCGTTTCGGCGTTAACGGTCGACTTCGACTATCTCGGCAGCAAGGACGGCACGTACGGCGAGGCGCGGCTGGCCACAAGCACAATCCTCGCCATCAACTGGAATCAGTTCGTGCTCTACCCGCAGCACGCGGATATCGCGACGACGATCGTCAAGCCCACGATCGTGTTGCCGGGTCCGGATTGGACGGCCGAGACGGCCTTGCCCGGCCCGACGCGCACGGGTAACCGCGTCGCCTTCGCGCCGGCCACACTCGAGCGCTTGATCGATTCCCCGCTCGACGCCGGCTCGGTATTCAAGCGCTTTACCTTGCTGGACTCGGGCGGCTTCACGAACGAGATCGACGTCTTCGCCGATCGCGCTTCGCAACTCGAGTTGCCGCCGAAAAAGCTCGACGGGTTCGAGGCCATCGTCGCCGAGATGGACGCGATTTACGGTGCGCGACACTGGAAAAACTATCACTTTCTGTTGACGGTCAGCGACGCGATGCCCGGCAACGGCGTCGAGCACGGCAGTTCGAGCGATGACGGCACGGGCGGCGACGGGCTCACCGATCCCGAGAGCATCTCCGGCACGGCCGGGCTGTTGGCGCACGAGTTCAACCATTCGTGGGACGGCAAATACCGCCGGCCGGCGGATCTGGCGACCAATAACTTCCAAGTCCCGGAGCAGACCGAGTTGCTCTGGATCTACGAAGGCATGACCCAGTTCTACGGCGATCTCGTGCCGGTGCGCGCGGGCCTGACGACCGCCGAGCGTTTTCGCGACGGACTCGCGACCATCTATGCGGGCGAGGACCACGAACCGGGCCGCGCGACGCGTCCGCTGATCGACACGGCGGCCGCGGCGCCGTTCCTGTACTCCGCACCGCGTTCGCTTTCGGGGGAGCGCCGTACCGCCGGCGACTTCTACGTCGAAGGCGAACTGCTCTGGCTCGACGTGTACGCCAAGCTGCTGGACCTCTCCGGCGGCACGAAGTCGCTCGACGGTTTCGCGCACGTCTTCTTCGGCATCGAGAACACGCCCCCGATGGTAAACCCCTATACCTACGCGCAGTTCGTGGCCGCGCTCAATGCCTATCAGCCCTACGACTGGGATGCTTACTTCAAATCCCGTGTGTATGCGGTCACCGCGCATCCGCCGAATCCGTTCGAGGCGCTGGGCTGGAAGCTGGTCTACACGGCGACGCCCAATTCCGCCGAGGCCGCGCGCGCCAAATTCCGGCATTCCCTCGACGCCGCATTCTCGCTCGGCATCGCCGGCAACGACAAGGGGGTCGTGTCGGACGTGCTGACGGGTTCGCCCGCCGCGAAGGCGGGGCTCGGGATCGGCGACACGATCGTGGCCGTCGACAGCCGCGAATACTCGAGCGACGTCCTGATCGACGGCATCAAGGCGGCGCAGGGTTCGAGCGCACCGATCGTCCTGATCGTCAAGCGCAACGACATCTACCGCACCGTTTCGATCGATTACCACGCCGGCCCGCAGTACCCGCATTTGGTGCGCATCGACGCGGTGCCCGATCGGCTTGCCGGAATCGTCGCCCCGCACCGGCCGATGCCGAAATAACCCTGTCACCCTGAGCCTGTCGAAGGGGAAGCGACGGCGTTCTCGAGCGGCTGCCCGCCGGCGTAGCGCTCCAGGTTCGCGAGGAAGCGCGCGAAGAGGGCCTCCGCGACGCCGGGCACGTTCCACGAGATGTGCGGCGAAACGCGAACCTTCGGATGGGTGTAGAGCGGGTGACCGGGCGGAAGCGGCTCCGGCTCGGTCACGTCCAGCGTCGCACCCGACAGCGTGCCGTCCTCCAGTGCCGCGATCAACGCCGCTTCGTCGATCAGCCCGCCGCGCGATACGTTGATCAGGTGCGCGCCGCGTTTGATGCGCGAAAAGAATGAGGCGTCGACTTGGCCCCGCGTTTCCGCCGTCAACGGGGCAGCGAGCAAGAGATGATCGGCCAGCGCGAGCATCTCATCGAGCGGCCGGATCGCGATCGCCGGGTGCGGCGACGGCAGCGAGGCATCGCGCCGGCTTGCGACGATCGACATGCCCAAGGCGGCGGCCAGCGGCGCGACGTGGCGCGCGATTCCGCCCGCCCCGAGGATGCCCAGCGTCTTGCCCGATAGCGTCCCGAGTTGTACGTCCCGGTACGCGCCGGTGGCCGGCCAGGCGGCGGCCTCGCGCACCCAAAGCGCGGGGATGCGCTTCTCGTGCGCAAGCATGACCGCCAATACGTACTCAGCGATCGCCGGAGAATTGACGCCGCGCATCGTCGTCACGTGCGGCAGCTCGAAGATCCAGGCCGGGTAATCGTCGGTTCCGACCGAGGCCAACTGCGCCCAGCGCGCATGGCGGGGCCAGCCGTCCGGCCGCGGAATCGAGGCCGCCTTGCCCCGCGTGAAGATCACGAACAGCGCCTCGGCGTCTTCCGGAATCTCCCACGCGCGCTCGGGTGGAAGATCGAGCACGACCGGACGTAAGGGGTGCGCCCGCAGCAGATCTCCGGCGATTGGTCCGAGTTGATTGGCGATCACGATCCGTCGGTTCATTTCGCCCGACGCTTCGCGCCGCAAGCACCGGTTTACCGCGACGCGATGAATCGGCTCCGCGAGGGCCCGGTACGGCAGGCGCCTTAGAGGGCTTCGATCGTCAACGGGTCATCGTGCACACTCGCGGTGCGGACGAACCAGCCGAGCAAAAAGCCCATCAGCGCGACGTCGTCGATCAAGCCCAGAAATGGGATGTCGCCCAGGAGGTTGAGCGGCGACACGATCAGCAGGGCCAGGCCAACGGCCGCGAGCTTCAGCCAAGTCGGAACCCGGTTGCTTCGGATCAGGCGCCACGCTTCGAGCAGTTGCTTCTTGAGAACCACGAACCGCAGGAGTTTCATCGCCGTCTCTTACCCCGATCGCCGGGCCAGGTTTCAGACTGGGTTTCCAAGGTCGTGGCACCACGCGAAGGTGCTCAACCTGTTCAAAGGGGAAGCGGCTGCGCAACCGCCGCAGCGTCCGGGTTTTCTGGATGCAAAGGAGATTTCGACGTATGAGCGTTTTATACACCGCTTCCGCCACGTCAATCGGGGGGCGCGACGGCGGCGTTCGCTCCTCCGACGGCATATTGGACCTGAAAGTCGCGATGCCCAAGGAATTGGGCGGACAAGGCGGCGCCACCAACCCCGAGCAGCTGTTCGCCGCCGGCTACGCGGCGTGTTTCCACAGCGCGCTCAAACGGATCGCCGCCAACGACAAAGTAAACGTGCGGGAATCCCGCGTAACTGCCGAGGTCGGAATCGGGCCGGTCGACGGCGGGTTCGGCCTCGAAGTCGATCTACGCGTGACACTTCCCGGGGTCGCGCCGGACATCGCTGAGTCGCTCCTGCACAAGGCCCACCAGCTTTGCCCCTACTCGATCGCAACGCGCAATAACATCCCGGTGCGACTGCACGTCGTCGGCGACGAACCGGCCGCCGTTACCGCGTAGGCTACGCCGGCGCCGCGGACGGTTCGAAAAAGCGGCGGCCTCGCTTGCGCAGACCGCCGCTTTTCCAGTCGCGGATGTTCTAGTGGGTGCGGTGGTCGCCGCCGCCCGAATGGCTTGACGCATGGCTCGAAGCCGTATGCGAACCGGTGGCCCCGTGGTAGTAGCCGCCGCGCTCACGCGGTGCCACGAAGTCACGGCCATGGAACGTTCCCGCAGTTCCGGTCGTCGCGCGTGGCTCCCGGTACCCGGTTGCGGGGCCGCTATAGCCGCTGCCGGCACCGACCCGCGGTGTGCGATGGCCGCCGCCCGCGTACGGGGCCCCGCCGCTGCGGTAGACGTTCGTGATGTTCACATTGTTGTAGTAACGCGCTCCTCCGCGGTAGGCGAACCCGCCGTGAAAGTAGTCGCCGTGCCACCAGCCGAGGTTTCCGAAGAAAAACCCGAGGCTGATCGTCGGACCGTAGTAGTCCCACGGATGCCCGCCATAGTACGGGACGCCGGCATCGAACGTATATGGCGTATCGATTTCGTTCGCGGCGAAGAAGGAGCCGGAGTTGTATCCGAGGATGCTGACGATCATGCCGGGAGCCAGCGTCAACCCGGTCGGGTTGATGATCGTTCCCTGGTGCAATTGGATGTTATCGACGAAACCGCGTTCGTCGCGCACCTGAAGACTGTATGCCCCGTCGAAGCTGACGATCCGGCCACGGATCTGTTCGTCCTGGGGCGGCGCCTCGGCGTACGACGGCACGTCACCGCCGGCCGGCGGCTGCTGGTCAGGCGGCGGCTGCTGGTCGGGGGGCGGCGGCGGCTGTTGCTGGTCGACCGCCGCGCCGTACGTCGGGACGTCTTGCGCGAACGCCGCGATCGGCGTCGCGAGGAAGAGTGCCGCCAAGGCGGCGGTAAGGATTTTATTCATTGCACCCCTATAACGTGCCCCAGGGGAGCGATGTTCTGAGATTTTACTGAGAAACGGGGAAATTCTTACGCGGGGAGATCCTTCGGGCGATCGGCGTAGATCAGCGTCGGCTGCTCCTTCTTCTCGATCACTTCTTTGTTGATGACGCACTTCTTGACGCCTTGAAGCGAGGGCAAGTCGTACATAACGTCGAGCATCACTTCCTCGAGGATGCTGCGGAGACCGCGGGCGCCGGTTTTGCGGCCCTGGGCCTTCGTGGCGATCGCGACCAGCGCTTCTTTGGTGAACGTCAGGTCGACGCCGTCCATGCCCATGATCTTTTGGAACTGCCGTACGAGCGCGTTGCGCGGCTCGACGAGGATGCGGCGCAGGGCCAACTCGTCGAGGGCATCGAGGGTCACGACGATGGGCAACCGCCCGATGAACTCGGGAATCAAGCCGAACTTGAGCAGATCTTCGGGCATGAGTTGCTGCAGCATTTTGCCGACCCGGCTGCCGGTCTTCGATTCGGGCGTCGAGCGGAATCCGAGCGCGTTCGAGGCCACGCGCGATTCGATGATCTTCTCCAAACCGTCGAAGGCGCCGCCGCAGATGAACAGCACGTTGGTCGTGTCGATCTGAATGAACTCTTGGTGCGGGTGCTTGCGGCCCCCCTGGGGCGGGACGTTCGCCGTCGTACCTTCGAGGATCTTGAGCAGCGCCTGTTGGACGCCTTCGCCCGACACGTCGCGCGTGATTGACGGATTCTCGCTCTTGCGGGCGATTTTGTCGATCTCGTCGATGTAGACGATGCCCTTTTCGGCGCGCTTGACGTCGTAATCGGCCGCCTGGATCAGCTTGAGGAGGATGTTCTCGACGTCCTCACCGACGTAGCCGGCTTCCGTAAGTGACGTCGCGTCGGCCATCGCCAGCGGCACGTCGAGAATCTTCGCCAGGGTCTGTGCCAGGTACGTCTTGCCGGAACCGGTCGGCCCGACCAGCAGGATGTTGGACTTCTGCAACTCGACGTCGTCGGCGGCACTGCCGGCGTTGACTCGCTTGTAGTGGTTATAGACCGCGACGGCCAGCGCTTTCTTGGCCCGTTCCTGACCGATCACATACTGGTTGAGGATGTGATTGATCTCTTTGGGCTTGGGGATATTGCGCAGCCGGACGTTCTCGTCGACGTTCTTGTAGAGCTCCTCTTCGATGATCTCGTTACAGAGCTCGATGCATTCGTCACAAATGTAGACGCCGGGCCCTGCGATCAATTTCCGCACTTGCTCCTGCGATTTGCCGCAGAAGCTGCACTTCAATTGACCCTTCTCATCACCGAATCGGAACACGCGCGATCCTTATCCCTATGCCGGCGTTGGCGAGCCGGCGCGCATCTCTTTGTTGAAAATCTGGTCGACCAAGCCGTACTCGCGAGCTTCCTCAGCCGTCATGTAATAGTCGCGATCGATGTCCTTGAGGATCTGCTCGATGGGCTTCTTCGTCGTGGTTTCGTAGATGCCCGCAAGCATGCGACGGGTCGCGATCAAATCTCGGGCCGCGATTTCGACGTCGGTTGCTTGCCCGCCGATCTGCTGGACCCAGGGCTGATGGATGAGAATCTTGGAATGCGGCAGGGCGTACCGCTTTCCGAAGGCGCCGCCGGTCAGCAGGATCGAGCCCATCGAGGCCGCCATCCCCGCGCAGATCGTCGCGACGTCCGGACGGACCAGCTGCATCGTATCGTAGATCGCCAGTCCCGCCGTCACGCTGCCACCGGGGCTGTTGATGTACATGTCGATATCCTTATCGGGATCCTCACGCTCCAAGAAGAGGAGTTGGGCGATCACAAGGTTGGCTAAGCCGTCGTCGACGACCCCGCCGACGAAGATGATGCGCTCCTTGAGCAGCCGTGAATAGATATCAAAGGCCCGCTCGCCGCGTGCGCTCTGTTCGACGACCATTGGGACGAGGTGGCCCATGTATTCTCCTTTTGGAACGGGGGGCGGCGACCCATCGCGGACTCCCGCGACGTCCGGCCGCCGCGCCGGCCGGGTTCGGCCGTTCCGGCGCTCGGGACTGACGGCTGTTCAGACTGCTTGCGGGATGCGATGGTTGCCGGAGGTCTCTACGTCGCTGGAGCCGTTTCGGTGACAGCGGCGTGGTCGAGGAGAAATTCCACGGTCTTGGTCCGGACGATCCCGTCGATGAGGGCGTTGAAGTTGGGCCGGAGCATTTCGAGGATCGCGTCGCGCGGCTGTTGATATTGGCGGCTCAGCTGGGCGATTTCGGCTTCGATATCCACGGGCGTCGCGGTGATGTTCTCGGCCTTGGCGATCGCTTCGATCAGGAGCGACCCCTTGACGCGTTTCTCCGCTTCAGCGCGGTACTCGTCGCGCAGCGTTTCCTCGGTCTTCCCCTGCTGCTCGAGGTACGCCGCCCACTCGAGGCCGGCCCGCTGGACGTAGCTCTTAGCTTCCGTCTCGAGGCTCTCGATCTCGCGGTCGACCATCACGACGGGCAACGAGATATCGTGAGACCCGGTCAGCTTCTCGAGCAGCACGCCGGTCAGGGCGCGGCGCTGGCGGGAGCGCGCGTTTGCTTCCAGACGGTTGCGCAGATCGTCGCGCAGCGACCCCAGCGTTCCCTCCTCGCCGACGAACCGTTTGGCGAAGTCATCGTCGAGCTCCGGAAGTTCCGCGGCTTTGTTCTCATGGACCGTCACGCTGAAGACCGCCGTCTTGCCGGCCAGGTCCGCGTTGGAATAGTCGTCGGGGAACCGCGCCTCGACGTCTTTGGTTTCTCCCGCCGCTAAGCCGACAATGCCGCTCGCGAAACCCGGAATGAACCGTTCCTCGACGATCTCCGTCGGCTGCTGATCGGCCGCGCCGCCCT
>Ga0116227_10010987_pt1 | contig 15470 bp, 9 predicted proteins | sample S1TSphgellanicum_FD_89693 | JGI IMG/M metagenome (GOLD analysis project Ga0116227, IMG submission 89693) | Host-associated microbial communities from peat moss isolated from Minnesota, USA - S1T2_Fb - Sphagnum magellanicum MG | ecosystem: Host-associated > Plants > Peat moss > Unclassified... | reverse complement strand
GTGCCGATCACCTGGCGACCGAACTTCTGCATGACGTAAGCGTCTTCGTTGGTGAACTTGGACGAGATGACGACGCCGATCGAGTCCGGACCGCTCTCCTGCTTGATCTGCCCGAGACGGGTCGCAATTAACGTGAGCGCCTCTTCCCAACTCGCCTCCCGGAATCCTGCACCTTCGCGAATCAGCGGTCGCTGCAAGCGGTCCTCATGGTTGACGAACTCCCAGCCAAACTTGCCCTTCACGCAAGTTGATATCTCGTTCGCATCGCCATGCAGCGGCTCAATCTTGAGAATCTTACGTCCCTTCGTCCAGACATCGTAGCTGCAGCCCACACCGCAGTATGTGCAAGTAGTCTTGGTCTTCTTGATGCGCTCCTCGCGCATCATCGACTCCGTCTGCGAGACCTGCATGATCATGCCGTAGCCCATCTCGGGTTCGATCTCTTTGACGACGTCGATCATCTTCTCAAGAGATTCTTTTGGGAGGCCGCTCATATAACCCGCCTCGCCAAGCATCGACTTTTCCATGAGAGCGTTGCACGGGCATACGGTGACGCAGTGCCCACATGAGACGCAACTAGAACCGCTGATCTGCATACCGCCGTCCCAGAGAACGCGCGGTTGATCCAGCTCCCAGCCAATCGATAAGGTTTCATTCACCTCAACCGTCTGGCAGGCTTGAACACATCGACCGCACAGAATGCACTGGCTCGGATCGTAGCGGTAGAAGGGGTTCGACATGTCAACTTCATACGGCTTCTTCTTGAAAGGGATAGCCTGATGTGTCACATCGAGTGCAAGCGCGGTGTTATGCACGGTGCAGTTCTCGTTGTTGTTATCGCAGACCGTGCAATAAAGCATGTGATTGCCAAGAATCACATCAAAGGCCTCAGAACGGGCATTGGCCGCACGCGCAGACTCCGTAACGATGGACATCCCAGGCCTAACCTTGGTTCCACAGGAACGCACAAGCTGACCATCAACTTCAACCAGACAGGTGTCACAGGTCTGGATCGGTCCCATCAGGTCGGAGTGATAGCAGACATGAGGAATTTCCTTCTCACGAAGAACGGCTTGAAGCACCAGCTCCGATTGCGGAACGGCGACTTCTTTCCCATCGATCAGGACTGAAACCAAGCTGCCATTCACTACCTTCGATCTCTTCTTCGGAGCATCCCCGTGACCTTGACTCATCTGCTAACTTCCTTTCATCTTTGCAATCAGCCCAGTTTCCATTGCAGAAGCTTTGGTCTATTCGATAGACAAACCCAGCCCGGGAACGATACTGCATGATGCTAGTGATTTAAGCCCCGCCTGCCTACTATCGTTTTGTATAGCAGGTCGCTCACGGCCTCACGTCTCATCTTCTAATCAGGCGATCTTTTCTACTTGGACTTCTTAAATAGTATCCTCGGCCAACGCTTCTTCCGGCAGTGCATCCCCTACAACGACCGGGGGAGAACAGCGGGCACGAAACCCACTTTCGGGGAGTGGGGGCCACTCCGGGTGCGTGCTAAAACCGCCGCCGTCTGGCGTGGATTCAATCCGAACTCTCCGCACTCGCAGCAACATGGCTCACGCTGGAATAGACATCGACGTTGTATGCCCGCTCCCTCCTCAGGCCTCGTTACGAAAGGAGCTCTCGCGACCTCCCGCATCCTGTCGAAGTTGCATTAGCCGTTTCAGCCACATCATGCGGGTGTGCGGAACGCGATAGGCTCGTCGACCAGGAAGACGGATCTCGATCTCGGTGCCAGCGCCCGGAGCGCTCCAGAACTGGATCTTGCCCTCGATCGCCAGCACGCGTTCCCGGATGCCGACCAATCCCCAGTGACCTGCTCGATTGCCCCGAGCAAGAACAGAGGGTGCCAGACCAACGCCCGTGTCGCAGCATCGCATTAAGAAGTAGCTATTCGCATACACAAGAAAGATCTCCGCGCCAGGCGCCTGCGCATGACGGACCGTATTCGTAAGAGCCTCTCTGGCGATCACACAAAGCTCCCTCTGAATCTGTGGATCCAGCTCGACACACTGGCCATCCTCGACGATCCGAAAGCTCATGCTCTTCCGCACCGCCAGCTCCTCGGCGATGCTGGCGATCTGCGCCGCCAAATTCGCAGCCTCCGGAACCTCTTCCCGAAGATCTTGTACGCGCCTACGTCCTTCAAGGATCACCTCATCCGCCCGAGTTAGTGCAAGCTGGAGAGACGCGCGTGCCGGCTCGTCCGGAGGCAGGGACTCTGCGGCAAAGTGAACGCGGAGCACGAGTCCATGGATAGACTGCAGCAACGTATCGTGAAGCTCGCGTGCGATCCGGAGCCGCTCGCCCGTCCGCTCCCTCATCCGCTCTCGCATTCGATTCAAGATGTGCTGCACTCGCAAGAGGTAGATGAGATAAAGGAGGGCGAATACCGCAACCAGGCAAAGAGCGTAGAACCAAAGGGTCTGATAGAAGGCGGGCGTAATCGTGAGCGACAAGGGGCGGGACAGCTCGACCCACCTCTCCTTCCCATTCGTGCTTTGCACCCGGAATCGGTAGCTCCCTGGCCCCAGATCGGTATAGAAAGCCTGCCTGCGGCTACCTGCGTCGTGCCAGTCCTTATCCTCTCCTTCTAACAGATACCTATAGCTGACCTTCTCCGGCGAGCCGAGATCGATGCCAATATAGTCGAACTCAATCTCATGCGATCTCCTTGCGCCCATCGTAAAACTTGACCGAATATGCTCACGATCTAGGATAGATACCCCCCCGACCAGAACGTTCTCGAGCGCCAGTATAGGTGAAGGCCGCCCAAGAGAGACCTTCGCCGGGTCAATCGAATAGACGTGCCCGGAGGTGGCGAGCCACAGCAAACCATCGCGATCGGTGACAGCCGAGGGCGTCGGCTTGATCTGTGTCGCGGTCCCAAGCAGCCCTTGACGTTCGTCCAACAAATCGTAGTCGAGCGCCTCACTACTCCCTGCAAGCGTCTTCTCGATCTCTGACGAACCGATGCGAACGATACCCGTACTTGCATTAAGCCATAGATCCCCGGACCTATCTTCAACGACTCCTGAGATTCCTCTCAGCACAGCATCCTTTCGGATAGAGATACGGTGAAAAGAGCCCTGCATCAAATAGCCCAATCCATTCGTCCCTGCCGCCCAAAGCCGGCCATGCGCCAAGGCAAAGGTAAGGACATTCCCGAGGCTTCCGGCATTCTGATTAGATAGCGTATGAAAGCCGCTCTCATCCCGCATCACAATGCCGCTATTCGCATAGCCAAGCCAGACCCTTCGTTGCGCATCACGAACGATCGAGAGAGGCTGATCGTCGGGAAGACCTGCATCCCGAATCTGCTCCCATTGCCCGTTGAACCGCCACAGCCCCGCATCGTCGAAGGAGATAAGGATCGCCCCATCTCGATCGAGGCCGATACTCTGCGCCGCTGCCCGTCGAACCGCATCCGGCACCGGAAACTCCGTCACTTCCCCGCGATCGTAGCGTTTCAGCGCATTGCGAACCGGATCGACCAGCCATAACCGCGAGTCGTCATCGCATACCACAGGACTCGACCCAACCCCCTTGCCGAACCAGCGAAGAACATCCCCCTCCGCATGAACCACAGGATGCGCAAGAGCCGCGATCCACACCCCATTCCTCGGATCCGATGCCAGCGATGGATAGTATTCAACCCGCGTATTGCTCAATGCTTTCAGTGCGGCGAACTGCAGTCGATCCAGCCCGCGCGATGTTCCAATCCAGATATCGCCATCGCGGTCGCGCAGAATGGCGTTCGTCTGTTCAGAGCTCAGCTCAGGCTCCGCCTCCGGTTCTCTGCTCTTCTCATCTCGCGAGCCTAACAATACGTGCGACACACCGCGATAGTCCTGTGCCAGCCACAGCGTGCCGGATGGTTCGATCAGCATTCTCACATAGCCTTTGACCGGAATCACCTTCCGACGCGCGTCCTCGCCCAGCGGATGAACCGAGTGCCAGCCATCGCTGACCCAAATCTGTCCACCCGGCCTCTCGGCCAGATCAACAATCTGAAAGCTCTCCGTCGGATAAAGATCGAATCTGATATGCCCAGGTCGCAACACGAAAAGCATCTTGCGCGCCGATGTCCATAGATTGCCTGCACTGTCGAAGAAGAGGCTCAAAAGCTGATCGTCAGGAAGAGCGTGCTGCGCCCCAAAGTCCTTCCATCGCTCATTGCGGAGCACCATGACTTTGTGGTCCGCCAGTGCCCACACTGAATGGTCCTGCCGGATGACGATCTTCTGTGCGGAGTTAGGGCCGCGCCCATTCTGCAAGTTGTAGTTCGTGATCCTGCCATCAAGAGAAAGATAGCTGATTCCCCCAATCCGAAACCCGATCCACAGACCACCCTCGGCATCGGCAGCCAAAGCATAGATGTCCGTCGAAGGCAGCTTGGCATCCAGTTCTGTGACTGGGTAACTCGCAAACTGTAATCCATCAAACCGATAGAGCCCGAGCGGAGTCCCGAGCCAAAGATATCCGTCCGTCGTCTGCGCAAGCGCCGATACATCCCCCGGAGCACCGTCACGCCCCGTCCAGCTCGTGTGGGCAACCAAAGACTTCATCTCCGGCTCGAACGGAATATTATCCTGGGCGTATCCGATCAAAGGCAGAGCATACAGAACAATAAGGATCGTCGAACGCAGTACCGCTGTCATCGTTACTGCGCCGTTCCAAATCATACGTTCATCGCTTCGCTAGGCATCCAGAAAGCCACGCTTCATCGCGATCAATACCGCGTGAGTGCGGTCGTTCGCCCCAAGTTTCGAAAGGATATTCTTCATATGCCCCTTCACCGTATCTTCAGAGATCTTCAGCTCGCTTGCCACGATCTTGTTGGAGTTCCCGCCAGCGACGCTGCGCAGCACCTCGACCTCACGGGAGGAAAGCGCATCCGCCGTAAAATGATCGGCAAGCTCTGACGCGATCTCCGACGGAATACGCCGTGCCCCGCCGTGTACGGCGCGGATCGTTCCAATCAACTCCGTCCGAAGCATATTTTTCAGAATGTATCCAACCACGCCCGCCTTCAATGCGCGTGATGCCTGAACATCTCCAGAGTATGTCGTGAGGACAACAATTTTGGCCTTCGGATAGTCCGCCCGTATCCGTTCGATCGCAGTGATCCCATTCATCCCGGGCATCTGCAGATCCATCAACGTTACATCTGGCCGAAGCTCCCGATAGAGCTTCAATGCCTCTTCTCCGTTGACCGCCTGGCCGACCAACTCTATGTCTTCTTGGGTTTGAAGAGCGAAGGCAATCCCGTCCCGCATCAACGGATGATCATCCACACAAAGTACACGTATACGCTGGGGCATATCTCTAGCCCTCCATTCTGGGCAGAAGCCCTTGCATACACGGCAACATTGAAACGCAAGGGGGCATTCCGTCACGTTAGCACCGCAAAAATGATCCTCAACCACCCGAAAGGGTGGTTCTTATCCAACCCCACATGAGGTTAGGAAATCCCCCTTGTCTCTCTAGCCTGTTTACATGGTCAGTTTCCCCAGAGGACGGGCAGGCGTGGGTCTTTTGATGTTGCGAGTAGCCGCGGCCATGTTGATCCTTGTCACTGCGGGGGAACAGATAATGAATGGGCGCGTAAGCATTCCTTCCTTGCTGCTCACCCTGCTCGCAATCTTCATAGGCCTTGGCCTCTTTACGACGCCCGCATCGAGCCTCGCCGCACTTTTGAAGATCGGCCTCTATCTTGGCTTGCACGACGCGCCGTTGCTCATCACGATCACCATAGCCGAGGTCTGCATCGCGCTCTCGATGATGGGTGCAGGCGCCTACTCCCTCGACGCACTTCTCTTCGGCTACAGACGCGTCACCTTGCCAAGGTAACGACGTTTTCGATACACCCTCCGCAACATCCCCTCAACCACACGAATGAGTCAGATCCACGACACCCAAGGTGAGGTGCCGTCAAACTGCGTCGCCCATCAAAATCGATTGCATGAGGAAGACAAGCAACAACATAACTGGCTCTCCAGGCATAGGCCTCACGTCTCCCTCGACACACCGGCATCGTCATCCCACACCGCACGAAGCGAAGCTAACGCAATCCAGCCGAACGAATCGAGGAGATCTCATGAGCACGATCACGGAGAATCCGCTGAAATCCGCTCAAGCCACGACCCAGCCCTCACTTCACACCGCATTTGCCGGTTTCACGCCAGAGATGCTCTACCGCCTCCATTCCTACGGAACAGAAGACTCCCTGGAAGCCGGATCTTTTCTATTCACCCGCGGAGCGCGCCATGTCGATATGTTCGTCGTTCTGGACGGCTCCATCGAGGTCTTCGAAAGGCACGGGCGAGGCCTCTGTATCACCATCGCAACACTCGGCCCAAGCCAGTTCACCGGCGAACTCGATCTGCTCGACAACCGCCCTACGCTCGTAGACTGCCGAGCCGTCACCAACAGCCGCGTCCTGAAGATCAACCGTCTCAGTCTGCAACAAATCATGCGCTCCGATCTCGAGATCGCCGACCTCATCATGCGTGCCTGTATCGGTCGCCGCTTCGATCTGGTGCAACACGCCTCCGGTGGAATCACACTCATCGGTCAAGAGCATAGCGCCGACACCATCCGTCTCCGGCGTTTCCTTACGCGTAACGGCTATCCTTTCCGCCTGCTCAACGCGGACACTGACAGCGACGCCAACTTCCTCATCCGCTCCTTCGAGCTCGCACAGAACGAACTCCCCGTCGCCCTCCTGCCGGACCAGCGCATCCTGCGCAATCCCTCAAATACACAGATCGCGGACGAACTCGGATTCACCAATCTACGCAACGACGCGACCGTCTACGACGTCGCAGTGGTCGGAGCCGGGCCTGCCGGTCTGGCAGCCGCCGTCTATGCAGCCTCGGAGGGACTCTCAACCATCGTGATCGAAGGCACGGCGCCGGGCGGACAAGCCGGCACCAGCTCCCGTATCGAGAACTACCTCGGCTTCCCCACTGGAATATCCGGCCAGGAGCTCTCCGAAAAATCTTTGGTTCAGGCGCAAAAGTTCGGTGCGCGATTCGCGATCTCGCGAGACGTTATTAGCATGAAGATACGCGACCGAAACTATGCGCTTGAGGTCGAGGATGCTGTCTCCATCGTCGCACGTACCGTCATCATCGCCACTGGAGCTCGCTATCAGAAGCTGAACGTTCCGAACTACGAGCGCTTCGAATATCAAGGAATCCACTATGCAGCCACAGCCATGGAAGCAGGACTCTGTCACAACGAGGAGGTCCTCGTCGTTGGCGCCGGAAACTCCGCAGGCCAGGCCGCCCTCTTCCTATCGCAAACCGCAAAGAGCGTCCACCTGCTCGTCCGGGGCGAAGGACTCGAAGCCACGATGTCCGACTATCTCGTACAGCGCATCCATTGCTCGCGCAACATCCATCTTCGTCTTAGGACCGAAATCGTTCGCATGGATGGCGATGACCGGCTTCGTGGGGTCACCTTTCGCGACAACACCTCGAAAGCCCTTGAGACAAAGGAGATCGCAAACGTCTTCGTCCTGATCGGCGCCAGTCCAAAGACCAAGTGGCTCTGTGGCGAGCTAGCAATGGATGCCAAAGGATTCATCCTCACCGGCGCCCAGGCTGGGTCGGAAGCATTCTTTGGCACAAGCCTGAAAGGCATCTACGCGGTCGGTGACGTGCGATCAGGATCTGTCAAACGCGTCGCCTCAGCCGTGGGCGAGGGCTCCGTCGTGATCTCTGAGATACATAAATATCTGGCACAGTGCCACGCATCGAAGGAAACGAGCCTATTCTCAGAAACGCCATCCGTGCACCTCGATCCACCAGCCTACGTTGCGATAGCTTGAGGTCTCGAACTTACTCCACCGGCTCGTAGTTCAAGTTCGGCCCCAGCCAGCGTTCCACCTCAGCCACGCTCATCCCCTTACGCTCGTGGTAGTCGGCAACCTGGTCACGAGCGATCTTGCCGAGACTGAAGTAGCGCGACTCAGGATGAGCGAAGTAGAGTCCGCTCACACTCGATCCAGGCCACATCGCAAACGACTCCGTGATCCGCATCCCAGTATTCGCCTCTACATCGAGCAACTCCCAAAGCTGCCCCTTCTCTGTGTGATCCGGACATGCCGGATATCCCGGAGCTGGGCGAATACCACGATACTTCTCCTGAATGAGTTCAGCAGGCGTCAAACCCTCCGCACGTCCATAGCCCCACTCATCGCGAACTCGCTTATGCAAGCACTCCGCAAAGGCTTCTGCCAGACGATCCGCGATCGCCTCCGCCATGATTGCGTTGTAGTCGTCGTTCTCAGCCCGATAGCGATCACACAGCTCTTTCAAACCAATTCCACTTGTGACGGCGAACGCCCCGATATGGTCGGCAAACCCCGTCTCCTTGGGCGCGATGAAGTCAGAGAGCGAACGGCACGGCTCCTCACCCTCCCGGTTCGACTGTTGACGTAGAAAGTGAAACCGCTCGAGCACGCTCTCACGCGTGTCGTCCGTATAAAGCTCGACATCATCGCCCAAAGCATTCGCAGGAAAGAAACCATATACTCCGCGAGCCGTAATGAGATTTTTCTCGACGATCTGATCAAGGAGCGCCTTCCCATCCGCCAGCAGCTTGCGCGCCTCATCTCCTTGCTCAGGATGCTCAAGAATGCGCGGATAGATCCCCTTCAAACCCCACGTATGAAAGAACGGCGTCCAGTCGATAAACTCACGCAACGTCGCTAGCGGAAACTGATCGAGCACCCGTACTCCGGTAAACTCCGGTGCAGGCAGATCTTCAGCACGCCATGTAATCGGCGTCCGCCTGGCGCGCGCCGCCTCGAGCGTGATGATGGGCTGACGCGGCGCTGCATGTGCCCTGCGAATCGCTTCATACTCGGTGCGATGATTCGCAACAAACTCTGCCTTACCGTCTTCGCTTAGCAGACTAGTCGTCACCGGCACCGCGCGGCTCGCATCCAGCACATGCACCACCGGTTCGCTATAGTGCGGCGCGATCTTGACCGCCGTATGCGCGCGGCTCGTCGTCGCTCCACCAACCAGCAGCGGTAACTTGAAGCCCTGCCGCTCCATCTCCTTGGCCACATGCACCATCTCGTCAAGCGACGGCGTAATCAGACCGCTGAGCCCGATCATGTCGACCTTCTCAGCCTTGGCGCGTTCGAGAATCTTCTCGCTCGACACCATCACGCCCATATCGATCACTTCATAGTTGTTGCAAGCCAGAACCACACCGACAATATTCTTGCCGATGTCGTGTACATCGCCCTTCACAGTCGCGAGGAGGATCTTCCCCTGCGCTTTGACAACCTGCCCAGCCGCCTCCATCGCAGCCTTCTCGGCTTCCATGAATGGCGTGAGATGCGCAACGGCCTTCTTCATCACGCGAGCCGACTTCACCACTTGCGGAAGAAACATCTTGCCCGCCCCAAAGAGATCGCCGACAACACTCATCCCCGCCATCAACGGCCCTTCGATCACCAAGAGCGGGCGGCCCAGCTTCACCCGCGCCTCCTCCGCATCGATCTCGATATACGCGTCGATTCCTCGAACAAGCGCATGGCTCAGACGCTCTTCCACCGTCCCATTGCGCCACTCTTCGGTCTGCTTCTCGGTAACGACCTTGTCGACACCCTTCAGCTTCTCGCCATGCTCAACCAGCCGTTCCGTCGCATCCGGTCGGCGGTTCAATAGCACATCCTCGACCAGAACCTTCAGCTCTGGCTCAATCTCCTCATAAACCTCGAGCATCCCAGCGTTAACAATGCCCATATCCATACCCGCCGCAATCGCATGGAAGAGAAACGCCGAGTGCATCGCCTCGCGAACCTTGTTATTACCCCGAAAGCTGAACGAGATATTCGACACGCCGCCGCTCACCTTCGCATGCGGCAAATTCGCCTTGATCCAACGCGTCGCATTGATGAAATCAACCGCGTAGTTGCTGTGCTCCTCCATCCCCGTCGCAACCGTCAGGATGTTCGGATCGAAGATGATATCTTCCGGCGGAAAACCAACCTGATCGACAAGAATCCGGTAGGCACGCTCGCAGATTCGAATCTTCTCCTCAAAACTCGCAGCCTGCCCGTCCTCATCAAAAGCCATCACCACGACGGCAGCACCATACTTCAGGATCTTGGCAGCGTTCTCGCGAAACCGCGCCTCGCCTTCTTTCAACGAGATCGAGTTGACGATGCCCTTGCCCTGCAGGCACTTAAGACCAGCCTCGATCACCTCCCACTTTGAGGAGTCCACCATGAATGGAACCTTCGCCACCTCGGGCTCGCTCGCCAGTAGCTGTAGGTAGCGAGTCATCGCCGCGACGCCGTCGATCATCCCCTCGTCCATGCAGATGTCGATCACGTTGGCGCCATTCTCGACCTGCTGCCGTGCGACACGAACCGCTTCCTCGTACTTGCTCTCCTTGATCAGCTTCGCGAACTTCGGCGAGCCCGCCACATTCGTCCGCTCGCCAAGCATGATGAAGACGCCAGGCTGCTGGGTAAACGGCTGCGATCCAGAGAGGCGAAGCGGCTTCGTCTCGACTGTCTTTCTCGTCTGCACACTGTCTGTCAAACTCAAGCCGCAACCTCGTTCCTCTGCACCACACGCGGAGCTTCGCCCTCAAGCGCCTTGGCAATCGCCTCAATATGCGCAGGAGTATTCCCACAGCAGCCACCTGCAATATTCACCAGACCTGCCCGCGCAAACTCCCCAAGATAACGGGCCATATCCTTCGGCCCAAGATCGAATCCAGTCTCCGACAACGGGTTCGGCAACCCCGCATTCGGATAGCAAGAAATTGCCACGTCCGCCTTCTCAGAAAGCTCACTGAGAAATGGAAACATCAAGTCCGGCCCCAGCGAGCAGTTCAGCCCCACCGACAGCGGCTTCACATGCTTCACCGCATTCCAGAAAGCCTCCGTCGTCTGTGCCGAGATCAGCGTCTCTCCGCCGCGGCCAACCGCCGCCGAAATCATCACCGGCAGATCCTTCCCCTCCTGATCAAACACCTCGCGAATCGCCACCAGCGCCGCCTTCGCATTGAGCGAGTCAAAGATCGTCTCCACCAGCAATAGATCTGATCCGCCAGCGATCAACGCCCGTACCTGCTGGCTATACGCGTCCTTTACCTGGTCGAAGGTAACAACCCGAAATCCTGCATCATCCGCATCCGGCGAATTTGAAAGCGAGACGGTCAGCGGTCCAATCGCTCCCGCAACAAACCTCTGCCGCCCCGTCTCGTTCCCCACACGATCCGCCCACTCCCGGCACTGCCGCGCAGACTGCTCATTGATCTCCCACGCCAGATCGTTGAGCGAAGCGTCTTCGATGATCTTCTGATAAAACTCCGGATCTTTCCGCCCACCCTGCTCCCGTGGATCGTCTACGAAAAACTCACTCTGCGTGATGCTCGTAGCCCCAAATGTATTCGTCTCGATGATGTCCGCCCCAGCCTCCAGAAACCGCCGGTGAATGTCGCAGATCATCTTCGGCTGCGTAAGAGAGAAAAGATCCCCATTATTCAGCAGGTCCTTCGTCGAATCCTTGAAGCGCTCTCCCCGAATATCTGCCTCGGTCATGCCATAGGTGCGGATCGTCGTCCCCATCGCTCCATCGATAATGGCGATTCGGCTAGCGAGAATCTGTTCAAGAGGATGCTGGTTGGTCTTCATAACGGCTCCCTCTGGGACTACGTGACCTCTTTAAATCTGATCACGGTCAGCCCTGCAACCGTCATAGATGTCGCAGACGGAAGAAGAGGCTCAAAAGAGCCTCGCAGGCATCTCTTCATTATAGAGACCAGCCTTGTCGAAAGAACCACTTGGAGCCGTCCCTGCACCCAAGCGTATCCACGGAAGACCCAAACCACTCACCACCGTAGTACGGTGGGGCCCGTCCTTCATCCCAATCCTGTTCATATCCGCAGGGGAACGACGCGCAGATTCTCAGCAAAAACAAACCAAGCGAATCCATCGAAAGGAGAGGTCACGCATGGAGGATATTTTTGGATGGTTGTTTGGTGGACCTGATCGGGATCGAACCGATGACCTCTTCCATGCCATGGAAGCGCGCTCCCAGCTGCGCCACAGGCCCACTCTCAGGAAGGACTTCTCTTATTCTCTAGGACGATCGCGTATTCGTCAATGCGCACGAAATAAACCCCTCCTCCACGCCCCCTCCTGGACACCTCTGCCGAGGCGGAAGTCCCGCAATTCCATGACGCTCTTGACCTTTCCACAACACTTGGAACAAGCCGAGTCTGGCTGGTGTCTAAGGATTCAGAGTGAGCGAGCACTCTGCCGCCGGCGGCGCACTTCTTATCTCTCGTAACCGTCTCGCTCGACAACCGCTGTTCGAACGTCGTACCTTAAAGGGCACCCGATATGCAGGCGGGCATGGCAGTGGGAAATCTCGCAAGCGCGATAGGCATTCGCACCGAAGAAGCGTCGCTCGTCGCCGACCTCAAGGCCGGCTCCGAAGAGGCATTCGCCCTGCTCATCGCCCAGTATCACCAGCCGCTCTACTCCCTCATCAGCCGCAGCCTCAACGACCCCGCAGACGCCGCCGACATCACCCAGGAAGTCTTCATCAAGGTCTTCCGTAGCATCCGCAAATTCAACGGCGACGCCAGCCTGCGCACTTGGCTCTACCGCATCGCCCTGCACGAAGCCTCCAATCAGCGACGCTGGTGGTCCCGCCACAAGCGTCAGGAGATCACCATCGACGCGCCGCTCGATTCAAGCGACGCAGACTCCTCCGGCGAAGGCTTCTCGCTCGCTTCCACCTTGGCCGACCACTCCCGCTCCCCCTACGATCAGGCCGCCCAGGGCGAGCTCCGCATCCGCGTCGAAGCCGCCCTCCGCGAACTCCCCGAGGCCTACCGCACCGTCGTCGTCCTCCGAGAGATCGAAGACTTCTCCTATGAGGAGATCGCCGAAATCCTTGACGCCAACATCGGCACCGTCAAATCTCGCCTCACCCGCGGCCGTGCCGCCCTGCGAACCTTACTCGCCGCAGAAAATAGACCAGCGCAACACCGCGAAGTTAACAATCCAGCCCCCCAGCCGCAGCATCCCATCTACACGGAGGCAGGCCGATGAGCTGGATCGAAGATCTTCACTCCGAAGACCGGGCGACATACCTTGAGCACGGAGCAGATGGTTCCCTTAGGCCCAGGCCCTTCGACGATTGCCTGTCTATCCGCGCCGCCTTCTCCGACTATCTCGACGGAGCCGTAAGCGGCCACGAGATGCATGCCATCGCGGCCCACCTCGACTCCTGCATAGAGTGCGCTGGCGAGTTCGCCACATGGCGCGCCATGCAGAGCGCGCTCTCCAGCCTCCGTACCGAAAAAGCCCCTGCGGACCTTGGCCTCAAGCTTCGCGTCGCCATCTCGCAGCAAAAAGCCCAGCGCGACACCCGCTGGATCGACAAGTTCACCGTCCGTTGGGAGAATGCCCTCCGCCCCCTGCTCATTCAGGTCTCCGCCGGACTGGCTGGCGCGGTCGTCCTCATCGGCACCATCGCCTTCCTGCTCGGCGTCGTCGCCGCACCGCAGCCCGTCATGGCCAACGACGTCCCACTCGAAGCCGTAACCGTCCCGCACTACCTCTACTCGGCCGCCGCACCGCGCCCCATCCTCACCGATCGCGATACCACCATCGTCGTCGAGGCCGCCATCAACGCTCAGGGCCAGGTCTACGACTACCGCATCGTTGAGCCCGAGACTCCCGAGGTCCAGAAGCAGGTCGCCGAGCAGCTCATGCTCTCCGTCTTCGCTCCAGCCAGCGTCTTCGGCGCGCCCGCACGCGGCCACATCGTCCTCACCTTCGCCGGCATCTCCGTTCGCGGCTAATCGTTCCAGAGAACCACGCAAAGCGATCACCCACCACGAAGTGGTCGCCGCCCGCGTAGGGCGCCCGTCCGGCAAGACAATCCTTATAAGACCCCATCCCAAAGCCGCAACTCCGCATCCTGCGGCCGCTCCTCCACCCGGCTCACTCCATCGAGCACCATCGTCTCCCGCGTCCCACTCCGATACTGAGGCCAAGCCGGCAGCCCCTCCGCCACCGGAACCTCACCCCGGATAAACCCCGCCCACGCCGCATGCACCTGCTTTGCGAGCTTCGCCTCCGCCAGCGCATTCTCCACCGCCACATGCGGCTTGTCCCACACCAGTCCTACGTCCAGCGAGTGATACGCCTCTCCCGCCATCCGTCCACTCGTCTCCGCAAAGTCCAGCCGATACATCCACGCCGTCCCGCCGCCCCGCACATGCGCATCCACCACCCGCACCGACGGCACCCAGTACTCCTCCGCCGTCAGCGCCCGAATCCGCCGTTGCTCTACCCCCATCTCCGGATACAGATCCTTGTACTTTGCTTCAATCCCTAAAAACCGTTCAATCCCCATATTCCCCACATCGCCCGCCGTCGGATCCCGCATCGGCTTCGCCCCGATAAACAGCGCACTCTCCTCCCGATTCGTCCCAATCAGCAGCCGCTTCCCACGCGTCGCTCCCGCAGCAATCGTCCCCACCGGCACCCTCGGCAAAAACTCCCCATCGATCTCCCCCCGCAGCGGAAAGTGCTGCGGCCATCGCTTGATAAACGCCGTCTGCGCCGCGATCAGACTCATCCCCGGCTCCGTCAGCAGTGCGCTCACCGCCTTCCCTGAACCAGCCTTCCAGTCCTCCCCAAACCCCACCGCCACCTTCGCCGCATTCTCCCGCGACCAAACCCGCTCCGCCCCACCGCTCTCCGAGATCACCTGGTGAAACAGCCCCTCCGCCGCCGGCGCGCCCATCAAAATATCCGCCAGCTTCGCCCCCGCGCTCTCGCCCCCAATCGTCACCCGCAGCGGATCCCCGCCAAACGCCGCGATATTCTCCTTCACCCACTCCAGCCCGCGCACCAGGTCCCGCAGCGCATTGTTCCCACTCCCCGCATACGACGCCCCCAGCAGCGCCTCCACATCCAGAAACCCGAACACCCCCAGCCGGTACGCCACCGTCACAACGACGATCCCCTCCCGAGCAAACTCCGCCCCGTCATAGATCGACTCGAAGCTATGCCCGCCGAGAAACCCTCCTCCATGAATCCAACAGAACACCGGAAACGGTCCCTGCCCCTCCGGCGCCCACACATTCAGATACAGGCAGTCCTCGCTATGCTCCACCCCCGCCTCACCCGTCTGCATCGGCGAAGCCGAAAACCGCGTCGCATCCCGCTCACCCGTCCACGCCGCCGCCTTCTCCGGAGCCCGAAACCGCAGTGCCCCCACCGGCGGCTTCGCAAACGGCACCCCGCGAAACACCCTGGCCCCATCCACCCGCTCCCCACGCAGCGCACCCAACCGCGTCTTGACAACAATCTCAGCCTTGGCCGGACCACCCGCCACAAACTGCCCAAACAACCCACCACCCCGCACCGCAACCGCCGCCATCCCACC
>Ga0116227_10010986_pt1 | contig 15472 bp, 16 predicted proteins | sample S1TSphgellanicum_FD_89693 | JGI IMG/M metagenome (GOLD analysis project Ga0116227, IMG submission 89693) | Host-associated microbial communities from peat moss isolated from Minnesota, USA - S1T2_Fb - Sphagnum magellanicum MG | ecosystem: Host-associated > Plants > Peat moss > Unclassified... | reverse complement strand
GCCGCTTTTAAACTGAGCTAGATTTAACTCTAAGACTTGCTATATAAGGGATTTAGCATCTCTATGACTATATTATATTTTCTTATATAGCGAAAACTTATCACTTCTTTATCGGGAGAGCCAGGAGATCCATTGTTGAACGTAAATATCAAGTAGTTGAAGCAATTTATCTGCCATCGGGTTAGGAGCAAGTTATGAATAATTTGTATTATATAAGTGATTATAATGCATTGTGAGAAGCTATTACTGTAAAAAAGAGAGTTGCATCGCCATAGCTGCTATGCAACTGCATATTCTGTATACTCTCTCACTTCAGGAGGATGAAAAGCCAGAACAATGTGGTCTTTAGCTACTCCAGCAGCAACTAGCTCAGTGGTGGAGATGTACAGTATTTTTTAGAATAAAGTGGTAATCCTATACCAAGTGTGAAAGAGTCTAAATAAAATAGCTAAAATAGCTATAGCCGCCTTCCACAGAAACAGGTGTCGGCGGAAATATTGAATAAGTTAAGGAAAATTTAGGTAGCACCTCTACTCCTATCAAATTGTATTCCACCTGACTTGAACACACCCTATGACAACTGAAGTACATCCACAACAACCCTCCAATCCCTTTGGTGAACTGGTACAGGAGACACTAGCTTTAACTCGGCGCCTGTTTATTCAATTACAACGCCGTCCCTCAACCCTAGTAGCAGGAATTATTCAGCCAGTGATGTGGCTGGTACTATTTGGGGCTTTATTCCAAAATGCACCCCAAGGGTTATTTGGAAATAGCAATAACTATGGTCAATTTCTGGCAGCAGGTGTAATTGTATTCACCGCCTTTGCTGGAGCTTTGAATGCTGGGTTGCCTGTGATGTTTGACCGGGAATTTGGCTTTTTGAATCGGTTGTTGGTGGCCCCCCTGGCATCCCGATTTTCCATTGTCTTTGCTTCGGCAATTTTCATCATCAGTCAAAGCTTACTCCAAGCTGCGGTAATTGTAGCAGCAGCAGCATTTTTAGGGGCTGGACTACCTGACGCAGTGGGTTTAGGGGCTATTGCCCTCATTGTCTTCCTACTGGCTTTAGGAGTTACAGCTATTTCCCTGGGTCTCGCTTTTGCTTTACCTGGACACATAGAACTAATTGCCGTAATTTTTGTTGTCAATCTCCCCTTATTATTTGCTAGTACGGCTCTAGCACCCCTATCTTTCATGCCCCACTGGTTACAGGTTGTGGCTACCCTCAATCCCCTCAGCTTTGCCATTGAACCAATCCGCTATCTCTATTTGCACAAAGATTGGGGATTAGCTAGTGTAGTCATGGGAGCTCCCTGGGGTAATGTTACCTTTGGGGGAGCGATGCTAGTGTTACTGAGCTTTGCTCTGGTTGCCTTACTAAGTATTCAACCCCAACTCCGGCGCACTCTTGCTTAGTAGAGAAGTTATGAAAACACAACTTTTACCATTTACCCTTCTAATTACCCCTGTAGCTGGATTGTTGCTCATGGCACAGCCAACCTTGGCTCAACTGAGCACCTACGATTCCGATCCCAGTCTAACTACCACAGGAGACGGCAATCCAATGCCCTCTGGTGATTTAGGTAGTATAGACCCACTGCAGGTAATGCAGTTGTTAAATAATGCCGCAGGTACGGCGAATCCTGATCAAGAGGATCAACAGATCGATTCAGCTGCAGATGCTTATAAAGCCCAACAAACGCAAAGATTTCAACAGCCACAACCAACTTCTAGAAATATCGTACCCGGCAATAATTAAATCTCAGGGAATTTAAGATTATCACCTCATACTTTACTCAAGTTAAGATGATCACCTCAAATCCTACTCAAGTAGGGTCTGAGGTGATTAATTGTCAGAAACTACAGTCCTAGAGTAGCTAGAACATCACTAGCATGGGTAGCTGTGTTAACACTGGCATCAACGTGGGTAATTTTACCATCGGGACCAATGATGTAAGTAACACGCTTAGCGTAACCACCACCATCGACATCATAAGCTTTGATCAGGGCTTTGTTGGTATCAGCCAAGAGAGGAAAATTCAGGTTATATTTCTCAGTAAAGGCTTGATGAGAAGATTCATCATCAGCACTGACCCCAAGAACTACAACATCTTTAGTTTGATAGTCTGGTTGGGCATCCCGGAAACTGCAGGCTTGCTTGGTGCAGCCTGGGGTGTCATCCTTGGGATAGAAATACAAAACCACTGTCTTGCCGGCAAAATCTGATAGGGAGACAGTATTGCCATTCGTATCTTTAGCGGTAAATGCAGGTGCATTTGCACCAACTGTTAAAGGCATAATTTTTTGGGTAATCAGTACTCAAAAATTTTAACTCCTAACTAGTCCAGTCCCCAATCAGGTAAATTAATTCATTCCCACTTCTGGTCCTCAGTCCCCTTGTGAACAACCAAAAACCGAAGACGTTTTCCTATACTCGCAGTACATTAGAACGAGCAGAGCGATCGCTGATATGTTCGCCCTTTAACCTCCGCCTATTTGTACAGATGCGCTACAGTAGCGTATCGTTGAGTAGCATTGCCCTAGAAAATGGTACTCAACAGGGCTATACCAAACGCCCTTTGTCAGAATTGGTATGTGACAATGCTTTGTCCTGGCTGATTCAAGTAGGCGTACTGCGGCGAGAAGTTGATGGTCAGGGAATAACGAATAGTTTTCGTCTAACTCCCCTAGGTCATCAATTGATAGAACAATTCCCAGAAAAAAACTGGCGTACTCCTACATGGAGTGAACGCTTAGCTGATGCTTTAATTCGTTGGTTTCGACTACCTTTTTAGTCATCTGACTCCCTGGTTATCATCCACCTTAGAAATTACACCGCCCATGAAATCAATTATGGTAGTGGGGACAACATCCCACGCAGGGAAATCACTCTTAACTACAGCTATATGTCGGATTCTATCGCGGCGGGGCTGGCGGGTAGCTCCCTTTAAAGGTCAAAATATGGCTTTAAATGCCTACGTTACCGCCAGTGGTGGAGAAATTGGCTATGCTCAGGCAGTACAAGCTTGGGCAGCAGGAGTTATCCCTTGGGTAGAAATGAACCCAATTTTACTTAAACCCCAAGGGGATATGACCTCCCAGGTAATCATCAAAGGGAAGGCTACGGGTAAGGTCAATGCTAAGGATTACTACGAGCAATATTTTGAACTGGGTTGGCAGTCAATAGAGGAATCCCTAGAACATTTAGCCACAGAATTTGATTTGCTGGTCTGTGAAGGTGCTGGAAGTCCAGCAGAAATTAACCTCAAGCACCGGGATTTGACAAATATGCGCGTGGCAAAACACTTAAATGCCCCTACCCTATTAGTAGTCGATATTGAACGGGGTGGAGCTTTTGCCCATGTAGTGGGGACTCTAGATTTACTAGAACCAGAGGAACGGGCCCTAATCCGGGGAGTAGTTATTAACAAATTCCGAGGTCAGCGGGACATCCTCGAACCGGGGATCAAGTGGTTAGAGGAACGCACTGGGATTCCTGTTGTTGGAGTCATTCCCTACTTAGAAACGCTGTTCCCAGCGGAAGATTCCCTCGATCTGCTAGAACGTAGGTCATACAAGATTCAAGCAGACTTGAACATTGCCATTATCCGCTTACCGAAAATTGCCAACTTTACCGATTTTGACCCCCTAGAATCCGAAACAACTGTTACTGTTAGATACATTAACCCCAAACAAGATTTAGGGCACCCGGATGCAGTGATCATTCCTGGAACAAAGACAACAATTGCCGATCTGCTGCTGCTGCAAAAAAGCGGGATGGCAGAAGCTATCCAAAATTATGCCGCCTCCGGTGGTACAGTATTAGGTATTTGCGGCGGTTACCAAATGCTAGGGCAAAGTATCTCTGACCCAGAAGGGTTGGAGGGACAATCTGGCAAATTCCCAGGATTAGATTTATTACCTATAAAAACTGTAATCACGGAACAAAAAGTAGCTCGCCAGCGCCAAGTAAGCTCCAATTATCCACAGATGGGTTTACCAGTCAGTGGGTTTGAAATCCACCAAGGGCGATCGCGCATCGAAACCCAAGGAGTAGACCCCCAGAGCTACCAACCCCTATTTGATGATCCCAACCTGGGTTTAGTAGACAGTTGTCAATCCGTTTGGGGTAGCTATCTTCATGGACTATTTGACAATGGTCCTTGGCGACGTGCATGGTTAAATCGTCTGCGTCAGCAACGGGGTCTAAAATCTTTGCCCACAGGTGTTGCTAACTATCGAGAACAGCGAGAGCAAATTCTGGACTCACTAGCTAGTGAAATTGAAAACTATTTAGACTTAAATCCGTTTCTCTCTTAACTAGAATGAGTGTTCGCATCCGTTTTTTACCAGATGATATCACCGTTGATGCCGAAGTGGGAGAAGCCCTGTTAGATGTCGCAAATCGATCAGGAGTATGGATTGCCACAGGCTGTCTCATGGGATCATGTCATGCTTGCACTGTAGAAATCGGGGATGGGGAGATCATCCGGGCATGTATTACCGCTGTCCCCCCAGGAAATCAGGAGTTGACAATTAATGTTTTTAGCGATCCAACGTGGTAATTTTGCCTTAACAACATGGACAAGGACTGGAATCAGCGAACCTCTACTAAGGCTGACTGATGAGCGAGTTCGTTAATTTCGAGGCGACAGAGCAGAAGATAACCATGATTTGATGGCAAGGGATATTGCCAGCACCTCACACTGGGAAGCCGACATAAAATTATTAGCTCAAGGACCAGAACCAGTAAACCAAAAAGTTTTTTATAAACCTTGACAACTGATGCTATTCATGGCAGATACAAACATCTTATTAATGCTAATTTCTCTTTTAGATCCAAATCATATAGGAATCCTATTTGATTTTTGGAAAAACCTCAGTATACCTAAATTATCTGTAATCCTCGTTGCTCTTGTACGGAAACAATTTCTCCGAATCAAACCGGATTCCTATATTTTGGTTCTTTATAGAAATCTGTTACACATCACAAAACTTGGGAGAATTTTGCAACTTTATCTTATTACTTTAGCATAACAAGTACAAAGATCCGATATTACTTTCTGTGGTGAGGGCAGAATTAATTCTGATTGTTTCCAGTGGAAAGTGCGGATTGTGGGTTGAAAAATAGAAATTTTTCTTTCTCCAAAGTAGATGCTCGAAAAGCACCTTTTAGCAAGCTATTATTTATCTACTACCATCATCAGCTATTCCACTCCTACCTATCAGCACATTCAATTTGGGGATCGCTTGCTCTATTGTTGACAATTTGTTACAAAAGTACAAGGAACTTCTAGAAACCCAAAACTAATGTTAGGCGGACTTACTGGTTTAACAGATCCAACGGGCACTGATTGGGGAGAGCGAATGCTCAACACAGTTGCTAGACAAACGATTCGCCACTTGTTCACCCACAGCGAATCAGTAGAAGTCTCTGTCCGCTGCTATCCCTCCAGCAAATTGCTGCAGGGCAGCATTGATAGCTTTAAGATGAGCGGTCGTGGTTTGGTGATCCGGAAAGATTTTGGTGTTGAGGAGATGTCGTTTGAAACGGATGCCGTTGCCATTGACTTTAGCTCGGTTTTAAGCGGCAAGCTCAGTCTCAAGCAACCAACCCAAGCGGTAGCCCAAGTGGTTTTATCAGAGGCAGGTATTAATAATGCGTTTCAGGCTGAATTAGTAAAAAAGCGCCTGCTGAATCTCTCTGCACCATCTTTAACAACATTGTCAGCTGGTCAACCAGTTTCTTTTACGGAAGTTAAGGTAGAGTTATTACCGAACAATTGCTTGCACCTTATAGCTAAGGCAGATCTGAACAACGGCGAATTCATTCCCTTGAGTATGACCTTAAGTATAGGGATTGAAAAACGGCGGCGAGTTTCCTTTAAAAACCCAAAAATTGACCTTGATGGTGTATCAGAAGCAAAACGGGAAATTTCCCAAGCCTTCAGTCTGGCACTAGTGGAAATTTTAGATAATATGGTCGATTTAGATCGCTTTGACTTAGATGGGGTAAAAATGCGCCTGAATCGTTTAGAAACAGAGGGCAAGAATTTGATTTTTAGTGGCTATGCGGAGATTGAGAGAATTCCTCATAGTTCTTGAAGAGAGTTGGAGAATTTGGATTTTGGATTGGGGGATAAAGAATTTGAGATTTTAGATTAGGGGAAAAGGAATTTAAGGGATAGCAGTATAAAGCGGGACAATTGAGGACGGTTATTCCCCTGCTGGAGGGGCTATAATTCTCTAGACTCTATGGTTAGAGGGCTAAAACTCTTGCTCTATAAGATGTCCCGCCTTAAGTTGGTACCCAATTTGAAATTTTTGATTGGGGGACAAGGAATTTGAGATTTTTGATTGGGGGAAAACAGATCAATCAGCCTCCCTGCCCCCTGCCCCTTTACCTACCCACACCTACATATTGGAATCCAGCCCGTACCATTTTTTCTGGATCAAGGAAGTTACGACCGTCGATGATCACGGGGTGGAGCATTAATTTTGCCATCTTGGTATAGTCTAGGTGGCTAAATTGCTGCCATTCAGTTACGAGCACTAAAGCATCACAGCCATCGGCTAGCCGTTCAGCGTCAGTTTCCACTAGTACCCCAGACAGACCGTGACGCATACCTGTTTGGGAGACAATTGGGTCGTAGGCTTTGACTTTGGCCCCCAATCGATTGAGTTGCTCAATCAAGTTGAGTGAGGGGGCATCGCGCATATCGTCGGTGTCGGGTTTGAAGGTCAAACCAAGTAGCCCAACGGTTTTACCTTTGAGAATTTTGAGGACTTGTTGCAGTTTTTCTACGGCAATGAGGCGCTGGCGTTCGTTGACGCTGACTGCGGCTTTTAATAGCTGAGTTTCATAGCCATAGTCATCGGCGGTATGGATCAGGGCAGCTACATCTTTGGGGAAGCAAGAACCACCCCAGCCAATGCCTGCCTGTAAGAATTTGTTACCTATACGAGAGTCCAGACCTATACCCTTAGCTACTTGGGTAACATCAGCGCCCACGCGATCGCATATATTGGCAACTTCGTTGATAAAACTAATTTTGGTGGCGAGAAAGGCATTAGCGGCATATTTGATCATTTCTGCCGAACTTAGGTCTGTGACTAGTACGGGTATTGGGGGTAGGGTTTGATCAGCCGCATATTGACGCTCAATGATGGGGGTGTAGAGTTCCTTCATCAAACTGATGGCCTTGGGGCTATTGCCACCTAAAATGATGCGATCAGGGTTAAAGGTGTCATACACAGCTGAACCTTCCCGCAGAAACTCTGGATTGCTAACTACGTCAAATATTGTGCCCATTTCTGGTAGTTTTTCGTCAATTAGTCCCCCACCTGCGGTGACAGGAATTTTTTGGCGTTCTGCAATCCCATCTAAGACTATCATCCGTACCCAGTCACCAGAGCCAATGGGAACTGTGGATTTGTTAACAATTACCTTGTAACCTCCGTTAAGGTTAGCTCCGATTCCCCGGGCCACAGCTTCTACATAACGGGTGTCACTTTCACCCGTAGGTAAAGGTGGGGTACCTACGGCGATAAATAAAATTTCACCGTGGCTGACCCCTGCACTAAGATCTGTAGAAAACTGAATTTTCCTAGTATTAATAGCAGACTGTATGATCTCCGAAAGTCCTGGCTCAAAAATAGGGGACTGCCCGGACTTCATCAGTTTGACTTTTTCTTCGTTGTTGTCTATACAAATCACATCATGCCCAATATGCGCCAAGCAAGCACCTGTGACTAAACCCACATAACCTGTACCAATTACGCAAACTCGCATTTTGCTAACTCCTCACTTTTTCTAAGTTTTCTGCTATTGATGACTTTTAATACGTTCACGGAAATCTTCTATCGTCAGTTTTAACCCTTCTTGCAGAGGAATAGTGGGTTCCCAGTTTAACCAGTTTTTGGCTTTGGTAATATCGGGACGACGGCGACGTGGATCGTCTGCTGGTAGCGGCTCAAACTTTATTTGTGCGTCTGGATTGATCAGGTTTTGTATTGCTTGTGCTAATTCTAATATGGTATATTCATCGGGATTACCGAGATTCACAGGTCCAGTGTACTCGCAATTCATTAACCTAATTAGTCCTTCTACTAGGTCTGATACGTAGCAGAAGCTCCGAGTTTGTGTCCCTTCTCCATAGACTGTTAAAGGAATACCTCGCAGTGCTTGGACTACGAGGTTACTCACTACTCGACCATCGTTTTCTAACATCCGTGGTCCATAGGTATTGAATATCCTTGCTACCCGAATTTCAACTTTATTTTGTCTGTAGTAGTCAAATGCTAAAGTCTCAGCAATTCGTTTGCCTTCGTCGTAACATGAACGGATACCAATGGGATTGACGTTACCTCGATATTCTTCAGTTTGCGGATGGATTTCTGGATCGCCATACACTTCACTGGTTGAGGCTAGTAAAAACCTGGCTTTCACACGTTTGGCTAAACCTAACATATGTAGCGTTCCCATGACGTTAGTTTTCACGGTTTTGACCGGGTTGTACTGGTAGTGTACTGGGGAAGCTGGACAAGCTAGGTGATAAATTTGGTCTACTTCTAGGCGAATTGGTTCAGTAATGTCGTGCCGGATCATCTCAAAGTTGGGATGGTCTCCCCATTTGAGGATGTTACGCTTATGCCCCGTGTAAAAGTTATCTAAACAAATCACTTCATGTCCTGCGGGAATTAGTCGATCAATCAGGTGAGAACCAATAAACCCAGCACCACCAGTTACTAAAATTCTCATAGTTTCTTAGTTAGCTAAAACAGCAATAAGGTGATTGCCTACCTGCCAGGGAGACAAAGAGATGAATTGTGAGGGAGTCTACGACGCTAGTGATGACTAAATGTACGTACATCCCCAGGAATACGACTATTAAGCAGTCAATGGTTGACTACTGATATTAGCCTAGACTGTATTCTCCCATACCGATGTAGGACAATGACAATTACAGATATTCCCAGTTTTATCAACTAGTTGGAATCAAATAACGAAGTGCAAAATTGAGCTTCCCAATTTTATAGCGATGCCTATGGCGAAAAGTGAAAAGGTTTTAATAAATTTCTTCCCTCTTGCCCTTTCTCTAATTATTAGATCTAAGCTTTTATACCTCCCCACTTACTTGAATCAGGTATATTCAAAATTTTATTGTTTAATTAGGCAAAAAACCAATAGGAATCGATTTTTTGGACCAAAATTTACTAAATCTTCAAGCAGATAAAGGGGTTTCATGCTTTGAGACATGGCTAATTGATCATGGATAGCTACAAGCTCCTACACTTTTAGGTAATAACTCTAACCTGGGATATTCCTGTGCGTTGTGGTTCTCCTAGCATGACGATTGAGCAGGTAAGTTCCCTAGCTAAATGGGTTGTAACATCGCTAATAGCTAATCCTCGATGGTTAGTAGGATTACGGTTTAAGGGTAACACTACCAGGTCATACAATCGTGCAGCTTGGAGAATTGCCTGGGCAGAATTTTCATGGGGGATGATTTGAATTTCTGGTAAATTGGGCAAAGCCGATTGAGAGACTAATTGGCTAAGATGTAATCGCCTGGCGGTAATTTTACTCGCACTGATACGGCGATCGCAAACATTGAGCACGGTAATATGACTCTGATTAGTCTCTGCGAGCATCTGGGCGAATTGTACGGGTCCAAGGACAGAGGTGGTTAGATCTTCCATGGGGACGAGGATACGCTGGATTTTTTTGGGTGACTCGACTAATCGAGCCACAGCCACTGGACAATGGGTTGACCACAGTACACTATCAATTACATTGCCGAATAGACGTGCCCACAGTCCAGTGCGGTTCCCCCAACCCATGACGATTAAACTAGCCTTTTGTTCACGGGTAGCTCGGCTAATTCCCTGAGCCAAGGCATTATCAATTCGCAGTAACGGGGCGGTGGTAACCCCTAGTCCCTGAATTTGATCTGTGGCTTTTGCTAGTAACCTTTCACTCTGCTGCCAAGAAGCTTCTAATTGGGGTGCATCCATCTGCGCCGTAGCGGTGGCGATCGCTAATGGTATAAGCTTGCCATTGGCTTGACGTACTAATAAGGCCGCCATTTCCATCAAATACTGTTGAGTTTGGGTGTTGTTGATTGGTACAACAACAGTAAATGTGCGGTTCTGTAGTACTGGTGTTAACGTAGGTCGGACAGACGTACTTAATCCTGCGGCCACCCAGCTAGTAATCATTGGTCCCAAAGTGGCAGTAGTGATCATGAGAATAATGACGCTGTTTAAGACCTCTGGTGGTAGTAACCCAGATCGAAATCCCACTAAGGTTATGCCTAAGGTTGTGCCTATTTGGGGCAGACTTACAGACCAGATGGTGAGCATTTCTGTCCAGTTGTACCGATAAACCAACTTTGTTAATAAAGCAGCGATCAATTTACTGACAATTACACCAATGATCATCAACAGTGTTAACTTGATTGTGCCGGTGCTGTAGACAAAGGTTGGCAAATTGACAAGTAAGCCCAGGTCAACAAAAAAAATTGGGATGAATAACAGATTACCCACAAACACTACTTTTTCCTTCAGAGGTCCTGCACTTAGAGTTTCATTGACTGCTAGCCCCGCTAAAAAAGCCCCAAAAATTCTCTCTACCCCAATTATTTTAGCTACAGCAGCAGCTATAAATACGGACAGCAACACAAATATAAACTGGTTTCCCTCGTCATCTCCAGACCGCCGGAAAAACTCTTTGCCTGCCCAGTCAAAGCCAAGCAAAACGATGCAGCCGTAAATAGTCAAGCAACCCAATAAGCTGAATAGCCCTGGTAAGCTGAATACCTCAGCCTGGGCAGCTGCACAAACGGCTAGGATCAGCAATGCGCCTAAATCAGTAAATACCGTACCGCCAATTGTAGCGGTGACAGCTTCGTTATTGATCACTCCTAGGCGACTAATAATTGGGTAGGCCAGCAAGCTCTGGGAAGCAAACAAAGAGCCAATTAATATGGCTGTATTCCATCTCCAGCCCATTATCCCCCCGAAGAAGGTCCCAAGTAATAGGGGTACGCTAAAGCTGAAGGTACCAAAACCCAAGGAACGATTTTTGTGCTGCCAGAACTGCTCAATGTCAACTTCTAGTCCAGCGACAAACATGAGGTAAACTAAGCCAATTTCGGAGAGTAGGGTCAGCATTGGACCATCTGGCTCAAACAGATTCCAGCCAGATGGACCGAGTAAGATCCCAGTGCCAACTAGCCCTACTAATCCTGGCAGTCTTAGCCTCTCAAACAAGATCGGTATAACTAAGATCACCACTAGCAAAATAGCAAAAGGCACAATTCGTTCCTCTCCAAGAACGTGGAAGATTGGTTCTAGAGCAAGAACTGGTGATGTGAGTTCCATATTTAGAACTAGAGGGGGTGACTCTTATGGTGATGCAGTGAAAACCCTGAGCAATATCAAGATAAAACTAACTAATACTTCCTAGATAGTTATCTAGGATTTGTAGCGAGGGATATACATCGTAAAGCCTATTCAACTTGGGATGGAAAAATTTAACTAAAAATTTTAAATTTTTCTTTGGCTAGAGTTAGCAGTTTTCCTATACGTGGATTTGGCTCAAAATAAACCGCAAGCGATCATAATCATCTTTGAGCAATATACTCAGACTCCGACCAGCTTTAATCAACCATTCTCGGTCGGCTTTACGTAACTGGTAGACTCCCCGAATAGCAGCTGCGATGAGAGACTCTACTGGTGCAGCATTGATTAAAAGAAGCGTCCGGAGAAAATCTAGGTTATCGGTGAATTTAATAATTACGTCTGGTTCACATCGATAAACAGCTTGATGTATTTGTGGTGGACGGGGTGGTAGATACTGGTATAGATTTTGGGATGGTTGTTTAAATCCCACTATCGCTGCCCGAAATTCAGTTTTGAGCATAGCAAATATTTGGGGTTGTTCTTCACGTAGGTTTTCCAAGGACAACCCCAAAGCTCTAGCCCGGTGTACGGAATCTATGGGCATGGTCGTAGCGTAATAGACCACAGCATAAACTTCGTTGCCGGTTTCTTCATCTAAAGAATAGACCCAACTACCAAAAGGTGGCATTGAGGGAAAACTCAAGTCTTCTGGCTCCAAACACTGGGCTAAAAATTCCGTAGTTGTGGTTTCGATCACCTCCGCGATATGGTCAGGATGGCGATCGCCTCTGTCGAATTGTGGTAAGGGGAGACGCATAGGTGGTAGGTGGCAGTCTCAATAAAAAAATTTCACTGCCAAGGATGAAAGAGATTCCTTGGGAGCATGTCACTTTTGAAGGTGCATAATTTGAGTGCCTTGGGAATAAGGTAGTTGAAAGCCCGAATGTAGAGCGTTTTGAGCTATGAGTATAAATACTCAATTACAAAGGTGACATGCTCTCTGATTCCTTCCCTATACCCCACCCCCTTACACCCCTCTTTCAAGTTAGGAGGGAAGATTATCTAGGAAGAGAAAAGGTAGGGAGATGGGCCCCTTTTCCCCTTTCTCTTTCGCCTTACTTACCTTTTTTCTTACCTGTGGTTTCTACGATTTCTAATTCTGGCAAGCGAAAGGTAACTAATTTATCCCAGTTACCGCCTTCAAATAGTACAGCTACTTTGCCATCACTGAGCCGTTGCACCAGACCTTCATAACGATAATAGATATCTGCCGGATTTTTGACGCGGACGGTTGCTCCAGGCAAAATCATATTTTTACCCTCTCATAGTTCTTGTTAATAGCTTAATGCTTGTTGGTGAAAACAGGAAACCCTTCAAAAATAATACTTCTGTCGCTGGCGAAAATTAGCTACAGATTCTACTATGCCTATGGAAATAAAATTGGTCAGCATAGCAGAACGCCCATAACTCATCCAAGGTAGGGGAATTCCGGCTACAGGTGCTAAGCCAACGGTCATTCCCACGTTGATAATTACCTGAAACACAATCATTGACAAAACACCAATAGCTAATAGAGAGCCAAAGTTGTCTTTAGCGGTTTGGGCTATGTGTAATAGGCGCAGAGAAATTAAGCAGAAAACAAACAGGACTATTAAGCAACCGATAAAGCCAAACTCTTCCCCCACGGCGGAGAAAATAAAGTCTGTATGTTGCTCAGGGACAAAATTTAGCTGGGTCATTGGCCCCTTGAAAAGTCCCCAGCCCCAAACTTCTCCAGCACCAATGGCAATGCGGGATTGGTTCTGGTGGTACCCAGCCCGAAGCAGGTCTTGTCCAGGGCGGAGAAATACGGTTAGCCGATCTTTTTGATACTCTTTGAGAACATGGTTCCAGACAAAAACTCCTAACTCCCCACCTAGCACATTGAGTAGCCAGGCGCACAGAGCATTCAGCCCAAATCGTCCCCAAGGGAGAGTCCGCCACCCTACTAGGGCCATAGCCACTGCCCAGACTAAACCTAAGGGACCAAAGGATAGTTGCTTAGATAGGAATACTGGCGCTGATAGAGGCCAGGATATACCAAACAAAATAGCAGCTACAATTGGGGAAATCAGTAGGATCAACCACCCTGATTTAGCATTTGCCCAGTACAACATCCCTAAAACAATTGCCCCAAATACTAGTGATGTTGCCAAGTCGGGCTGAATAAATACTAGTCCCCACGGGATGGCAGTGAATGCTAAGGCACGGAAAAAGCTGGGTAGGGTAGCGGCTGTATTCTTATGCAATAAAGCTGCTAGGGTAATAATAACGCCTATTTTGGCAAATTCTGAAGGCTGGACGTTGAAGCCCAAGATGTTAATCCACCGCTGTGCACCTTTGGCACTAGTTCCAGCTATCATCACGGCAATCAAGCTGAAGTTTGTGAGGGTGTAGGTTGCCCAGTGCCACTGTAACAGGTTTTCGTATCGGGTGCGAGCTATGAACAGAGCGATAAAAGCACCGACACCGGACACAATCCAGTGCCACCACCAATCAGTTACTGGCTGTTTCAACTCTGTACTTAAAATCATGACACCGCCGAATATACTAACGGCAACAGGCAAACAAAATAGCAACCAGTCTACTTGGTGCCAGGGCTTGACCCAGTTGTGCCAACGAATTTTGGGGAGCGAGCGTTTAAACAACATTAGTGTGGTGTGAGTTGAGACTTAAGTTATCAACTGTATACAAGCCTTTCCAAGAACCAGACTAAAGACGAGAATTTTATGTCAAGGCAGCAACAGATACTTTACCAGCAATTGTCCTGGCAATCTGGTTTAAGGCCATAGCTGAGGCTGATTCTGGTTCGGCAACTACTATTGGTATACCCCTATCACCACCAATTCTGGTGGATATCTCTAAAGGTATACACCCAAGTAATGGTACTCCTAATTCCAATGCTGTCTTAGCACCACCACCGGAGCCAAAGATGTCGTACTGCTTATCTGGAAGGTCTGGGGGAATAAAGTAGCTCATATTTTCGACAATGCCGATTACTGGCACGTTCATCTGTTGAAACATTCGCAGTCCCTTGCGGGAATCTAACAGAGCTACAGTTTGGGGTGTGGTGACAATAACTACTCCTGCCATTGGTACTGCTTGGGCTAAAGTTAACTGAGCGTCTCCAGTGCCTGGGGGCATATCCACAATCAAGTAGTCTAATTCTCCCCACTGCACTTGATAAAGAAATTGACGAATGATTCCGTTGAGCATTGGACCTCGCCAGATTACTGGCTGGTCTGGGCTAATCAAAAAGGCCATTGAGACTAATTTGATCCCGTAATTAAAGGCAGGTTCCAAAACTTCACCTTTTTCTGTGGAACGGACGATCATTTGGGCATCAGCTAGCCCCAGCATGGTGGGGTCGTTTGGTCCATAAATATCGGCATCTAGTAACCCAACTTTCGCCCCTGTTTGAGCCAGGGCAACGGCAACATTCACGGCTACGGTACTTTTGCCAACGCCGCCCTTACCACTGGAAATAGCAATGATATTCTTGACGCCAACGATGCCTGTACGGTCAGGTAGGCTTTTTTGTTGGGGTGTTTCTGCTGTTACTTCTACCGTTACATCTGTAACTCCTGGTAACTTTTTAACAGCTTTTTGGCAATCTTCAACGATAAATTCCCGCAGGGGACAGGCAGGAGTAGTCAACACTAAGGTCAAGCTAACCTTGCCACCGTCAATTTTGATATTGCGAATCATATTCAGTTCCACCAGACTTTGACGGAGTTCTGGGTCTTGCACTGGTCGCAACACCTCTAGGACCATAAGAGAATCGAGGACGTCGTACATATATACTTTTGGTGTTGCCGCTGCAACAAAATTTCACAAACTCTTTTTATTACCTAATTGCATCTTAACTTCCTTGGGGCATTAGAGAGCGAGGAGATGGCATCCTTTCAAGGGGAGGTTTTTCAGATTAGACCAATTTTTTGGATTTTAGAACCAAAATCATGGTCTGAAACCTTAAAAATACGTTCAGTAATTCAGAATTTTCTCAATAATTTCTCGAAAACCT
>Ga0116227_10010985_pt1 | contig 15473 bp, 9 predicted proteins | sample S1TSphgellanicum_FD_89693 | JGI IMG/M metagenome (GOLD analysis project Ga0116227, IMG submission 89693) | Host-associated microbial communities from peat moss isolated from Minnesota, USA - S1T2_Fb - Sphagnum magellanicum MG | ecosystem: Host-associated > Plants > Peat moss > Unclassified... | reverse complement strand
TTTTTTTTTTGTTGTCTTTTTTTTTTTTTTTTTTTCGTCAACAACTCTTATAAACAAAACCGAGTTGGGCCTGTCTCCACATGCACTTCATGATGCAATGGCGCTCATTTGAAGAACGGTGAGGAATGTAGGTGTGAATCTTCACGTCATCTTTTCCAAGAATCTTGAATGTTTAGGTTTTTCTTCATCCTTTTGGTTTCTCATGTCTGTTCCTACCTCAAATCCTCCCTTCAATCTAAGAATCCGTAGAGTGACTCAAACCCTGGAATCATCACTACCAATCCCCATCCATCTTGTCTCTTAATGCATATGAGATGGGAATTGAAAGCCTGTGTTTTGTAGTCCATGTCACCCATAGTTCTGAGAAAGCGTCAGCTTGATTTCATGAGAACCAGGGACCCAATGCCCATCCTGCTATTAGTTTCTAATCCCACTTCTTCTTCTTCTTCTTGATTATGTTTCACACACAGTGGAGAAGAGGGAGTATGGAGATGGCCATATTTCAGTAGCTCTGATCAGTGCTTAGATCTTAGTTGATCCTCTAATCACAGAGTTTCACACAATATGTAGGTTGTCAGCTGGAACTTCAGAGGAGGATTCTGGAACTTTTGATCACAAGCGGCATCGACAGGTGCATACACAATCAAGTGCATCTTCAAGCTATGGCTCTGTGGCAACATCTGGAACAGATGTGCTCAGCTGTGATACCATTGCAGAAAGTCCAAGCAGTGTTTTGTTGTCAGCTGCTTTGAAGCAGCCAGTGTTTAAGGAGCCGGGCAGGGCTACTGGAGTTCTCAGACTTGCAGAAGTGGTGGATACAAGCTGCTGGAGCACAGACGGTGGACATGATGAGATCAGTGGAGGTAACACAAGCACATTCACATCTAGTGAGGAAGAGGACAGTCAACTTCATCAACCTTTGGGGAGTTTTCTCAATGTAAAACACAAGGGAGCTGCTTCAATTGGCCCAAATGGAAGAGCAAGAACACATATGTGGTCTGATACTGGTGGTTTACTGAGTTTGCGACTTGACACTTTCATTGAAAAAGAGAAGGACAAGATTGAATCATCTGATACTGCAGGTAGTGGTGCTCAAAGCTGGAGCAAAAGTGAGTGGTCACTTTCAGGTTCTCTTTATGGTGTAGAGTCTTCAGGTTCACAAGAAAGGCCATTTGTAGACAGATCAACAGGAAGTGGGGCAGACATCGGTGGAAGTTGCTCTATGGAAGATGGATCTAGTTTTCTAGCAAGAAGGTGCACTCAAGCCAGGAGTCAAGGGAGGCCAAGATTGGAAATAGTTGAGTCAGATCCAGTCAACTCCATGCTGCTGTCATATCTAAGCAAGCAACAGCTCTCCACTTTGGAGTTTTGCAGAACTGAAGAGAGTGTCATGTCTGGAATGGAGGGCCGAGGCAAGGAAGAGAGGAAGAGGACACTTGCAGTTCAAAAACTCTGTCCTGTGTCAATAGGTTTGCAAGGACCAATCTATGGTCTTCCAGGTGTTCAGCTGTCAAGCACAGAAAATATGAGGATGCAAGATGAGGATGGTATAAGAAGCTCTGATACCCAGCAGACCTTTGTTCTCTCTTCAGGCCGACCAAGCAGCACTGAAGGTATATTCATGATTTGTATGCTTCTCTTCAACACCTTTGCCCAGTTTTTTCTTATGGTCCTCTCTTGGTCAAGTTGGCAGAAAAAGATGGAGTCAACCCCTTGTTATTTCTAATTATGGGTCTCTTAAAGTGTGAGCATCACTGAGGCAAGATTGGACAGAGTTGCAAATGTTGCAATTCCCAACAAACATACTCTCTTTAAAGACTGGTCGTTAACCTGAATCTGCCTATGGAAGATTCTAGAACAGGATGCTGATAATCACTCTCAGTCTATATGGAAGACAGTCATCTCTCTAGAATTTCTGGCTGGGCTTCAAAGTGATCCTCAGCTTTGTGTCTGCATTTTCACTGTACAAAGTTTGCTATGGAAGTGAAACTTATGTTTCATGTAATGTGCAGAGGCAAGGTCAGGCAAGCCAATGTCAACTATTGACTGTGATTTCGATGCATACTTTGCCAAGCTCATGCTGTAACACTCTGCATACACCAGTGACCAGAGCTTGATCTTCCCTCTCTGCTCGATGTGAGCAACTTGTACATTTTACATCTGTTTTTTCCAAGTCCTCAGTACTTCTTAAGGCAATGTGCACTGCTGAATTGTTGCAACATGCATCATTTCATTGAAGGTCCTGGACTCATCTTGCTTAAAGAGTCTGTGTGCAGGACCCTGCTGCCAGTTTAGGGGCACAGACTCTAAGAGGGTTGCATGGGTCCACACCAAATGTGCTGGGCCACTTGGCAGGTCCTCACTTCTTAGCACATTTCCATCGGTTTACTGCACTTAATAGGCACACTATATTAGGGTTCAGAATCATTTGATGTAGACCTGCTAATCTTGGACTTTTAGCTGCACTTTACGAATCAATCTGATGCAGTCATTCTGTCCATCTATGGGTGCTTGCTCAATATTGGCTTGATAGGTACCTTTTACCTTCCTCGATTGGTCATGAGCACTGACCGGCTATCAAGTCATTTGGCAAATTTACAAGCACCTCTCCCAATCAGACACTGCAGTTTTTTATGTTGTCCTTGAGATATATATGTCCCTGGAGAACATGCTGGAACTATTTTCACGATGGTGATGATGATCTGATCACATGGGAGACCAGAGTGATCTGTGTTTCTATTGAGTTAGGTTTAGAATGCTTACCTGTTCTTGGCTTTCAAGTCTTTAATTATGCTTTTTTTTCACATCAGCTCTAGAGAGAGGCAAGCGGTTACATGCCACACTTACAATGAGAAAGCACTGATTTTACAGTTGTTTCTAAAATAGAGTGGGCTGTAGCCTGCAGGGTCCAGGTTCATGTGGTAGTTAATACTGAATTATAAAACGGTCTTCAATTTTTATTTGAGCCAAATTTAGCACAAACATATATGAAATGGAATTGTATACAGTTATAACATCATTAATTGCACAATGACAATGAATTTAGGATATTATTAATTATACAATGAAAATTGAATGTCATCCATACAGTATTAATTTTCAAAGCTTAGTTTAGTTAAGTGTTTCCATTTCATCAAATGAAGACTTAAGATAAAAACTTGAAATCTCTCTTAATGTTTGGGATATATTATAATGAAATCCTATTTTAAACTCTTAATTTGGTTTAATTAATCATGTTATATGTGACACTGTCAAATTGTACATTATTAGGCTATTATACCTAGTCATTTTCTCCATAACAATTAACACATGTAGAAATTAAATACATTTTGCAATGATTCATTTGATAACATTAATATATAACATTTTCTTAAACCAACCTGAAAACTCTTCAATTGCCATAACCATGTTTAATCTTCTGTTGTGGTTAGAAAGTTAAAACATATGAATATTGATCACATGGCCATATATATAGCAATTCATGTTAAAAGTGCAAAACATTTCAGTCACATGAAAAAAGTGTCAAATATTGTTGTCATGTATTGTTGATCAGGTTAGTGAGAAATGATAACATGTCAAATATTGTTGTCATGTATTGCTGATTGGGTGTAGTGAAAAATGTACTCATGTAAACGGGACGCCCATGTGTTGGGTAAATTGTGACAGTGCATAAAAATCTCCACAAATACTATGCTCAAGGAGGGTCAAGGGAATTGTAGACAATTTTTTAGGTAAGTTGTAACAGTGTCCATAAACCCTCAAAACCATTTTCTGCACTAAATCAAATGACCCACATAAAATGCAAGCTACCTTCAAAGTTCAGACCTAAGGTCTTTTCATTGTAGAAGTTAGGAATCCTAGCTCACAGCTATGTGCAGTGCCCCTCTCAGCAAATTTGCAGAACTACTTTGGGGCTTTTAAATCTTCGATAGATTTAGACCATGTAATAGAACAATTAACAATGAAATAGTTGCATTGAGTGGGGACGAGATTGACAATGCTAATATAAAAGGGAATTTCTGATTCAGATGGATGGCTTTCTTCACATGATGGATTCCTGATAATATGTGCTTGAAATTGACCACTTACTTTACAGTCATCAAATCTAAAACATGTAAAGCTATCGTTGCCCGGATCAAGCCAATGCAGAAGAACCGGCACCTCCCCAGTGACATTATATTGAAGGCATATCAAACTGCATATGCACAAGACAAGGGCTGTTTGCCTGCGTTATCCAAAATGACAACAAGTGTTGAACACATTTGATAAAGCCCTATCCAAGACTTCACAAATGGCTACCACCCTTCAACATCAACAAGGATCCTCCACGAAAAAAGGAATGAGGAACAAACTCCATCAAACATTGTGTGTACTTTGGAGGAGCAAACCTCCAGAATCTTGGTTTGCCAATGCCACAGTTTCTGACATAAAAAAGGCCCCAAAAGACATTGGAGGATGGCATAACATACAAAAGTATTCCACTACCATAGTGTCTGCCAAAATAAACTTGAGGTCAAAGAGCCATTCCACCAGTCTGATGAAGCATCGCATCAATCTCATCTCCATCCTCCATGTCAAGCTGCGTATGCAAAACAAATCACCAATAATTCTGTCAACGATAAAAAAATAATCCCAAGCAGATTAATCCTAAACCCTAGCTGCAAAAAATGGCTAACATTTGTGAAACTATGGCCATAAAAGCATGCCTGAGCTACATATCCATGGCTCGGGTTAAATATGGCTCAGCTAACTCTGGTCTATCCCTCAGAAAACAAACTAATAATCAACACTCATGCAGGCAATCTAAAGCTCCACTTCAGACATAATGATGCATGCCACTTTAACCCATAGCAAGTTCATTGTGATTGAGACAGCTGCAAACACATAAGAAAGTTTTCATTGATGCTCCAATCTGTGCAAAATGTCTATTGTTTTCCCTGTAAGAAAAACATCTGAAGCTAAAGGAACAAAGAGCAAACCCCAATTCACATTTCAAACACAGCTGCAAGACAAGATTGAGGCTGGAGTTGCAACCAAACATAGCTCATATAAACCTATGCCCTGATCTTCAAAGAAACAGCATAGAACTGCCAAATAAGTGAGAAAGAACTTAAGAAATAAGTGAGAAGTTGGTTTTAAAAGCATGAAAGAACAATTGTGTAGGTGGACTCCTTCAGGAAGAGAGTTACATAATCAACACAATAGCAAACTCCACCACAAAAACCAAGGCACAGTGTAGTCTGTGCCCAATCTGGATGGCCAAAAAAAGCCTTACTGATGTGGGAAACACATAGAAACTGAAGAAACAAACAAACTCAAAGCATGAAAGCAAGGAGAGATGGCACAAAGATCAGAGGAAGAAACCTCTGCAGGAGTCTGTTCAGCACGGAGACGCCTGCCATCAAAAAGAAAAGCAATGGACTGAGGATCCACAGACTGGCGGTCACAGTATGCATGCATCAACTTCTTCAGTGTGGCTGTGCTTTTGATCCTGAAGAACACCTCTCCACCATCCTGCAAATCAGCCACACTCTGTATGTCACTCACTCTCATTCATGGTCTTTCTTCTGAGATGTGCCATTAGATGTCCGCCTCTTCCATCTAATGGATCTATGCAGGACTTACGAAAAATAAACGATTCTTTTCATGGAGTCCGCATGCTTCAATGACACTGACCCTTCCTCATACAAAGAGGACTGAAATGGTTCCCAAGGTTATACATCCAAGCTCAAGAAATGTTTTGCAGGGAAAAAAATTCATAGAAATATCATACTTGAACTCTACACTTTGAATGCATCAAAATTGCCCCTACTGTTAAAGAAAACAAGCCTGGAATTTAGACGAATCCATGCCACTTTGGCTTCTAAAAAAGTTTGTACAATTTACAAAACCAGTATTGCAAATAGGCACAAAGGCAGCATCTCCTCAACGAATTATGATCTCAATATGTTCCAGTTCCCAAGGTCGTCTACCTTAGGGGATTGAATCTGTTTTTTTTCCCCTCAGTGCGCAAAACAGACAAAATCCTTAAAATCGCCATAACAGATATATCACGGTAAAAGAAACGACAACTTCTGAAGAACTTCTAAACTCCACACAGCTCTCTCCTCCGACCGTCTTATGGCACCGGAAAAACATAGAAACAGAAAGAAGAAAAAGAAAAAAAGAAAATAATGAGGCACGACTACAGACCAACTCTCATACAGCGTACCTGGCCCTTAACCTTGAGGTTAATGTGGGCACCACCACCGCCGTCCAAGGGCTTCTTCTCCTCCTCGTTATGAACCCCCGTGTTATTGGTGCTATCCTGAGCTCCAGCCATGATGATGATGATACTTCTTCTTCTTCTTCTTCTTCTGCCTGCTGCTGTTGCTGCTTCTGCTGCTGCAACAGTCAATAATGATGCCGACGAAGTTGCTGCTGATCCTGAAAAGACTCGGATAAAATCCAATCCTTCTTCAGAAATGTGATAAACCACTACGACGACGACAACATGAGACAAGCTTTGGACTCTTCCGCACTCGCCCAACGACAAGAGACAAGACTTTGCACTCTTCCGCACTCGCCTGCAACCCCGCCAAAACCTCAGGCTCCCGCTGCTCTCCTCCTCCTCCCCTTTTACTAGTAACTTACTAACGCCTTTGTCGTAGGTCGCTCTGTTTCTAAGAGCCTTTTTTTTCTGGCAAAAATTTAGCCAGTTGGCGACTATGTTTTTTCAAAATGGCTAAAAATGTGTGTGTGTGTGTGTTTTTTTATATTTTGAATTTTATTTTTGAAAAATCGCCAGATTTTTCTATTGGATTCTAGCGTGTTAGCCAGAAATTTGAATGATTCTTTCAAAAAAAAAATTCACTCTTGTACCTGGTCTACAGACAAATTTGGCTATTATCTTCTGGTGGATGATTGCCAGTTTGGCTACATCACAAAATTGAAAAAGAAAAGAAAAGAAAAAAGCCCTAGAACTTCAACTTACTAACAGCCTTTTTTTTTCTCCTGGCTATTTATACAGCCAAAAATAAATATAAAAAATATAAAACAGAAAAAATCAATTGCTTTGTAAGATTCTCAATAGCCATAATTCGACCCAATTTCAAGAAAAATCACCAGATTTCAATACATGGTTCAAGTAGATAGCCAAAAATATAGAAAGATGTTTTAAAATTCTGCCACATTTATTAGGAAGTTTCTAGACTAGGTAATCCCCAGGAGACCTCCGAATGTTTTTATGTGTGGGTTTAGGGTTTAGGGTTTAGGCATAAATTAAATTAATTTATTATAGCTTGTGCCTAAACTTTTGTAATTATTACAAATTAAGAAATCTGCAAAGTGATTTTCGTCTATGAGGTTTGAACTGCAGACCTTAAAGGCCACAGACTTTAAACAAAGACAGTCTAGACACACTAAACTATCCCATAAACAAAACAAAGATTATATGTTTATTGTGTTTTATAACCATTACCTGCAAAAATCTCAGAATTAAAAAACCAAGTGCTGAAATTAAGATTTAAAATTTAATTAATTATTCGACAGTTTGTTGTCGAATCCAATTAGGGAGTATGGTAGTAAGTGGTATTAGTTAAACCCATTGTTATAACCACTCATCCTCCTTTAAAAGGAGTATGGACCATTGAAGTATTGTATAATTTCAAAGGGTTGTTCACACATAAGAGTAGTAATTTGTAATGTATAGGGGGAGGTCATGCCATTGTGACATTTCACCTTGGGATTCAAGGGTGGAGCTTGAGATTCATGGCAAAATGCCCTAACAGCAAGACCTCCCCTAATGCAACAACCAAAGTAAACCACAAATCTTACACTTAATTTCTTTCTAACTAGGACCTTATACCATAATTCCCTCTAACTTGAGATCTTATATCACAATTCTCTTTTTTTACCTTGCAAGCAAGATTTTATGCTAACTAATTGCTTTCATTTAACAAAATAAAAAAGTCTTAGTGATTGTTATGTCATTGTAAATTACATTATTCACAATGTAGTTTAATTTTCAATGAGTACATTGCATAACATGCCTAGTGGCACACTATTAGCTACATTATTTTTTTGTTGTAGCAATTGGTGATAAATTATTGTTGGACATTTTAACATTTCTAGAATTTGCAAATGTTTACCAATATCAACAATGGTAAGTTATCATTGTTGAAACACATCAGGTAAACTATTAATCTTTAATTGTTTATTCTTGTTCTTTGTCCCCTACTTTTCATAAGCATAACAAAGTCCTTGTTCCTTGTGCCTTGAAATAAATATGACACAATTACATGCACAATTAGTCTACGATGGAAGAATTGAATTCAATTTTAGCTATAAAAAAAATCCAATAATAATAGTGGAACTTGTCAATGGCATGTAAATTGATATCATATTAAAACGTTGGCCTTCAATATGTGTAAACAAGTTAAACATGTTTCTCAAAAAGAGTTGATAGATTGAAAATTTTATATGGTCCTTATTGCACAACATTAGACCAAAATTGCAAATGAAATTACCAATCCATAGTTGTCACAAAAGAGTAAGAATTACAAATACAAGTAAAATTATCTAAACACTTATTGAAATAAAATTCTAAATTATCACAAAAAAGACCACCATAACACTTCTTTATGGGAGGAAATTACTAACAAATGTGACAAGTACCATTTACCTAAATAATTCCACCAAAATATTACATGGTCATAGAAGTGTTTCAAGGAGAATGGATCATTAATTTTCTAACTTATGTTAAAACATTTGCAAGCGAATAAAGATGAAAATTTGATCACACCAATATTCAAAGTTATATAAGAATAACAAGATTCAATCTAACAACAATGTTCATTCGTGAAAGAAATTTTAGGTGTCAAAGATGTATAGTTTAATGGTTTTTTAATGAAAACAATGCTAGTTGTGGGTAATGTGATCAATTTAAATGATTTTTTGAGAGGAATCAACATTCTAAGGCCCCCCACAAATACAAGTTTTAAAATTACAACTTGTTAGTTCCATGCAATTCTTGAATCTCCAATTGCACATTTAGAAGCATAATAATAAAAAATATTGCACAAATGTTTTCTCACTAATAATTGAAATACCAAACAAAAAATATCAAGGTGGTGGTGGAAGCCATTGATCATTTTAACTTTACAGAACTAGAAATTGAAGATTGTTGTGACAAAGTTCATAAATGCAATTTCAACAACCATCTTTAATACCTAAAGTTTCACAAAAAGAAAACAAAATCATAAGACTAATTAGAATATGGTTAATGTTTAATCTCAATAATCTTGTTTCCTTGTTTTCCTACTTGATAAAGCATTCACACCACCACTAAACTTTGATTTAATCTTGTTAGGCGAGGAAGAATAATTCCAACATTAAACATACAAGTCAACTAGACTATAGTTAAATTTTGATTCAGAATTTTGTTCATACCAACATTTGGGTTTTGCCACTTTCCATAGGGACTTTACCATCATATGAACTTTGATAAATTACATTTGCAAAAACCTTGTGAACTTTTGAATTTCAACCCATTATGTACCAAAGAATTGTTTGAAAATGATGTCTTTATTAATTTTTGAAATTTTTGAACTTTGTAATTCACTTTTAGTTTCAAGTGCATGTTCAACAAGAATCCATTATATAATCTTTTTTTTTAACCACTAAGATGAACAAAACTAACATTACATTTTTAAATAATAGTTGAACCATTAAAATGTCTATGTAACTAATGACCTATGTTATGGATCATACTTGATAATTTAAAATCTTGACAATATAAAATAAGGACAATGTTAAAAGAGTTGCAATTGTGATGCAATGGTGAAACAAAACAACAATAACTTACATTTTTTTTTTAAATCACACAATTATTAACACATTTAAATGTGAAAAAAATAAACATCGAAACCAAATACTAATGTAAATGTCATAAAGGTCAAAAATATGATGGGGATTTGGTTAACAAATGTCAACAACAAAGGTAGGTTGAATGAATAAGGTTGAGGTAGGAGTAGGTAGAGTCAAAGGTGAAATTTAATTCATATTAATTTTCCATGATCCATTTGTCAAATTCTTCCTTATACCACCTCATTTTATTTCATATGCATTGCCCACAATTGAATCCTCATCGACTACTTAAATGAGAATTTCACTTTTTCAATTTCAAAATAAATTGCTCCCTTTCTACTCCACCTTATTTTTCTTATTTCCACAAGGTTTAGAAAAAAAATTCTCAATTCTTTTACATATTTCCCATTGGGTTCCATGTGTGTCACACATATTCCCATGAATGCCTATAATGTTTTTTATTTTACAAATGTTGGTGGCTAGTTGGAAAAAATATTTTCCAAATATTTTATTTATTTATCTATTTATTTGTGATAATTCATGGATAAAAGTATCCCTTCCCCCATGCTAATTTCAATTTTTTTCAATACTCTGGGAAATAATATTGGGCAATTGATATTAATTTTTTGATTTTAAAAAAAAAAATCTTTACCTTTGCAATTATTTTTCAAGTACCCTTTCAAAACATCCATTTCCTTTACAATTATCTTTACTTCTTTCTAACATACCCTTTGAAAACTTCCATTTCAAATTGAAGTGTAGTAATTTTAAAATATAAATTTTAAAATTAATTCAACTAATAGACTAAATTCCATAAAATATTATAAATATTATGCATTTCATAAACCTCCACCTTCTTTACCATTATTCTTACCTCTTTCATACATATGCTTAGAAAACCTCCCTTTCTTAGAATGAAGCTAAATATAACCTTTCACATATTTAAAAAAATCATCATTGTGATTATTTGAAGAATTAGAATGATCATAAAAGTAAAATTTTAATTTTAATCTAACTTTACATTTACTTTTAAATGATTTGGCATTTTTTTAAATGATTAAATATTAATTCTTTTTTTCATTAATTAATTTGTAGAAATATTTCATATAAAATGATTTAAAATATTACATTATACTCTCTACCATTGTAGATGTTTAAGAATAATAATTTATTAAAATTATTCCTTTAATTTTACGTAATGTATAAATCATAGGTTAACATTATATAACTTTGGATTATTCTATTTTTTTTTCCCATCCATGGGGTTGTAGTATTTAAGCAAAAAGAAATGGAACTAAAATTAAATTAAAGAATAAATAAATGAAATTACTACCAAAACAAGAGACTATAATTGCTTAACACATATAATCAAAGTAGGAAATGAAAATAATGAATTAAAAATAATAATAGTGAAAGGTTTAGGCTTTCGTTTTAAATTTGGGGATTGAAACATTATACAAGTCCTTTTAAAAGGCTAGATGGTGATAAAAGGTTTTAGAGTGTAGGTGTGAAACACAAACTACATGGTTCAAACCCATGGGATGGCAAAGGTAATGATATCTTGGTTAATCATTATTAAACTATTACTTAGCTGTCATGTCATGAATAAGATTTAATAGAATCAAGTTGATGTCAAAGATGTCATGTATAATATTTCACATTCTATTGTGCAAATGAAAAAAAGGTGATATCAAATATATTTATTAACTCAAAAAAACATGTTTATTTGATTGTGAGAAGTTGTATTTGCTTTGTTCTTCACATTGTCTAATACTATGGTGAAGAAAGATGGAATGGTACTGGGAATGGAACATTTATATTGTGGATATAAAGTATAAATCAATAGTAAAATATAGTTTGCGTGGTGGGGATTTATTGTTCCTTTGGTAGTTCTTCTTAGTGATGATGCGTAATGTAGTGTGAAATGCAAACTTGACTTTGATGATTTAAAATCAATTTCCAAACCAAAAACCTCCTAAATGTTTATTGTTGTTGTTGATAGTTTTTAATAAAACCTTTTTAATAGTGGTATTTGTTACAAGTAGTTTGTAAATGTGAAAATTACTTATGTCACAATTTTGATTTGCATATCCTCATTATATATATATATTTTTTTATTTTAAAAATAAATTTTTATTTATTTATTTATTTTTCATATGTTTTGTAAGAACAAAAGAAAAGTCATTGTACATCAACTCTCATTTTACTTGAAGCAATTTTATATGATTTTTTTTAATGCAATCAATTTTACAATGTAAGTAGTTTTTCAAGCAAACATTTTTCCAAAAGTAATATTTTTTCAATGCAATCAATGTTTTTTGTCCTAGCAATTTTTCCATTTAAGTAAAATTTCAATGTAATCAACATTTTTCAATTCAAATAGTGTTTCGGTGTGTGTGTGTGTGTGTGTGAACAAAAGTGAAATTGATTATGTAGGTATATGTGATGTGTGTGATGTGTGTGTGTGCAAGAAAGCATATTAAGTTCAAATGATGATGTGCAAGACATTATTTTTATGTGTGTATATAAGTGAGAATGATTGTATGTGTTTTTATGTGAATGTGTGGGTGTGTGAATGTGTATAAGTATGTTGTGTCAAATGTGCTTATTTGTGAAAAAAGAGGATGATCATTTTTATGTAATTTTGTTTGATACTTGCCATGCATTATAATAGGATGATTATGCATGCATCAAACATAAAGGTGTTTTTTTTTTTTGTTGAAAAAGTTGAATGCATGTGTTAATCAATTTAGGAGATTTTAAAGATTATTTTTGAGATTTTTTGTGGAACTAATCACAATTTCATGTAATTAGTGTGAAATTAGAGGTCATGGGCTTGCATGTTTTAACAAAAATGACTCAATAATGTGGTAGGGAAAGTTTTTTTTTGGTTTGGGAAATGTTTTTAAATGAATTTTTTTTGCGTTCTAGGAGTTTTTAAGAAAGGGAATCACAAGACTTTGAATTTTAAAACATTGTTACTAAAAGCCAAGATTTTGAATTATTGTGGGATTTTTGCAAAGAGACTATGCCCTAAAAAACTAATTTACATGAAATCTTATAGCAAAATGCAATGTGGTTGTTTTAATTATGAAAAACTCAAGTAAAATCAATTTAAACACTTAGGGGAAAAAAATTTGATGATCGCTTGATATATTTTTTTTCAAGCCTTCTTTTCCTCCCACATTCAGGAAGAAGACTATCAACTCAACTACATCACAAGATTGAAAATTGAGCATTACTCCTCATAAAGCCAACCAACTCTCAACCAATTTAACTTGAGTCCATAAAATGAAAATAATTGCATTGCATTTTCTAATAAGCTTTCATGTACATCCTTATTTTAAAGATATAGCCTCTTGTGGGATAGCCACTTAATATTTATATTTCATGCATCACTAGTGTAGCTTGTGTTGTTGGCCCAAGTGTCAACACATTTTTTATTTTTCACACTTTCAGAATTGAAAATTTCTAAATTCAGCGATGTGAACACATTGGAAGCTCAACTGATTTTTCTTCCCAAACCCAATTTTTGCAATTTGTTTTGAATTTTTAGAAACAAACTTAGGGGAAATTTTTTTGATGATCGCTGATTTCAGCTGATTTTTCCTTCCAAAGCCTGGTTTTTTGGAATTTATTTGAATTTTCAATGGTAGAAATCATTTAAAAATCAATATCTAGCACATTCTGAATCCAAATCTTACCAAATAAATTTCATTAAATGCTAATCATCAAGATCTTTCCAACAACACCAAAGTCACATTCCATTTCCTCCAAAAATTTTAGCTACAATTTGATTTAATTTTCAGTGAAAAAATCCTTCAATATTCAAGAACTTCTCCACTACAAGTCCAAACACCATGAAACCAAGCCTATGCACCCCTCCTCCTTGAGAGCTTTCCAAAGAGACCAAGAATGCGATCTGAAGCATCCCAGTTCGGTGGATCTCATAAGTACAAAACAAAACAAACAAACAACCTTTGCTTCATAGATAGGTGTTGCTTCTTCTTCACAAGGGAGGAGCATTAAACCTAAACTCTTGAAATACATTTGGATTGTACTTGCCCCAAAGCTTTTTACCCAACCCAAGTCCCAATAAAATAATATTATAATGTAAATGTATAATGTATTGGGGTATTGAACAATATTATTATATACCAACAACTAAACATTGGCCTTATGTACATGAGTATATTTGAGTACATCATGTATCATCACCACAAGAGATGTATTCCACATTCACATGTATACATACATACCTCCTATGTGAACCAAGGAAAAATATACATATAGTTGTAGTTTGTTTTGTTTGTTATATTTGTAATCATGTCATATGAATGGGATGCCCTATTGTAATAGCCCCATACGCGATGCATGAGAGTATTTCGCAAAGCACAATACCTACCCACAAATTCCATTACATGCGCAAATCATATACTCACACAAGTCCAATATGTACTCAAACTTCAATTCAAGTGTATATATACATATATAAACCAAGAGAATGTATACACAATTCTACATACGTCTTTTTTGTAATATTTATCATTTTGTATGATTATTGATAAATTATATTTGGAGCTATGATGTGGAAGCTATTGATTATTGAACCATTTTTTCAATGAAAAAATTAAATAAAATTGAAACCTAAAAACTTCATTGCAATTTGGGGGTGGGGGGTGTTCTTGGTGTTGTTGGAAAGCCCTTGGCGAGTCAAATTTAATAGAGTTTATTTCACAATTTTCAGAGCTAAGGTGTGGAAGATATTGATTTTGGAGTGGATTTTGTTGGTGGAAATTCAAACAAATTGCAAAAAATTGAGTTTGGACCAAAAAAATCAGTTGAGCCCTTGATGTGTTCACACTTTGGCTAACTAACTAACGTCACAAGCTTTCACTAGTATCTATGAAGGAAGGTAGTTTGTTTGTTTTGTTTGTCACATTGAGATCTCCCAAACCACCACGAGTGCCTTTTGTCACACTCGTGGTACAATTGGAAAGCCCTCTCTCTCAATCAGTAAGGGGCACACCGAGTTGATTTCATAATGTTTTGACATATGATGATGAAGAAGCTATTTGATATTGAATAATAAAAAATTTACTAATTTTTTCATTTAAATCAAAAAAAATAAAATAAAATAAAAAATTACGGGAGGAATTTGGCAATACTCATGATATTGTTGGTGGAAAGCCCTCCGAGGGTATAGGGTTCAATAAAGGCAATTTTGGAAAAATTTTAAAAACCCTAATGATGTATTCACACCTGATGATGTTAAGTTAGTTAAATGAAAATCTACGTGGCATCCTAGGTGGCATCACCCAATGTTAAATGGGTAATAGCTTAATATTAAGTGAATGTTGAACTTAACACAAAATTTTCATAGTAGTAAGTTGGTTTAAGTCCTAAATGACTAACAACATGGTGTTAAGGGTCCCTAGTAGAGTCCCTTAACACTAGTAGAGTCCCTTAACACCAAGTCTGAATACACATTAAGATAGAGGAGATATTGAATTTTGAGTAATTTTTATCATTGAGAACTCAATTAAAGTACAAAAAAAATTGTGAAAGGTTTCCAAAAAAAAAAAAAAAAAAAAGGAATGAACACCAAACACAACCAACGACAAAAC
>Ga0116227_10010984_pt1 | contig 15477 bp, 12 predicted proteins | sample S1TSphgellanicum_FD_89693 | JGI IMG/M metagenome (GOLD analysis project Ga0116227, IMG submission 89693) | Host-associated microbial communities from peat moss isolated from Minnesota, USA - S1T2_Fb - Sphagnum magellanicum MG | ecosystem: Host-associated > Plants > Peat moss > Unclassified... | reverse complement strand
TATAAAATGTGGAAACCTATTCAAAATTTCAGTCTTTTTTTTCCTTTTTTTTTCTTAAAAATCTCCCCCTTTCACCCCTTTGGGCCCCCCCCCCCCCCCCCCCCCCCCCCCCCCCCCCCCCACACATTCATGCTCATGAGATAAGGCTAGGCCACGACGTGACTTGTGTCTTTTGTATTTCGAACTATCCACACAATTCATGCCCTCGCCATTAGCCTAGGCCAAAAATGACAACAAAAGTAAAATAAAATCAGTACCCTAGTTAAATAGCAGGCTGACTAGACCAAAAATATATATTATTTTTAGGTGTGCTGAAATTTTCATCAAAATTTTTTTTCTCAAAGATTCTTAAATTTTTTTTTTGATGGAAAAGAAAGCAACTTTTGGAATATTCAGGGAATATTCTATTGGTTGAAATGAAATCTTCAAAATTGAATAATTATTTGGCAAAGACATGACGAATGTACTATTCAACTACACAACCAATGGCATGAGGCATCATTTTTTGCAAGAAACTAAGAAATGTGAACAATGGATCTCACTCACAATAAGCATTTTTGAATCCTTGCCTCCCTTTCAAACTATTTTCACTTAGGGGTGGTTTACACTTGAGAGCAGATGGGTCTGGGCCCATAAAAATCTAAATTTGCCAATTGGCCCATAATTGAAGCCAACCAGTGTGGATGAAAAAACTGCTCAAGCCAAACCATTGTGGATGAAAAAATTACATGGATATAGTGGATAATGTCAACGGAGAATTTAGGGAAACTTTTCATGCCTATCTCTTTGAGGTGGTGGGCTTGGAGGGAATAGTGGCAGCCCATGCAAACCCAGAACTCACAACTGCTCATCTATTATTATTTTATTATCATTTTTTAATTTGTTTCAAACCTAAAGTTTGTGGGATTTTCTTTAAAAAAATCATAGGGTGTGTTGATTGGTCTAATTTGTGTTTTGGCTTCAACACAGGCCCTTGAGTCAAGGTTCACCATGTCTTATCCAAAAGCCAGGGTACCATGAGGTTCTATGGGGCCCAAGCCCAATTGCTCAACTGTAAACCAAGCTTAGGGTTTCAATTACATTTGAAGCATTTCACCCTCTTTCGGGGGCTTCCATGTAAGGTTTAAGGTTGTAGTTTTCAGTTATGGTGAGAGCTTTAATACTTACAACTACATGATATTGGAGATTGTTTAGAGATTGTGAATTACTCCTGCTTCCCATATTTTGGGCCCAAAAAAACCCCTCTAGTTTAAAGACAAATCTGACTTAAACACCAATTTGGGCTTCCATAAACGATACCCTTTTTGTTTTGCAAGATTTCAAGCTTATCCCAAGTGTTGGAAGGGAACAATGGAGAGCAAGGTTACAAAGGATGAGGACATGTAAGCATCACAAAATACTTGTAAGGGTGTAGTTGTTTTTGCTAACCAAATATTATTGGATCCAATGCTGAAGAAGACTTTTATGAAAACAATTAGCAAAGCTGAATTATAATTGAGTAGTTTTTTTTGCTTAAAAAATGTAACTCTGGTCATAAAGAGTAAACCAAATCTTGCCACATGTGACAAAGCTCATGATACTTCAATATAGTTTTTAGTCTTCTTAGGTTTTTCTGTTCTTTGCTTGTGAGGGTCTATATGGTGCTGCCCATTTGCTTTATAATCCATAACAATTATTTGGCAATAAAGTTTTTTGACTAATCATAATATTCATTTTAGAAAACAAGTTCCATATAGTTGTTTATCAACTTCTTCATTAATTGAATATTAAGGCCACCTTATATCATACTGGGTAAATTGTATATGAATGGAATTATATATAAGTATCCTTGTCTTAAGACAAATAAAAATTGTATTTGTCATTACAATTGACAAGTTGAAATTCAAATAATTCTAAACAATTTTATTCCCAATTTCTATTGCTTTCTAAGTTATGAATTTTCACAACTTGGTGGCTATTGAATATGTGTCAAGTTTTATATGTTTATTTTTTTTCAAATGGTTTTGGTTGCAAGTTTGAAAGGTCTCCTCACTCCATGGTCGCCTTTGCCCACCGTCCATCATGTGAACGAAAGGGGACAAGTTTCAGTCATGACTTGTATGGTCACAACCAAGCCTATCCAAGTTCAACCAAACTTGTTTAAGCACCTTGGATAGGGGCTTTCAAACATGGGGACCAAATATTGATGGTGGGCATACTTTTTAGTATGTCATTTATAATATTAAAATAATAGTGGCATATTTGTTATCCACATGGCAAGTTAGAGTAAACCCCCTTTATTATCACACCCTTGGGAACCTTTTTTTTTTTGTGACACTATTGAATTGTGTCACAAAAATTGTGTATAATCACATTCCATATAAACCTTGACAAGATTGTGATTATAGGCAAAAGAAAAAAATCTTACAAAATAAATTTTATAGTTAGAATAAAGGTGCTAATTGTTTAAATTTTTTACATGCCTTATTCTAAGATCTATTATGTATTATTATTAGACTTGAAGAAGGTTGTGATTTTTGCTGATTTTAATGTGATGATTTACTATGAGTTGACTTATTAGCTTGTGTATCTTGTTAACTAGATTTTTTTTTAATTAGGATTTTTTGCTATATTAGTAAGTTTGCATGTCTTTTACTTATTTGCACTAGAAACTTCTTATTTTTTCTTTTCTTTTCAATTGGATTCATTGTTGTTAGTTTGCACAATTTGAACACAAAACAACACTAACATTGCCAAAGGGAACTACAATTTATAAAACCTTAATATTTGCCCTAGATTTCTTTCATTATAGTCATATTTACAAAGAAAGCATTGCAAATATTATCTGCTACTAACGAGTGTGATAATGACTCTAAAAAATGGTGTTTCTTACTAAAATGAATGGCTACCAAAAAATGTGTGATACAAACAAGAATGTGACTAATATGAGGATGATTATAAAAGGGGTTTATTGTATTTTGATGTGTCTTAGTTATGAGATTATTAAATATGTGTTCACTAATTATAAGGTGAACAATCACAATAAATTTTTTTTGTATTTTTTAATTATATTTATGTCAATTTGGGTGTTAAAATCAGTAGAAAAACTAATGTGTCCAAATGAATGTCAATATGATGGTTGACAAAAAAATCATTTATGACAACCCTAAGTCAAACAGGGAATATTAATCATCTTGTCATCTCATCATTTAATAACAAACAAATAGCCAATGATATGAATGTTGCAACACCAAAGTCTCAATGGGGATGAATGAATGTACATTTCACATTAACAATTTGGTTTCAATGGGCATGAAAGAATGTACATTTCACACTAAGCTTTTGGTCTCAATAGGTATACATGAATGGACATCACACACTAGCCTAATAACAAATTGAGTAGAAAAAGGGAATTCATGAAAAGGTTTGAAAACTTGGTTCTACATAAGTTTAAACCAAATGCAATAAGGCATGTGGTCATAAGGTATTTGCTATTTTGCAATGATATATTTATCCATATTCTTAAAAATAAAAACAACAATTTATGAATCTATTACATAATATAGTGGCCAGTTTATATTAAAGTAAAATCACAAATCATGTCACATAAGTCAATTGCCAAACCGAGGCCAAAAGTGCAAAGAAAAGTTCCTTACAATGTTGTTGTGCATTGGCCATCATTTAGCCCATTGCTTATAACTTGACATTCAATTGTTTAAATTATTATGTTTGGGGAAAAAAAAACATTCCACTAGTTTTGGATTTAGTGGTGTTTGGTCATGGGTAACTTTCAAAGGCAAGAAGGATACTGTATGTTTAGTGTGTTCAACAATAATGAAAGTCATTTGTCAATTCAAGCGATGAAACAACAAAGTGGTAATTGAAAACCTTGGTGACACCTAAAGTAAACATGTGATTGATAATGGGTGTCCATAAACACACCAAACAACAAGGATGGGATTAATAATTTGAAAAAATCTTGACATCAATAATAAACATATATTCGAAAATGGGAGTTTCTTGGCATTTCAAATAATAAACAAGTTACAATTTTTTTTCAAACCCTAAACCCTTACACTACAAAACTCTCAACATTATCCCTAACTTCCAATACAATTTACCCACTAATCAAAGGAAAAAAACAATATTAACCATATCCCTCTTATCCCACATAGTTTGAAATGAAAATAATTAGGTGTAGTTTTGCAAACAAGTACCAAAATAGTTGAAATCATTGTTTAATTTTGGGTATTTAACATTTTAGAAAGAAAAAATAAATTCAAATGGAATTTTTTATAAACTTTTATTTTGAATATGTTGATATACATATCTTGAAAAATTGAAATCAATCTAATGAATAAACAAAATTCCCAAAAGGACTTTTTGAGTGGTTATAACCATTATTTTTACAATGTAAAAAGAGTCACATCTAATTATTTTTGGAAAATTTCTAATATAAACCTTAATGTTATAATGTAATTTTTAAATGTATATATTTTAAAGTTTTTTTAAAAAGATGTCAAAAATATTCTTTAAAAAAAAATGGCCTAAAGGGGCAAGTGTGGTTCACAATTAAGTAGTTTTCTTATTACAAGAAAACAAGAGTAATCTATGTATGAATTTTACATTTGTTTGTGTGAAAAGATTGTATGCAAAAGCTTCAATGTTCTTATATTCTAGCTTTTTAGTATTTAAACATGTTCAAAATTAAACATGCTCAAATGTAGAAAGTGAATTGCAAGCTTTCTTCGAATAATTAGTACCTTGTGAAATTCATGTTTTGTGGCCTATAGTAGAATAATTTGGAAAAGAACAAGAAGTGAAAACTCCACCTTACTAAGGTTTTCACCACGTAAATAATAATTTAATATTTGTATAGTCACACTACAATACCAAGCCACATCACAAGAGAAGTCAAATTTGATAGCAATTTTAGAAGTAGACCAAACTTGCACAAAGTGAAAAAATATTATACTATTGTTGTTCGTCCAATAGTTAGATCAAAGTAGATATAAGTTATGTACATTACAAACTTGATGCAAAAAGCTTTTTCATTTACTAACTTACTATCATTGCCATATTTTCTTCCGATGAAAACAAAAAGCAACAAACCATTAATAAACTACTTACATTCACATGTAGTCACATCAACAAAATACTTGGTAGCTTTGAAACAAAAGACCATGGAGAACAAGGTAGTGAAAAAAAATTAAGGAACTCAAAGCCTTTAAAAAAAAAGGAGAAATGGTTAGGGTGAGCATAAAATACATTTATTACAATTGAATGAACATTCTAAAGGTCCATTGAAAAATAGAATAGCCAACCTGGTTTTAACTATGTTTGGTTTGCCATAGGTCTGAAAGAGGTAGGTGTGTGATTTCATCAAAACTTCAAAGCAAGCTTATTGCAAGCTCACCCTCCATGCTACAAAGGTGTTAACCTTGGATTCACATTTAATTCGTAGAGGCTCATGTAACAAAATGCTAACCTAGAAGGTGTGTCCCAACAAGGGTGTAACTCGATGTTTCATAATTCAATGGTGAAAATAAGAGAAAAGGAGAAAAAGGTATGGAAGGGGCATGAGAATGATGAAGATCAAAAAGGTGAAATCTCATTAACAAGTGCCATAAAATGTGTGGAATTTGTTGAAAAATGGTACCCTACATCTTTGAAAATTCACAAAGAGATGGATTGTTGATTTGTTTTTTGGAATAGGCTTCATTACTTACAAAGTCTCAATACTCAAATTTTGATGCAAATCCATGATGTTTTAAAACCCCTTTCAACAATTTAGGGACTTACAAAACTTATGTGGATAGATTTTTTTAAGTTGAAGGCCACTTTTCCTTAATAAATGTGCACTAATCAATTTTTAAATTACTAAGGATTTTAATGTTAATACATTAAAATGAAAAAGTGAACAAGGTTTATGAAATTATTGTTAACATATGCAAGGTAATTTTCATAGTAGTGACATACGCTCAATTCGATTCAAACATACGCGTATTATACGTTTTTGGGGGCTTTTTTAAAAATACGGCCCAAAATATGCAGAGTGGTAAAGGTTATGTAAAGAACCATTACTGGGCCGCAAAAACTGCAGTCTGCTAGACTCTACAGTAGTTAACTACCTAGTTACGATTTCTGCAGCAACAAGATCACCTATCGACGCCTGATATTCACGGTGCTCATTTCGAAACCCCGCCAAATATGGACGAACTAGGATCAAAAGGTTTCGCGGATAAATCTTTTGATTGGCCATGACTCGGATGGCTCAGCCATGACATTGACAGCATTTGGAATCAGATTGTTGCAACTTGCAAGTCTGGATCTGATACTAAGTAATAACTTCAACTTTCTTTCATGCTACAATCGAGCAAGGTGACCTTTGGAATGGGGAAGGAGAAAGGACTCAAGTGGACCGAAGTCACCATCCTCCAAGAACATGAGAAAGCAGGGGGGAACTTTCAAGTCAAGTGTGGGCACTGTGAGCTCGTGTTTTGGGGAGGTGCCACAAGAATTCAGGGCCACTTCTTGGGTCAGGTGGCTTGTGGAGTCAAGAAGTGCACCAAATGCCCCCAAGCCCTCAAAAAGTAGCTTCAGGATATTGATCAGGCGAAAAGAGAACAAGAAACGCAAAAATGGAAGGTGCAAGATCTGGATGAGGCTGCAGCTACTCTCCCGCAAGGCCCCACCAAAAAGTAGAGCACTCTCAAAGCTGCCTTTGGAAAGCAAAATAAGTCTAAAGTAGATGTTTTGTGGGGTCGTGCCTTTTATGGCAATGGTCTTTCTTTCCGCCTGATCAATGACCCTCATTTCAAGGCAGCCGTTGAAGCTACCGTTGATTTTGGCGAGAACTACAAGTTGCCAAGTCTTGTATCTCTTCGTACCACCCTGCTAGACAAGGAAAAGGTATCGGTGGCAGCAGAACTCAAGTCATTTATGGCGTCAGCGCAGAGCAACAAGGCAACCATAACCAGCGATGGGTGGTGAGACACTCGGAATAGGCCTCTTCTCAATCTTGTGATGGTCACACCCAAGGGCAAGAAGTTTCTTGAGAGTGTAGACACAAGTGGGGATACCAAGGATGCAGACTTCATTACGTAGGTTGTTGGCAAGGCAATTGAGGATGTGGGGGCAGAGATTGTGGTCCAGGTGTGCATGGATAGTGCAGCAGTTTGCAAGGTTACAGGTCGCAAGCTAGAAGCCCGCTTTCCCCATATCACATTTACTCCTTGCACCCCGCACTACCTAGATCTGTTACTCAAGGACATGGGCAAGCTGGATTGGGTCTCCTCCGTCATAGCCGAGGCAAGAACAGCGCTGAAGTTCATCACAAACCATCATAAGAGTCTAGCTCTCTTTAGGAGCTTGTCCAAGCTAGAGCTCTTGAAACCAGGGGAGACCAGATTTGCCACCAACTTCATCATGCTACAACGCATGCATGAAGTGAAGGCATCACTGCAGCAGCTTGTGGTCAGCGACGCTTGGGGGGAGTGGAACCAAAAGTCGTCGCATGAGATGGAGGGAGAGGAGGTGCATGACATCCTGACTTCCGCTGCGTTCTGGAAGGGTGTGAAGGACTTGTTGGCTGTTTCAAAATCAATAGTCTACCTTTTGCGCCAATGTGACAAGGGTGTTCCAATTGTGGGAAAGGTTTACTATGCCATGTTCTTGATTAGCGAGGAGCTGGGGGCACTCAAGGAGGGAACGAGCGAGCAGCATCCGGGGGTGAAGCTTTCTGCTGTCAAGTATGAGCAGATCAGCTGGCTTTGGTGCAAGCGCTGGGAATACTTGCATTCAGATATTCATTCGGCTGGGTTTGTTCTGGAGCCGGAATTCTAGTCAGTAGAATATGGACAAGACCAGAATGCGGAAGTGATGCAAGGGTTTTTGAACATCCTAGAGAAGCTCGTCCCAGATGCAAACGATCAAGCAAAAGCCATGCAGCAATTGGCGCAATTTAAAAACCAGGAAGGTTTGTTTGGTAGACCCGGCATTTAAGCGGCCATGAGAGCGATGCCCGGGTGGAAATTTTGGCAGCAGTGGGGTCAACAAGTTCCAGAGCTTCAGACAGTAGGCGTGACGATCCTCAGCCAATGTTCTACAGCCTCAGCGTGCGAATGCAACTGGAGCACTTACGATTTCATCCATTTGAAAAAGCAAAACAAGTTGACCCTGCAAAGAGCTCAGGATCTAGTGCATGTCTTCTCAGACCTGCGCCTAACACATAAAGTGAATAGCATTGAGTTTGAGGAAGAGATGGTTAGTTGGATGGAAGAAGAAGAGCCAAACGATGATTAGAGCGGGAACAAGAAGGGGACGCGATGCACTTCTATAAAAGGTGAGCTTACGTGATCATCATTGTCTTTGTTCACTGTTTTGAAAGTAGGTGTAAAATTGTGTCAAATGTTTTCGATCATCTTTGAAACCAATTGGAAACTCGACAAGGACCAGACCCTAAAACCAGTGTGCAGTTTTATTCAAAGTATGCCTATGCTCAAACTAGTTAAGAAGGGTTTGGGCACAACTTAAGCTCAACTTGCTTAGCGTTTTGCTCATCGTATGTTATTGAGCTGATGTTTGCTCAAAATGGTCACAGATTTGGGCACAACTTTAGCTCAACTTGCTCAGCGTTTTGCTCATCGTATGTTACTAAGCTGATGTTTGCTCAAAATGGTCACAGATTTGGGCACAACTTTAGCTCAGCTTGCTCAACGTATTTTAAACTACTTGAAAATACTTCTTTTTGAACACCTTCGAAAAATACACATATTTCATATGTCACTACATTGGTAATTTTAAATTTTGGTTATATTTGGTTCATAGATGCTTTTATCTTTAATATCATGAATTTTGACGATTTGTTTTCAAAAATATTATTCATTCTTTGTGAAAAGAACACGAATGCATATTATATATGATATAGAATCAGCATGTATTTAACATAAATCTATTTTTAATATACATACATAAATTGAGTTGAAGAAAGTCCTTAAAAAGGATCCCAAAAAAAAACATGGGTGATTCCTTTTAGTGTGATTGGACCTAAAAGAACACCATGAAGGCAACATGTTCACCTAGGCCATAAAAGTAATACAATGATCATAAAGATCAAAATAACACCACGAGTGCCACAAAGATTAAAAGAACATTGCGAAGGTGAGAAGAGCACCATGACAATGGTCGTCGAAATTAGTGTTGTGTGCTTCTCGAATGCCCACCCAATTCTTGACCTAATTCTCATAATTAGAATAGATTAACACCTTTACATGTGAGAATTTGATTGAGAATCTACCTCAGGTTCTCACATGAATTAGAACCAATTCAAATTTTTACATATGTATTTTTTGAAGAATTGAACAAGTTCTCTCATAGAACTTAAATCTAGTTCCGAGAGTCCTTATGTGATTGAACAGCAGGTCACCCTAGTAGTGTGAACATGACATTTTTTTTAGGGTTTCGTTTTTGTTTTATTGTTTTCATTAGCCGTCACCTTTTTGCATTCTTGCAGCGGGAATATGTCCATCATTACTACAAGGAGTGCATGGGTAGGCTACTCTGTTTGTTTGTGTGTTATGGAGGATAGGAGTTGCGTCAAACGATGGATGGTGGAGGAAGCGACTACATCGAAGAAGGTTTGCAAAATGGACAGAGGAAGGTAAACATAAAAGGCAGTATGAAGGAGAAAGGCAACATGTTTTTTTTGGTATGCAATTTTCTTGTTGTTGCACTTTTCAGACTACTAGGCTAGTTGTTGATGAACTTTGTTGCGCCAATGACTTAGCAGAGTAGTTGTGTAGATCAATATAAGGATAGATATGAGGGGTTGATGTTGAGGGATGATGAAGAACTTAAGGGTCTGAGCTATAGAACTAAGGGGCATATAGAAGTCAAGGAGCATACGAGAATGGGGAGTTTATGTTGTAGTACCTTGGATCTATTTTGTAGACAATTACCAAAACAAATGCTAGAAACCTCAAAGGGGTGTCCTTAGGGTGAGTAGAATGAGACAAACAAGCTTAAGAGTGAAAAAGGAAACTTGAAGAGAAGAATGTGTCATGCATTCTTGCATAAGTATCTGTCCTATTGAATGGCTTTACACGAGCCTGGTACTTTCTACTCAAACTCAAATCCTTTAGAAGCATTGAGGTCCAAAGATCTCTAGGTTTTCAGGTTTTCATAATAGAGAAGTGGAGGTACATTGCATTGTTGCATTCAATGGGAAAATAGTTAATAACTCAAATGGACTGAATGAACCTTGAAAGTTCTGACCACAAAAGCCATACCTCGAATAGATTCTTGTTGTTTCAATAATATGAACTAATAGTACGTTGTCCATAAGGTAATGTGTGTTGTAAACACACACACATGTACCAGAATTCCAAGGATGTGTGGGCAGCAGTGGGTTCTATCAAAATCAGTAAACATCAGTAGTAGATTTCCTTGATTGTGGCATTTACGAATGAAATAATGGGATTAGTTGTAGGGTTCCAAAAAATCATACTCTATTAGATGTTTTTATATGCCATTGTGTTTATTCTTTTCATTTTCTCTTTTTTGGTTATAATTATATTAGTTGGTGTTGTGCTCTTTTCATTGTTCTTCTAAGAAGGGGTGTTGTTTTTTTCTTGTTGCTATTACTCTTTTCTTTTTTACTACTATTATTATTATTTTCACATGGTGCTGCTCTTTTCATGTGATGAAATAATTAAATTATTAATTATTTGATTATTAAAATTAATAATTGAGTTGTGAAAATTGGATAACCAATTGTTATTGTATATGTGAGAACCGCCCTATTTGAGAATCAGGTGAGTTTGAAAGAATTAAAAACTTATAATCTTGTCAATTCTCACCAGCCCAAATATATATATACATATATATATATATATATATATATATGCAAATTAATTGAGTTCTCATAACATCATGTAAAAACCACAATCAAATGGTTTTCAAAAGAAAATGAGAACCACCCAACACTGGTGGGGACTTCAACAAAACAAAATGAAAAAAACCACAACAGGTATTGTAATTACAAAGCAAGAGTCACAAAGGGGGTTCAACTTGTGGAGTTTGGAATGTCCACTTGGATTTCCCCATGTGGCAAGAAAAAGATCATCAATTTTAAGATTACTTGTTGAATATTTTGTTTTTTAAACCCTATTTTGTTAGAAGTTATGGGCAATTATTTTGCCAATTTTAACAAATGTGAATGGTAATTGCAAATAATACTTGTGTACTTGATAGTGAAAGGGGGGGGGAATGGGTGTATGTGCATAGGATTTAGAGTGTTTGCTTATAAGGTATGCCTTGCAACAAGGATGGAGTGGAATGTGTTTTAAGCTTGTATTTTTCAAATTGAAAGACCTCAAGCCCCACTTTCACATTCCTTACCTGAATTGAATTTTATAAAGGGCCTATTGACACCACAAGTGTTCGAACTCCATTGCCAAAAAGTCCATGGAGGGCAAAGCCCATCTCTATGAGTTTGATGACCAGCCTATCTACCCTACTACTAGTGTACTATGTATGGGTGGGTGTATATGGCGTTCATGGGGCAGTTGGAACACTTAGGCATTTGAGTTGAAAATAAAGGGGCCATTTCCTCTCTTTCTACTTCTCTCTCTTTTCTATCTACAAAAACTTGTGCTTCCATTTAGGAGTATTTATGGGTGTTGTGCAGTTATTTGAATTTATAAAGACCCCAGGTTCCAATTTTTTAATTACTTCAGAATCAGAGAACTGCCAATTCTGGTTCTATGACAATAGTCAGAATCAAAGAACCGCTGGTCTGGTTATTTCAGAAACCTTAAAGAACCAACGGTTTTCATGAAAGAACTGGCAATGAGCTAGCAATTATGGCTATTTGTTTGATTTTTAAAAATAATTTAAAGAACACGGTTATTGCCAATGTTGTGCAGTTATTTGATTTTTCAAATAACCGACAGTTCTGGTTCTTTAAAAATTTCAGAATCGAAGAACCATTGGTTCCAGTTTTTTGAGAAAAATCCGAATTAAAGAACTGTTAGTATGGGTTTTTCAGAAACATCAAAGAACCGGCAGTTTTCACAAAAGAATCAGCAGAAACCCAACAGTTAGAAAAGTTTGAAAATTTTGAAAATTTCAATTTTTTTTGTAAAAGAAGGTTCAATACCGAAACTGATTTTCTTTTCACCCCTGCCAGGTAAGTGAGTATGTGCCTGGGTATCTGTAGCTGATTCTAATACCCGTACATGAGGTCTTTGTCAACATGCAAAAGGTTCTCTCTTTCTACCCTTTCAGGATTTGAGGTACTACTAGGTTTTTTCTTCTTCAACTTTGTGATATAAAGATTTGGCCAATTTTTTCTAGTAAAATAGTAGAATTTAATTGAATTTTCACTAGAAAACTTTAAAAATGTCCCAAATTTTTAAAACAACAAAATTTGTCCCAAAAAAAGGGACCTCACTGGGCAGTACTGATCATAATGCTGTCACTTGATACAGGGCAGCAATATTTTTCTTTTTGTTTTCCTGGAAGTTTTAAGCTTCTGTTATGTAAAATTTTGTCAAGTTTGAAACTCTCCAAGGTTAATGAGTTTTTAGCATGAATTCAACAGCAATTTACTCAATGACCTCAAGCCAACACCAGCTTCTTTTTTGGGCGAATTTTCTTTCAAGAAAAATTTGGATAAAATTTATTTTCTTCTTGTGGAATTTTGACAATTTTTTTTTGTTATCTTGGCAAAATTCATCACTTTTTTAAACTCAAAAAACTGAAATTTTTCTTTACAGTAAACATGCCCATCTTAGCAAGGCCTGACACTAACGTTGTTATCTTAGTACCTTTGCAGTTTCAACATTTAAATGCCAAATACTTTATTTATTTTTAAATTTTCATTTCGACAATATTTTTATAATAAAAATAATTTCAACAAGGATCATTGCAAGAACTAATGAGCAAGACAACAAGCTTGAGGAGGAGGAAGTGATGTTTATTGCATAGTTCCGAAAAGGGAATTGCAACACATGAAAAAACACAAAGTTTGTTCAAAAGTCCAAAAATCTCAGATTTCCACCACCGTACAATGGCTTGTTCAGATAACACAAAAACAAACAAATTGGGACTCAAACAAAGCAGGAGGAGCAACAAATCCAGTATTGCAAATAGAGGCAAATATGCTCAAATCTAGAATTGATCCCTTGTTGGAAGATAGCTGATCAGGAAACATTTTCAAATCCATTAGCCTTTGATTCACCTGGCATCATTTGGTTCACTTGACTCTCAGTTCCACAAGAAACCAAAGAAGCAATTCTTCTGCAAATTTCTTATTTCCATTCTTCTGTCTCCTATGAAACTTGAAAAACATGGCAGCAAATTAGGGAATGTGCAAAGTGGATTTCTAGTAAAAAAATTGAAGAGGAAGATGCCCAACTTGAATTTACACAAGAGTGACATAAAGACTTGTGTTATCAAGAATGTGGATACGTGCTCTAATACTACAATGTTCTAACTTGCTATTCGCACATCCAAAAGGTATATTTTCTTGGGATTGATTAACCCAACAAACCTAGAGACCATGTGAATGATTATGTGTACACACATATAAAGAACACCACAAGGACTCCCACAAAAGGTGTGAAAATGTCATTGATGCATAATATCCCAAGTATTATAGTGATTGCAACTTGCAATATGATGCACAACAAGAAGAAGATTGTCAAACTTTAATTAGAAACATGTTGCAAAAGCAAATCATGAAGCTTGAAGCTGTTGCAAATTTTCAAAAGTAGAAACAATTTGAGTACACGAATTCTCATCAGGACCAGAAGCAAACATCATAAATTTCCCATCCCACAATTTGATAATAAAAATTGTGTGAAAATTGTGTTTTCATGAGTTCATGTTTTTTACATATGAATATCGTGCATTTAAAAAATATGTATGTCATATGTATTTCAAATACATAACATCTATGTACAAAAAAATGAACTTATAAAATAATAAATTTCGTACAAATTGATAAAATTAGTAAGTTTGTGACAAATGATAAATCATTTTCATTTTCTTTTGTTTAAAAAGTCTTATGCTTAAAATCTTGTGTTAATTTAGGGTTTCAAAAATTTCGACAAATACTAGCTAGTAATTATTATGAATTTCAGATTTTTTTAATTTTAATTATTTAATGCCAAAGCCATCAAAAGTACTACAATGATTAGCTCAAATGATACAAATTAAATGGTATGTACTTTATTCAATCCACTTTTGTAGCTCTATGGATGGGGATGTGAGAGGATTTAATGTTACAACTTGGATGCCTAAAATTTGAATAATTAATTAATTTTGAAATTTTCCATTTCAAAAATAGAATATTCTCAGAGTACTCCAAAAGAATCTTCATTTTCCTTCACAAAAATTTGTTCTTTGAAAAATAATTTTTGAAAATTTCTGCATTTCTAAAAATAATACAACTTGTGCCAAAGTTGCCAAGGTACCATGGAGTTACTGATATAGGCTCAATTGAAGGCTACACTTGGGCATGCTTTAAGCAGTTTTTTTCTTTTTTCCAATTTTGTGATGTTGCTCAAATGATGATTGTCCAGAGGTATATTTAGCCAAATTTGACAATATTCAAAATATGAAAATAGAAAACCTTAAGCACCTTTCATATTGTAGGCAATTGTGGTGAGTTTTTGGGATTTTTTTTTCGGTTTTTAAGGAATTCCTTTTTTAAAAACAGGGAATTTGTAACAGAGTATTCGTTTTGAAAATGCTTTTAGCAAAATGGCGAAAATTCGCCACAGAAACAAGTAAATCACTTGTTTTATTAGTCTCTAAGAGCCCTCACTCACAATGGTGAAGGTACCAGTATGGGTGCAATTTCACCCTGCACTGGGCCTAGAATTACTACTGCATGTCCACTTCAAAGCATCATTCATTTGAAGCTCTGAGAGCATCTCCACAGGAGCTCAGTTCATGGCCCTACACTGAAAAATGTTGGATGAGGTGCAGTAGTCAAATCCAGTGGATGCATTGGAATAGTACTGTGACCCAGGAAAAGTGCACATCTTTCGTAGCACTGGAACACTCTAATAAATAGAGTCAAATCGTATTTATTAACTTCTCCCTGTTCCTGACTGGCTAGATAGTTTGATCGGTCCAGGTGGGTTGCTATTAGTAGTCTCCCCACTTATTTGCAGTCCCTGTTCTACCTTTATCGGTAAGGTTGGAAAAAAAAGTTCGTAACTAAAACCTCGATATATATATAGTTTTTTTTGCAAGGTCGCATATTAATCACCGCTGGAGATGTTCTGATATTGCAACGACCTCTGAATTGTTATTAACACATCACAGTGGTGATTGTTACATGGTGCTTTAATTACAGAGAGTACTTGAAGGGGGGGGGGGGGGAAAGGGGGGCGCAAAAAACTTATCCTCTCCACCTCCGGGCCGCACACCACACCAAAAAATAAAAAAAAAATATCATAAAAATTTACATTTTTGTTTATTAGG
>Ga0116227_10010983_pt1 | contig 15478 bp, 9 predicted proteins | sample S1TSphgellanicum_FD_89693 | JGI IMG/M metagenome (GOLD analysis project Ga0116227, IMG submission 89693) | Host-associated microbial communities from peat moss isolated from Minnesota, USA - S1T2_Fb - Sphagnum magellanicum MG | ecosystem: Host-associated > Plants > Peat moss > Unclassified... | reverse complement strand
CCCGTCGTCCAGACGGCGATGTGGTACCGCTTCGGCGCGAACGACGAGCGCCCGGGGCAGGCGGGGCTCGCCCATGCGCTCGAGCGCATGATGTACAGCGGCACGTTCGCGCTCTCGCAAGCCGGACTCGACGACGTGACGGCGCGGCTCGGCGCGCGCGAGCAGGCGACGACCACGAACGACTACACCGCATTCCGCTTCCTCGTGCCGGCCGACAAGCTCGACCTGATGCTGCGGATCGAAGCGGACCGCATGCAGCACCTCTCGCTCGACGAAAAGACCTGGAAGCCGGAACGGGCGGCGCTGCTGGCCGAGATCGACCGCGCTCTCTCCCAACCGCTGACCAAACTTTACGACGCCGTCTGCCGAGCCGCATCCCGCGAACGCGTGTGCGCGCTTTCGCCGCTCGGCGAGCATCGCGACATCGCGCGCGCGAGCGCTCAGGATTTGCGCTCGTACTATCAGGACTGGTATTCGCCGGCCGGGGCGACGCTCGTGATCGTCGGCGACGTGCGGGCGAGCGACGCCTTCGCGAGCGCGCGCGCGGCGTTCGGCGCCGTGCCGCGCGGCGATCCGCCGCAGCACGCCGGCGCCGCCCCGGAATACGAGATCGACCAGCACGTCGAGCTCGGCGGAAACTTTCCGTATTCGGTCGTCGACATCGCCTTTGCGGCGCCGGGAACGCTCGACGCCGATGCGCCGGCCTATCGCATCATCGATTCGGTCATTAACAATCAGCGCTCTGATTTTTACAAGGCGCTCGTCACGAGCGGGTATACGGTGGGCTACTCGACCCAGCTCGATCAGAATCTCCATGGGGGCCTCTATCACGTCTTCCTCATCGTCGCGCCGGGGCATACGAGTTCGCAGGTGCGCGATGCCTTTACAGGGGTGCTCGCAACCGCGCAGAGCGACGGATTTCCGCCCGAGCTGATCGACGCTGCGAAAACGCAAGCGTCGCGCGCGGCGCTGTACGCTCGCGATTCCCTCACGACGCTCGGCGCGCGCGTGGGTTATGCGGTCGCCGCCGAAAACATCGCCGACCCGCACGCCGACGACGAACGGCTCGCCGCCGTTTCGGCAGACGCCGTCACCATCGTCGCGCGCAAAGACATGCGCCGGCCGGCGGCGACGGGATTGCTCTCGCCGACCGACTCCAACGGCACGATCCCGCCGCCGCCGGTAACGGCGATCGACGACGACTTCAGCAAACGGCTACCCGCGGGTCGCACGGTCGAAGCGTATTGGGTCCGCCGGCTGCTCGGCGCCCCGTCCCACGTTGCCAGCCGCGTCCGGCCGGTCGCGTTCACGCTGGCGAACGGACTGCACCTCTACGTCGACGCGGTTCACGCGAACGCCACCGTCTTCGTCCGCGGCAGCGTCGCAACGTCGCCGCGCTTCGACGCCGCGGGCAAAGAAGGCGAAGGTGCGATGCTCTCGACCCTGCTCGGCTACGGCGGTCAAAAATACGACTTCGAGGCGGAGCGCCGGGTGGCCGACGATCTCGGCGCCGGCGTCGATCTCGGCGAGACCTTCGCTTTGCACGGACGTTCTCACGATCTGCTGCCGCTGCTCGAAATCGTCGCCGACTCGCTCGAACGGCCCGCGCTTTCGGCGGAGGACGTCGACGTGGTGCGCCGCCAGACGCTCGAAGCCGTCAAGCAACGCGATAACGATCCCGACGCGCGCGCCGACCAGGATTTCGAAACGCTGCTCCTCGCCCCGGGCGACCCGGCGTTACGCGAGTCCGACACCGCCTCGATCGCCGCCATCTCGCAGAACGATCTGCGCGCCTACGCCCGCGCGTACGTGCGGCCCGACCTCACCACGATTTCGGTGACGGGCGACGTCGAGCCGGAGGCGGTCCTCGCCGCGCTCGAACGCGTCTTCGGCTCGTGGCACGCGCGGGGACCCACCCCCTCGGTCGCGCCGCCCGATCTACCGCCCACGCATGCCGCGCGCCGCTACGTGATCACGAACGCCGCCACGGTTACGGCTCATCTCGGCGAAGCGGCACCGGCGCGCGGGTCGCGCGATTTCGACACCCTGGTCTTGATCGACCGCCTCCTCGGCGCCGGGGGCACGTGGGACACGCGTTTGCCCGCGGCGCTGCTCGACGAGAGTAAGCTTGCCCTGGGCACGTCGAGTTCGCTCACCGCCGACCGCTATCGCGGGACGTGGAATTTCCGCGTCACCGCGGAGCCGGCAAAGATCGACGCGGCGGTCGCGGCCTTGCGCGCCGAACTCCAGCGGCTGCTCGTCGACCCGGTCGGGCCGTTCGAACTCGACCGCATCCGAACCAAAGCGATCGCCGAAGCCGAAGTCGCGGAGGAAGCGACCAGCGTGATCGCCGCGCGGGTACAGCAAATCGGTCAGGACCAGCTACCGCTCGATTACGAGACGACCCTCGCGCGCCGCTACGCGACGATCGACGGCGCCGCCATCCTGCGCGCCGCACAAACCTATCTCCATCCCGACGACCTGATCGAAATCTACGAAGGGCCACACGCATGAGCACGACCGCAGCGTCCGCGAAAAAAGTCGAAACGACCGACCCCGCGACGGGAAGACGGCTCGCCTCCTACGACGAGCACGGTGTCGAAGCGATCGACGCCGCACTCGCCCGCGCGGTCGCAGCGTTCGGAAGCTGGCGGTCGCGTTCGTTCGACGAACGCGCCGCCTTGCTGCGCGCTGCCGCCGCCGCCCTGCGCGCGCGCCGCGACGAGTTGGCCGAACTTGCCAGTCGCGAGATGGGGAAAACGCTGGCCGAAGCCAAGGCCGAAGTCGAAAAATCGGCGACCGGGTGCGACTATTACGCGGACCACGGCGCCGAACACTTGGCCGACCGCGCGACGCCGTCGAACGCGAGCGAAAGTTACGTCGCGTTCCGTCCGCTCGGCGTGCTGCTCGCGATCATGCCCTGGAATTTTCCGTACTGGCAAGTCTTTCGCGCGGCCGCACCCGCCTTGATGGCCGGCAATACCGTCGTTCTCAAACATGCGGCCAACGTCACGGGCGCCGCACTCGAGATCGAACGCATCTTTGCGGCCGCCGGATTTCCCCCCGGCGTTTTCCAAACGCTCGTCGTCTCCGGCAAAAATATGGAGGCGATCGTCGCCGACGCGCGCGTCGCGGCCGTGACGTTAACGGGCAGCGAAGCGGCCGGTAGCGCGGTTGCCGCGACGGCCGGTAAACATCTCAAGAAAACCGTGCTCGAACTCGGCGGCTCCGACGCGTTCATCGTGCTCGCCGACGCCGACGTGGAAGCCGCCGCGCAGACGGCCGTCAAAGCGCGCTTTCAGAATAACGGTCAGAGCTGTATCGCGGCTAAGCGCTTCATCGTCGAGGCGCCGGTGTACGAGGCGTTTCTCGGCGCGTTCGCTCGCAACACCGAAGCGCTCGTACCGGGCAACCCGCTCGCGAGCACGACGACGCTCGGCCCGCTCGCCCGCGAAGATCTTCGCGACGACCTCGAACGGCAGGTGGGCGAGACGCTCGCGGCCGGCGGCCGGCTCGTGACGGGCGGCCGGCGCCTCCCGGGCGACGGCTATTTCTACGCCGCCACGATCGTCGGCGACGTCACGCCGGGCATGGCGATGTTCGAAGAGGAAACCTTCGGCCCGGCCGCCGCCGTCGTGCGCGCGCGCGACGCCGAAGAAGCGATCGAACTGGCCAATCGCTCGCAATACGGCCTCGGCGGAAATCTCTGGACGCGCGACCTCGAACGCGCCAAATCGATCGCCGCGCGTTTGGAATCGGGCAGCGTGTTCATCAACGGCATGACCGCATCGGACCCGCGCTTACCGTTCGGCGGCGTCAAGAAGAGCGGCTACGGCCGCGAACTCTCCGGCTTCGGCATCCACGAATTCGTCAACATCCAAACCGTTTGGATCGGTCCCGCAGCCGGCGCAAAGGAGGTCGCGCCGAGCGAATGAGCGCTTACGGCGCGGAACCCGGACTCGCCGTGAGCAAGCCGCGCTCGAGGGCGAGGCTTGCGATGCGGCGCAGCCCTTCGGCAACGTCGCCGAGCGGCCCGACGAAACTCGTGCGCAGCCAGCCGATGCCGCCCTTGCCGAAAATGTGGCCCGGGACGGCGACGACGTCGCGTTCTTCGATGAGCGCTTCGGCGAAAGCAAGCGTATCGGCGGCTCCCACGCGCACGCAGAGATAGAACGCGCCTTCGGGTTCGATGTAATCGAGCGGCGTCTCGCGCACCGCCGCTAGGACGCCGGCCCGCTGGGCAACGTACCAGGGAAGCTGGGCCGAAAGTTCGTTCGCGTTGAAAACCTCGAAGGCGACGCGCTGCGAAAACGTGTTCGCGCACGATGTGAGCCAGCCGTGCATTTTTACGAGCGTCGCCATCACCGCAGTCGGAGCGAAGAGCCAGCCGATTCGCAAACCCGTCAGCGCGTTCGATTTCGAAAGCGAATTGATGGCGATCGTATAGGGGTAAATCTTCGCGAAATAGCCCGCATCGTCTACGTACGTCAGCTCGCGGTAGATCTCGTCGTGAACGACGTAGACGGGCTCCCCGCCGCGCGCGAGCAATCCGTCGGCGAGCCGCCGGGCCGACTCCTTGGAGATGACGCGGCCGGTCGGATTATTCGGCGAACAGATGACGATCAGGCGCGTCTTCGGACCCACGGCCGCGAGGATCGCGTCGGGATCGAAGGCGTCCCCGGCGCGCGGCTCGAGCTCGATGCGCCGCAGCGATATCCCCTCGATCTGCGCGATCTTCACGTAGATCGGAAAACACGGCTCGACCACGAGCATCTCGTCGCGCGCCGGATCGAGCAAGACCCGCAGCGCGACGTAGAGCGCCTCTTGGGAACCCGTCGTCACGCAAACGTTCGCCGCGGAATAACCGGGATACGCGTAATGAGCGGCGATCGCTTCCCGCAGATCTTCATCGCCCATGGCCGAGGAGTAGCGGCAGCCGTTTTTCCCGACCCAAGCCGTCGCGCGTTCGAAGTTCGCGACGTTCGGCGGCAACGTCGGCTGTCCGAGGCCGAGATCGATCGAGGACGGACGGCGTTTGGCATGGAGGGCGCGGATCACCGACCCGCCGACCGCTTCGATGGCGGGGTTCACACCGCCACCCCATAATCGCGAATGGCGCTTTCCAGCGTCGTCTTCCGATCGGTCGACTCGCCGCGTTCGCCGATGACGAGCGCGCATGGAACTTGGTACGTGCCGGCGGGAAACGTCTTGGGAATCGTCCCCGGTATGACGACCGACCGCGGCTCGATTCGCCCGCGGGTAACGACCGCCCGGTCCGTGCGGACGTCGACGATCGGCGTACTCGCCGTCAGCACGACGCCCGCCCCGAGGACCGCTTCGCTGCCGATGAATACGCCTTCGACGACCACGCAGCGCGAGCCGATGAACGCGCCGTCTTCGACGACCACCGGCTGCGCTTGCGGCGGCTCGAGCACGCCGCCGATGCCGACGCCGCCGGAGAGGTGCACGTTCTTACCGATCTGCGCGCAGGAGCCGACCGTCGCCCACGTATCGACCATCGACCCGTCGTCCACATACGCACCGACGTTCACATACCCCGGCATCAGGATGGTGCCGCGTCCCAAATACGAACCGAATCGCGCGACGCCCGGCGGCACGCAGCGCGCCCCGAGTTCGCCGTAATTTCGCTTCGTCGGCAGTTTATCGAAATAACTCGGCGGCATATGGAGCGCTTGCCACTGCGAGGCCTGCGGGCTCGCCGCGATGCCGAAGGGATCGCTGAAACCGATCACGTCGCTATCGTGCCGCTTGAAATAGAGCAGGATCGCGCGCTTGACCCAGGCGTTGGTGACCCAACCGCCGGGCCCGGGCTCGCACACGCGCAGAATGCCGCGGTCGAGCGCATCGAGGACCTCGTCGACGGCCTCGCCCCCAGTTCCCCGAACGCCGGCCGAATCGGCAGCGAGCGCTTCGACGCGCGCGCGTAAACCCGCGGTATCCATGCATTTCGAGTAACGTACCGCACGCCCAAACTCCTACCGCACGCTTTGCGAAGTGACCGGTCTCCGAACCAGACGGGCCGTTTCGGGGAATGAACGCCATGGCGGCGAAACCACCTCGTCCGCCGTAACGTAGGAGAGCCGTGCCGAATACGCCAGACGACCAACAACGCATCAATGCAATTCGTTTCCTCGCAATCGATGCCGTTCAGAAGGCAAATTCCGGTCACCCCGGGTTGCCTTTGGGCGCGGCCGCCATGGCGTATACGCTGTGGACGCGCCACCTCAAATTCAATGCTGCCGATTCGGCGTGGTGGGATCGCGACCGTTTCGTTTTGAGCGCCGGGCACGGCTCGATGCTCATCTACGCACTGCTCTACTTATCGGGCTACCCGCTGACGCTCGACGACCTGAAGAGTTTTCGCCAACTCGGTAGCAAGACGCCGGGACATCCCGAGTTGCACCACACCGCCGGCGTCGAAGTGACGACGGGACCGCTCGGCCAGGGATTGGGCAACGCGGTCGGACTCGCGCTCGCCGAAGCCCACCTCGCCGCCGTTTATAACCGCGAGCAGAAGATCGTCGACCACTTCACGTATTGCATCGCAAGCGACGGCGACCTGATGGAGGGCGTCAGCGCCGAAGCGTCGTCGCTGGCCGGACATTTGGGCCTCGGTAAATTGATCGTCCTGTACGATGACAACAAAGTTTCGCTCGCCGCGCGGACGGAGGTGACGTTCACCGAAGACGTTTGCGCGCGCTACGACGCGTACGGCTGGCACACGCAAACGGTGACCGGCGACGACGGCAACGACGTCGCCGCGCTCGATGCGGCGCTCATCGCCGCGAAGGCCGATCCCCGGCCGTCGTTCATCGCGGTGCGGACGATTCTTGGATTCGGATCGCCCAAAGCCAACACGTTCGGCGCGCACGGCGAACCGCTGGGCGCCGACAACGTTCGCAAAACGAAGGAAGCTCTGGGTTGGCCGGTCGAGCCGGATTTCTACGTTCCCGACGGCGTGCTCGCGTGGTGGCGCGGCATCGGCACGCGCGGCAAGGCCGTCCAGGAAACGTGGAATCGGACGTACGCCGCCTGGAGCAAAGCGAATCCCGAACTCGCCGCGCAACTCGAGCGCATCCGCGACGAGCGACTTCCCGAAACGTTGCCGTGGCCGGCGTTCACCGCCGAAAACGGCAGCGTCGCCTCGCGCGAAGCGGGGGGCACCGTCATGAACGCCGTGGCGCAGGCGTTGCCCGAGCTCTGCGGCGGCTCGGCCGATCTCGATCCCTCGACGAAGACCTACCTCAAAGGGTTCGGCGACGTCAAGCCGGGCGACTACGCCGGCCGCAACATTCACTACGGCGTGCGCGAGCACGCGATGGGCGCGATCACCAACGGCCTCGCCGTGCACAGCGGGATCGTGCCGTTCACGGCGACCTTCTTCAATTTCGTCGATTACATGAAGCCGGCCGTCCGGCTCGCGGCGCTCAACAAAACGCGCGCGATCTTCGTCTTCACGCACGATTCCGTGTTCCTCGGCGAAGACGGCCCGACGCACCAACCGGTCGAGCAATTGGCGAATCTGCGCGCCACCCCGAATCTTACGACGATTCGGCCCGCGGACTCACTCGAAACGCTCGAAGCGTGGAAATTCGCCATCGCCCACAAGGGACCGACGGCGCTCGTCCTCTCGCGTCAGAAGCTGCCGTTCTTAGGCGAGCGCAACGCCGCCGTCTCGCGGGGCGGGTACGTTTTGCAAGGCCACGCCAAGCCCGATTTGATCCTCATCGCGACCGGCTCCGAAGTTGCGCTCGCGGTCGAGTCGGCGAAGATTCTCGAAGAACACGGCACGAAAACGCGCGTCGTCTCGCTACCGTCCTGGGAACTCTTCCTCCAGCAGGACGACGCCTACCGCGAATCCGTACTGCCCGAAGCGGTTCGCGCCCGGATGTCGATCGAAGCGGGCGCCACGCTCGGGTGGCATCGCTTCGTCGGCGACCGCGGCATCGCATACGGAATCGATCACTTCGGCGCCTCCGCACCCGCCGCCGCGATCGCCAAAGCGTTCGGCTTCACGCCGGAGGCGATCGCGAAAGTGGCCTCCGGCCTGCTTGCCAGCGTCTAAAGGAGCTCCCGTGGGAAGCCAACTCAAAGATCTCAACAACCTGGGCCAGAGCATCTGGCTCGACAATATCCGGCGCAGCATGTTCGCCTCGGGCGATCTGCACAAGCTGATCGATGCCGGCTTGCGCGGCATGACCTCGAACCCGACGATCTTCGAAAAGGCGATCGGCAGCGGCAGCGATTACGACGCCCAACTCGCTTCCCTGATCGGAAGCGAGCACGACCCGAACCATCTCTTCGAGGCGCTCGCGATCGACGACATCCGGCACGCCTGCGACGAGTTTCGTTCGCTCTTCGAGAGCACGAACGGCGGCGACGGCTTCGTGAGCCTCGAGGTATCGCCGCTGCTCGCAAGCGACACGCAAGCGACGGTCGACGCCGCCAAACGCCTCTGGAAGATGGTCGACCGGCCGAACGTCATGATCAAGATTCCGGCGACGCCCGAGGGCATTCCGGCCATCACGAAAACGATCGCCGCGGGCATCAACGTCAACGTCACCCTGATCTTCTCGCTCGAAACGTACGACGACGTCGCCAACGCCTACGTCGCCGGGCTCGAGGAACGCGTGGCCGCCGGCGGCGCGATCGACCGGATCGGTTCGGTCGCGAGCGTCTTCGTCAGTCGCATCGACACGGCCGTCGACAAGCTGCTCGACGATAAAGCGAAAACGGCCCCGCAACTTGCCGAGCTGCGCGGCAAGACGGGCGTCGCCAACATGAAACTGATCTACGCCCGCTACAAGAAGATCTTCGAAGGCGAGCGTTTCGAAAAGCTCAAGAGTCGGGGCGCGCGCGTGCAGCGTCCGCTCTGGGCGAGCACCGGCGTAAAGAATCCGGCGTATCCCGATCTGCTCTACGTCGAGAATCTCGTCGGTAAGAACACCGTCAACACGCTGCCGCCCGCGACGCTCGATGCGTTGCTCGACCACGGCCGCGTCGTCGCCGACACGGTCGACGGCGGCCTCGCCGAAGCGCACGCCGTGGTCGATGCGCTCGCGAAGGCGCAGATCTCGCTCTTCGACGTCACGCAGAAGCTGCAACTCGAGGGCGTGAAGTCGTTCGCGGACTCGTATAACGCGATGCTCGGTGCGATCGCGAGCAAACAGAAGCAACTCGGCGGCGGCGCGGAACGGGTCGGCGTCACGATCGGTGCGGCGGGCGGCGACGTGGACGGCGAGATCGCGAAGCTTGCGTCCAACGATTTTCTCGCGAAGCTCTGGAAGCACGATCCCTCACCGTGGTCCTCGGATCCCAAACACGTCGAGATCATCAAGAACGCGCTCGGCTGGCTCGACTTCCCGAAGACGGTGCACGGTCATGCGGCCGAACTCGTCGCGTTCGCGAACGACATGAAGAAGTTGTATTCGCACGTCGTCGTTCTCGGAATGGGCGGCAGCTCGCTCGCGCCCGACGTGTTGCGGGCGACGTTCGGCCACGTCGCGGGTTATCCCGAACTGCACGTCCTCGATTCGAGCGATCCGGCTCAGATCAGGGCGCTCGAGAAATCGCTCGACCTCGCCCACACGCTCTTTATCGTGGCGAGTAAAAGCGGTACGACGACCGAACCCGAAGCCTTCTTTCGCTACTTTTTCGAGCGGGTCCAAAAGACGGTCGGCGCGGAGCGCGCCGGCAATCAATTCGTGGCCATCACCGATCCGAACACGCAGCTCGGAAAGGAAGCGAAGGATGCGGGCTTCGTTCGCATCTTCGAAAACGATCCGGAGATCGGCGGCCGCTATTCGGCGCTGTCGTACTTCGGCATGGTGCCCGCGGCGCTCGCGGGTTACGACGTGGCGACGATTCTCGACCGCGGTCTCGAGGCGCTCGCGGCCAACGACCGCGGCGCCCAGGTGGACGGCGCGGAGGGCGTGCGCTTCGGAGCGACGATCGGGACGCTTGCGAAGAAGGGCCGCGATAAGCTGACGATCGTCGCCCATCCCGAGGTCGCGGCCTTCGGGACGTGGGCCGAACAACTGGTCGCGGAGTCGACCGGTAAGAGCGGCAAAGGCATCGTCCCCGTCGAGGGTGAGACCCTCGGCCTGCCAGGCGACTATTCGAACGACCGCGTTTTCGTGTACGTCGGTGCGGGGCTACCGCCGGACGAACATCTCGAAGGCGCGATGGACGGCGGCGCGATCGAAACGCGGCTGCACCTGCTCGAAGAGGCGGGTCATCCGGTCATCCGCCTGCGGATGAGCGACCGCCTCGACATCGGGGAGCAATTCGGACTCTGGGAAATCGCCGTCGCCACGGCGGGCGCCGTCCTCGACATCGACGCGTTCGATCAGCCCAACGTCCAGGAATCGAAGGACAATACGAAGCGTCTGCTCGCCGAGTTCAAGGACTCCGGCACGTTTAAGGAACCGCCGGCAAAACAGTCGACGCCGCTCGCCCGCGTCATTCCGATCTCGGGCTCGCGCGACGTCGATCTCGGTGCGGACCTCGCGTCGGCGCTGACGGCGATCGTGGCGCAGGTGAAAGCCGGCGACTACGTCGCCTTCACCGCGTACATCGATCGCAACCGCGAACACGAATTGCAACTCCACGATATTCGCCTCAAAGTGCGCGACGCGCTCAAGGTCGCGACCACCGTCGGGTTCGGCCCGCGCTTCCTCCATTCGACCGGGCAGCTCCACAAGGGCGGCCCGAACACCGGCGTCTTCATTCAGCTCACGGCCGACACGGCAAAGGAGAACGACCTGCAGATTCCGGGCATGGTGACCTTCGGAACCCTCATTCGCGCCCAGGCGCTCGGCGATTTCGAATCGCTCGACAAGCGTGACCGGCGCGGCGTGCGCCTGCACTTTCTCGGACCGCTCGATCGGGCGCTGGAAGCGCTCTCGTCGGCGATCGAAGATGCCGTGTCCGCAAAAGTCTGATGCAACTCGGTATGGTCGGCCTCGGACGGATGGGCGCGAATATGACGACGCGACTCCTCCAGGGAAAACACGAGGTGGTCGTCTTCGATTTCAACGCGCAAGCGGTCGAGCACGCCGCGGGCGAAGGCGCAATCGGAGCGTCTTCGCTTGCGGAACTCGCGGCGAAACTCGCATCGCCGAAGGTCGTCTGGATCATGGTGCCGGCCGGAAAACCGACCGACGACACGATTAAGGCGCTCCTCGAACATTTGGGGCCGGGCGACGCCATCGTCGACGGCGGCAACTCGAACTTCCGGGAATCGCAGGCGCGTTGCAAACTGGCGAAGGCCAAGGGCGTGGACTTCATCGATGCCGGCACGTCGGGCGGCGTCTGGGGACTCAAGAACGGCTACTGCTTGATGGTCGGCGGCGACGAGGCGGCCGTCAAAAAGGTCGAGCCAATCTTCCTCACGCTCGCGCCGAAGGACGGCTACGCCTACGTCGGGGCCTCGGGCGCCGGCCACTTCTCGAAGATGGTCCACAACGGCATCGAGTACGGCATGCTCGCGGCCTACGGCGAGGGCTTCGAGATCCTCGAGAAATCCGAGTTCGGCTACGATCTGCATCAGCTCGCGGACCTCTGGCTGCACGCGTCGGTCGTGCGTTCGTGGCTGCTCGAACTCGCGGAGCTCGCCTTTCGCGAAGATCCGGGACTTAAAGACGTACGCGGCTACGTCGACGATTCCGGCGAGGGCCGTTGGACCGTCGCCGAAGCGATCAACGAAAACGTTCCGGCACCGGTCATCACGATGTCGCTGATCTCGCGCTTCGTCTCGCGCCAAGACGAGTCGTTCAGTGCTAAAGTGATCGCGGCGCTGCGGAACCAGTTCGGCGGCCATCAAATTCATCTCGAGCCGGATGCGGTGAAAGCGTAGCGATGGCGATCGACGTCGAGAGCCGGCCGGCCGGATCGACCGCGCCGAACCCGCTGCGCGCGGGACTCGATTCGGGCCGAATCGCCGACCCCTGCAACGTCGTGTTCTTCGGCGCGAGCGGCGATCTGACCAAACGCATGTTGATCCCGGCGATGTATAACTTGCGGCTCGGCGACGTGCTTCCGACAAACTTCGGCATCGTCGGTTTTTCGCGCTCCGCGAAGTCGAGCGAGTCCTTCCGCCACGAGATGAAGGAGGCGATCGATACCTTTTCGCACAGCGGCGAAGCGCGCGAGCCGCTCTGGAGCGATTTCGCGAACCGGGTGACCTACGTGAGCGGTTCGTTCGACGATACCGAAGCCTTCCGCTCGCTCAAAAAACAGCTCGACGCCAACGACGAGCAGCTCGGCACGGCCGGAAACCGCCTCTACTATCTTTCGACGCCGCCGGGCGTCTTCGCGAAGATCGTGCATCAGCTCGCCGCGGCGGGCCTCGGTCCCCGCGAACAGGAACGCGGCTGGTCGCGCATCATCATCGAGAAGCCGTTCGGAACCGATCTCGATTCGGCGCGCGCGCTGCAGACCGAAGTGAACCGGGTGTTCGATGAAAAGCAGGTCTACCGCATCGATCACTACCTCGGCAAGGAGCCGGTTCAAGACATCATGGCGTTGCGTTTCGCAAACGTGATGTTCGAGCCGATCTGGAATCGGCTCTACGTCGACAGCGTGCAGATCACGGCTGCGGAAACGGTCGGCGTCGAAGGGCGCGGCGGCTACTACGAACAGGCGGGCGCGCTCAAGGACATGATCCAGAATCACGTGGTCAATCTGCTCGCGCTCGTGGCGATGGAGCCGCCGATTTCGCCGAACGCCGATCACATCCGCGACGAGAAGTTCAAGGTGCTCTCGGCGCTGCGGCCGCTGCGCGAAGACGACGTGCCGCGGTTGACGGCGCGCGGCCAATACGGACCCGGCCTCATCGAGGGCAAACCCGTACCGGGTTACCGGGAAGAGGCGAGCGTCGATCCGCTTTCCACGACCGAGACGTACGCCTGCGTCAAGTTATTCATCGACAACTGGCGGTGGGCCGGCGTTCCGTTCTACTTGCGCAGCGGTAAGCGCCTCGCGCACAAGCACTCCGAGATCGCCGTTCGTTTTCGGGGCATCCCCCATCGCATCTTCGGCGAGGCGGGCGATCAGATCGAAAACAACACGCTGGTCCTCAAAATCCAGCCCGACGAGGGCGTGTCCATTCGCTTCAACGCCAAGATCCCGGGCCAGAAGATGCACATTCGCGGCGTCACGATGGACTTCAATTACGGTACGGGTTTTGGAGTCGTGTCGGCGCCGGCGTACGAACGGCTCATCGCAGACGCGATGCGCGGCGATGCGACGCTCTTCACGCGCTGGGACGCGGTCGAACGCGCGTGGGAAACGGTCGTGCCGATCCTGAGCCGCTGGGCGGATTCCCCAATCGTCGATTTTCCCAACTACCTCGCCGGAAGCCAAGGCCCGCAAAACGCCGACGCGCTCCTCGTGGGCGACGGCCGCGAATGGAGGCGGATCTAATGACGATGCACGTCGACTCGCCGAACGATACGAAATCGATCCTCGAGCAACTGCGCCAGTCGCGCATGGCGGCGGCGGCGGGCCATTCGCAGGCTGCGGCAAGCGTTGCGATGATGAATTTCATCGTCTTCGTCGACGACCCCGCGCACCGCCAGTGGGTCCTCGAGCGCGCCGCGCGCGTCTCAGACAAACATCCTTGCCGGCTCATCGTCCTCGATTCGACGAGCCGCACGAGTGGGGTCGACGTCACGACCTCAACGCGCGAAGGCGGCGGTGCGGTCGTGGTGAACGAGCGCATCGACATCGGAGTCAGAGAGACCGGCCACGCGACGATCATCAGCCTTACCCAGGAGCTCTCCGTTCCCGATATTCCGACCGTCCTCTGGTGGAGCGGCGGCCGGTTGCTCAAGAGCCGGACGTTTTCGGGGCTCGCGCAGAGTTCGACGACCGTGCTCATCGATTGCTCGGGGACGGGTTGCGGTGACGAAGCGATCCGCGAACTCGGGGAGTTCCTCACCCGGTTTCCGAGCGTCGCCCTGCAAGATCTCGCCTTCATGCGCTTGGCACCCTGGCAAAATACCATCGCGCAATTCTTCGACGACCCCGCTTTGAGGGAAGATCTTTTTTCGATTTCGTCGCTCGAGATCGAAAGCGGTTCCGATGCCGAAGCGCTCTATCTCGCGGGTTGGCTCGGCAGCCGGCTCTCGTGGACGATCGCCAAGCGCGACGCGTTTCGCGACCGCGCGGGCTTGGAGATTCCGTTCCGCAAGGTATCGAAAGGCGATCAGCGCCGGGTTCGCAGCGTCGTTCTGCGGGCCGGCACATCGACGTACCGGGCCGCGCTCAGCAGCGACGATCCGGGCGTCGTCGAACTCGCCGTCGAAGGCCCGCGCGCGCGGCCGCTCCAGTACGTACCGCTGCAGAACATCGAGAACACCTCGCTGATCGAACGCGCGATCATCGAGAACGCGCGCGACCCGATCTTCGAGACATCCCTGCTCACCGTGCGCGATTTGCTCACGTAAGCCACGATGCTCGAACGCGCGCATCTCATCGTCGTGCCGGACGAGCGCGCCCTTGCCGAGCGCGTCGCCCGGCATACGCTCGAAGCCGGCAAGGCCGCACTTGCCGCGCGGGGCCGCTTCGCGCTCGCCCTCGCAGGCGGCTCGACGCCGAAGGCGGCCTACGCGCTCCTCGCTCAAACGCCGCTGCGCGACGAGCTCGACTGGTCGAAGGTTCGCTTCTTCTTCGGCGACGAACGTTGCGTGCCGCCGGCCGACGAACGATCGAACTATCGGATGGCGCGGCTCGCACTACTCGAACCGCTCGGCATTTCGCCAAACGCGATCTTTCGGATGCGCGGTGAGGACCAGCCGCAGGCTGCCGCGCGGGCGTATGCGGAAGTTCTGCGGCGGGAGCTGGAACCCGACGACGAGGACGTGCCGCGTTTCGATCTCATCATGCTCGGCATGGGCCCCGACGGCCACACGGCGTCGCTCTTTCCGGGAACCGATCCGCGCGAAGACGACGTGTTGCTCGTGCGAGCGCCGTACGTTGCGAAATTCGAGACGCATCGCCTAACGTTGACGCCGCGCGTCATCAACGCCGCGCGCGAGGTCGCCGTCGCGACCGCGGGCCCGACGAAGACCGCTGCGCTCGCCGCCGTTCTCGACGGTCCCTTCGAACCGCTGACGTACCCAAGTCAAATTCTCGCGCCGCGCGCGGGGACGTTGACGTGGCTCGTCGATGAGGCCGCGGCGGCGAAGCTTCGTTAGCCCGCGAGCAGTGCCGCGACTTTATCGAGCGCGGCACTCCAGCCGCCGACGTGTCTGTCGCGAGACTCCGCGCTCGCGAAGCGCTCTTGAGTGAGGACCACGTCGGTCTGCGCACGGCCGGCCACAAACTCGATCGTGACCAGGGTCTCGACTTCGTCTTCGGGCGCATCCTCCTCCCAACTCCACGTGTACGACACGCGCTCGGGCGGACGAACGTCTTGATAGACACCGCGCACGACCAGGCGTTCGCCCGCGGG
>Ga0116227_10010982_pt1 | contig 15479 bp, 13 predicted proteins | sample S1TSphgellanicum_FD_89693 | JGI IMG/M metagenome (GOLD analysis project Ga0116227, IMG submission 89693) | Host-associated microbial communities from peat moss isolated from Minnesota, USA - S1T2_Fb - Sphagnum magellanicum MG | ecosystem: Host-associated > Plants > Peat moss > Unclassified... | reverse complement strand
TTTCTTTTTTTTTTTTGGAATTAAAAATGAAAAAACTTTATCACTTTTTTTTTCACAAAAATAATTTGTATAAGAAAAAACAAATTTTTTGTTAAAAAGTAGAAAAAAAATAAACCCAAAAAAAAAAAAAAAAAAAAGGTTAAGAATAAAATTTTCAAGTTCCCTTCTCGCTTGAGGAAAGGGGGAAACATGAAACATGGAAAATGAATTTCTGACATAACATTACCCTTATGTTGAACTGAATCCCATCCATGTCCTTCTACAACCCAATGATTTTCCCTCCCACCAGATGAAAAGTTTAGATTAGGTATACAAGATTTATGCACCTTGTATTGTTATTCTTGGACTATTAAAATTCTAGAATATTCAAAATGGGGGTGTGAGGACTCAGGACTCAGACCCCTCCTTTGAAAAAAGTCATATACATACCTATTTCAACAAAAATTGTAAATTATTAGTGGTGGGTGCTGTATTCGTGTGCTGGTGCTTGTTACCTAGAAGAACAAATGGTGATGGAATCAGATACCATGGATATAACTGATACCTTGGAGTTTGAGTATACATTAAGGTTTGGAGTTTGAGTATACATACTGATGAAATCGAAGTAGGTAGCCCAGATTCCCAGGGGTGGGTTTTTTTCAATTTTGTAACATCGAAAACTTTGGCTAATTTTTTCCCAAAAAATAGCAAAATTGGTCGAATTTGCACTAGAAGAACAAAATTCTGCGAAAACAAAAAAAAAAAAACACTTTGTTTTGGCGAAAAACACGACAAAATTTGTCCCCAATATCCCCATATCCGCTGCCCCTTTGGATTTCTTTGGTTGCCAATAATTGCTTTTGCTCTTTCTTCGTGGGGCTTCGCGAAATTTAGAAGTCGTGTTGTGTTCCTTCCGCCATCCCAAGAAGTTCCGTCACGAATTTCTGGTAAAGAATCTCTGCCCTTATTTTTGTCTAACAAGCAAAAAAACACTCCTTCTGTGTTTGCTGCCTTTTTGTGTGCAGGAGACGGAGCACGAGAATGCCTGTTCCATAATTCGTAAGCTCGTTGCTCAGCTTGCTCGCTAGGGTTTTTCAGGAGACAGAACAATGAATGTTCCACAGTATACAACTAGTCAATGTTCCCCACATTTGCTGTGGTGAAGCATTAGGGTTTACGTGGAGAAGAAATTCAGTATGTTCTTGGAACCAGTGAGGGTATTTACCGTGAGGAATGCTTTCTTACTCATGTCCTGACTGCTGAACTAGGTTTGCCTTGAATCCAAACAGGTATGTTGTCCCATTGATCTCCTCTAGGGTTTTGCAGGAGACAGAATAATGATGTTCACAGCATACAATTAGTCAATGTTCTCCACATTTGCTGCATTAGGGTTTATGTGGAGAAGAAAATCAGTATATTCTTGCAACCAGTGAGGGTAATGTACCTTGAGGAATCCTTTCTTACTCATGTCCTGACTGCTGAACTAGGGTGCTTTGAATCCAAACAGGTTGATGTTGTCCCATTTGATCTCCTCTCAGAATCTTGTAGAACAGGGTCTTCAATTGAAAAGTGAATTTGGACGACTTATGACTGCACTCCATTGATTTTTTGTTTTGTTTTGTCCATAGTCACCTCATCAGCAGTGAGTTTTAGAGTGTGGGCGACCAACAGTGCTCCTATTTATGCAGTAGGTCTCTTGTCTCAGTGATTGTATCAAATCCCAAGTTCCTAGTCTTAAACAATAGTCCACAATATGACTTGGATCTCCATACTTCCGGATTGTGGTTAGCCAATATTACGGCTGAGTCTTTCTGTGACTGCTGGTTTTGTGAGATGAAGTCAGTATGTGGGTTAATGTATTGCATTGAAGTTTTGACCAAACATTCTTGTAATGTTAGTTTTTTTGTTTTATTGGAACTGGCCAAATGCTTATTTTCAAATTGTTCTCATGGAGTTTTCTCTGCAATCTCATGCTTGTGTTTTCCAGTGGCTTTAGAAGATGTTCTGCACCCAGCTAGTCACCCTGGAGGCATATGCTTAAAGGATATGTTCAGAGTTGGGGATGCCCTGACCCTACCCTTTATGTAGGCTTCTGTATGCCTTAGGTGTAGACGCTTGGTTGTACAGGGACAATCTAAAATGAAACAATGCCTACTCTCATAAGCTTGTTGCAGCTTGAATGAGAATACTATTCTTGAGCTATGTCTCTTGACTGTTATCCCACGTTCTGACTTAAGTCTTCTCATTGCTACTGCAAATGCAATAGAAACAACAGAAACTCAGGACACAGATGTTTGTATTATGGTACGCCCAAAAATTTGAAATAGTTATTTTATACTTATTTGCATGCACCATTGGGAGTGGATGGCAGAAGGTCATTGCCATATGTGCAAGGTGATGGTCTGGCACTCTGTGAGTGACTCTTCAAAAGGATATTGCCACACTCATTCTGTTTGTGTTAGTTTGGTTTTGCTGGAACTGACAGAACAGTTACTTTCAAATGGCTGTTATGGAGTTTTGTGTATCATCTCATAGATATGGTTAATGTATGAGATTGACTGCCACCCACTGCCAGGAGCTGATGAAGTCACTGGGGATTGTGATATCTGATTATAAAACATACATGTTGTGGTTGGTGGTCACGGGACAAGTCTGGTGACTGTGGCTGTTGTGGAAACCACTCAGTTTTTTGAGTGTTGATTAGGGTTGGGTCTCCTCTTTTCCTGTTCCTGATATTCTTCTGGATCCAAGATCTCTAATAACCTTATCATTAGGCCATCTCTCAATTGTAATCAGGTTATCTTAAACCATAAGTATGGAGAAATTCTCAAAACTTGTGGACATATTTGCTGCCTTTTGATTCTATCATCCTTAATGAAGATTGCAGATGATTGCTTCTATGTGAGTCTTTACAAGCTAGTTTCATGGGCTGTTGATTGCATCCTGGAAGCGAGAAGAGTACCAATAAGACTGGTATTCCTTGTTTTTTCTTGTGTAGAGACCATTTTTCACCCAAGACAAACACTACAAAAGAGGGAAAAAGAAAACAAAATGGGGGGATCTCCATCAAAGAAGATTGAGGAGGTCCTGCAGAATTCATCAGCATTTCATGCGGCAGTGGAAGCAAGCTTTGAGGACTGCATGGGCCTGGCCCAGCATACATTTCCAGGCCTCCAAGCATATCAACTTCTGGATGCCTCAAGTCAAGTGTATGTCAAAATGGCTTCAGATGAAGGTGATATAGCCTCTCGATACAAAGAGAGATTGCTCCCTCATCCTCCAACACAATTTGATGTTGATAAGGCTGTGCAGAAGGAGAGGCCTTTTGAAGGAGGCAGGAAGGTGCTGCCCCTTAAAGAATTCCATGCCTTTGCCATAACTTTGTTTAGAGACATGGGATTGAGTACTGCTTACCATAGGCTTGCCCTGTATGTTCCTCTGGGTGGCGTTGCTGTTCTCTGTGCACATGAGACGGCAAAGAGGCTCCCTATCATAGGTCCCATTTACAGAGCTGCTGGTCCTCTCATGCCAACCCTGTTACTTGGATCAGTTTTAGGTGTTGTGGTATCTAAACAATTGAGTCCCAGTTGAATGTCACGAACATTTGTACAGCTTTTTTTGGATTGTATATTGTACTTTTAGCCTTCAACCTCACAAGAGCTTGTTACAAACCAGTATTATAAGCACCCTGCATTTACAGAGGAACCAAATTGTCAAATGGATTAGTTTGTGTTAGTAGTGGGACCTGTTTTATATTGCCAATTGGGCTTCAGGACTTTGTGAAGTTAGTATGTAGTGCTCTTTACTTCACATACAATCTGCAGAGTGCAACAGATTCATGCTTGCAGGATTAAGCTCCAAAGGGACCAATTGTTTGGTGAATTGAAGAGCTTCAGAGAGGTTAAGGATATCCACAGGCTCTATGTAGAAAATCATTATAGCACTCTTGGTGTCAGAGGAGAACTCTCTGGTCCCACTTCCCTACTACTGCTATTTTCTAGAAGTTTCTGGACTGTAACTGTTTTTCATTAGCCATAGTAGTTAGGATATTCACTGAATTAGTTATATGCACATAGTCCATGCATTTAATTATCGTGGCTCTGAAGTCTTGTATTTAGGTTCTTATCTTTTGGTGTTTGCTAGGTATGTAGATAGTAATTAGGTTTCTGTAAACCCTTCACTCTAAAGATCTGCAAAACTATTGATGGTCAAGCCACTGATGCCAATTGCCAAGCCACTGCTGGCAAGTTAGGCTGGGACTAACAGCAAGCTGATATCTACAAGACATCATGTCAGGGAAAAGAGGAATTTTGAGAGACATATTCTATACTTTTAGTTAAATAGTTTGTCAGATTTAGATCAAAGAGAGAAGGGGGTTGTCCTACATATTGTCTCTTTCTGACTACAAGGAAGAATGCTACTTAATGAAAATACATCTTAGAATACAGGGCACAGCAGGGGTGATGCAACTTGGACAACAGTTGAACTAGTATGTTGTTCTACTAGTGTGCCATTCGCACCGATTTACTGGTCTATCAACTTAACATATGCACTGCACCAAGAGTGCACTTGATTAGTTTGGTGATGAGTTTGCCATCTAGAGTATCTCCAATGCGGTATAGTATCCAGGTCTGCAATGGCAATATGTCGATGAGGTTCCCACCCAAACCCCTCTCACAAAATTTTAGCCAGCCTCATCATTGAGGCTCCCTGCTCTGGCAATGAGGTCCTTTGTGCTCATCACCAAGAGCCCTGCTATCAGTGCGAGAGAGCCATTTTGTTTGCTTGCAGTTTTTTTCCTTTTGGGTTTGTTTCCTTGTTTGACATTTTGTTTGTTTTTGTTCAAGAGCATTATGAGCAATGGAGAATTTGGTACACATACAATGATAGACCCTTTTCATTGAGTCCTTTCCATAGCTGTCTTCTGGACAGGCTGCTACTTCCACCTGGAGCAGAGTTGTCTGGTCACATCCTCTTGTCTGCCATCAAAAGTTGACAATGCCCTTGAAGACCTGTTACACCTAGTGGGAGAAAATGTCACCAGATTTCTGAACTCTCTTTCATTTCTACTGTTGAAGAATAACCCTTAGAATCTTGAGTGTGGCTGCAGGGGAATTTTCAGCACCAACAATTTTTTCCAACTTATATTTGTCTCTGGATGGGAGGGGGACCACAGTGAGAAAAAACTTGCCTAGAGTATGAAATGATATGTAAAAACACAAAGGTAACTTGAGCTATGGAAAAGACTCGTAGTCAAGCTCTTGGTGACACTGTCTCATGTTGCCTGTTCACTGCAAGCTAATGGTTTCAAGATGAAGAGGACCAGCAAATCAACAACCACATGTAACCCCAACAAACAGAGAAATGAACAACCCAAAAGCTTGCAAATAAAGCTTCACACAGACCAGAGGGGCAAAAAAACCAGCAACAAATGGGTTCATGACTAGATCATCAAGACACAAGAAATCTCGAAATGAAAACAGAGTTGACAAAATCACAAAACAAAACCAAACAGAAGATGAACAACAAAAAGAAAACTACACCTAGAAACAATCCCCAAATTGTTTTTTCCCAAGGTTTTGGTGAGGAATCCGAGAGACAACTTAACAGGGCTGCATCAAATGGTTATGGTGCAGCACCATAGCCCTGGACTGGTTTGCAACTGGCAAAATCCCCAGCAATTTTAGTTTTGCCGGGTGAATTTAACTATCTGTGGTGGAGATGCTCTAATCTGTCAAGCACCTACGATGTTCCAGATCCCTGAAAATGCAGTGACAGTAAACACTAATTGGAAACCCAGCAGCTTAGGGCACCTATTGAATAGGTGCACCTTCAGCAAGGGCATTTAATGCTAATGGAAAGAGACCTCAGCAGAACCCCTCGCTGCACCTTCAGCTTGGGAATTCTATGCCAAAGCTCAAGGTCTGGTAACTCAATTCCAAGATGCCCTTACACATAAGTATGGAATGAAACAGAATAATTGAAAGAATATTCCCAGTCACACATTCGTCTGCAGCAAGCCTTTCAACTGTATGCAGCATGATATATGCCCACTAAACACAGTCCCTGAGTTTTGGGAGCTTTTGAGGGTATGAAACCAACACAATGATAATCACCGTAATACACATCCAGCAGATGCTCAAGCTTTCAAAATTCCTTCAATTATTAATAAGGGTGGGCATCTAACAAAAGCCCGAGCATTCAACAATTCGACCATAACTAAGTCAATTTTGAAACTATACCATTGGGTTTAATTGTGTAAACTACCTATCGTAGAACCCAAATAGCCAAGTTACAAGGACTGAACTTAGGTTAGCAGCACCGGTGTTAGGCAGTTCTCCCTTTTGTGAGAACCATCAGTTCCAGTTATGACAATCATTTTAAAAAACCTTCAAGGTTCTCATTTTTTAAAATTAAAAAACAATTTTGATAACCTTAAGGGTTTCAGATTTTTGGGAAAAAAAATCCCACCGGTTTTCAGCCCTATCAGTTCTCATAAAAATTAATAGCCCCAGTTTTCAGCACCGGTTCTCACAAGCCGGTTTTCAAATTTTTAAAAATCCAATATTTATAAATATTTAATGTGAAATTCAAAAATTAAAAAACTAAATTAATTACTTGCAAAATATGAAACAAATGCAAAAACTTAAAAAAATTATTTAAAATATATTCTTGTTCAAATTCACCTTCAAATTCTTGTAACTTTTCTTTTAATTGTTCATCCATCTCAATAAACTTTACTAAATCACTAGAAGATTTACAACCAACTTTAGCATCATTAGGCCAATTTTTGCTTACAAAAAATAATTTTTCTAAGTTTTTAATTGTAAACGACATCCTCTAAGGTTGTGAGTATGCCAACTAAAGAAAAAATTATTTCTATTTCTATTTGTGATCCAACAATTCCTAATGTTTACCAAGCAAGAAAACCAACAATGGGGAACATAAACCCATGTTTTTACCACCAATATAGATGGCATTTGATTTTCTTAGGATCCATTTGAAATCTTTTAAAAATCAAGAACTCTCTATTAACCAGTTTATCATTGGTTCACTTGTGCTAACAATCATTTCAAAAATATCCAAGTTGTTATTTTCATAAGAGTTGTGCTTTATAGATTCAACATCATAATTTTTCACAAGATGTAAATGATGATAACATTTCAAAAACATAGGTTGTAAAGACTTTCCACTCTTCTACAATAGAAATGCCTTGCTTACAACCAACAAATGAAGATACCAAACAAAGGTTTTTGAATCGTGAATCTAACATCAATGAAAGCATGTTATGAACTTTTCTTTCTTCATATTTTCTTAGAAATGAAAGAAAAGAATCAAGAATACCACAAACTTCTTTTTTATGTTAGAAGCAAACAAAAACAATTCAAGAGTAATTGCAAAATCATCATCCATAAATTGGTTTAAGTTCTATACAATTCCAACATCTTCCTTTAAGTTGGAAATCATTGTAATGACATTGTTTAGGGCATCACTAAGTAACCAATGATCTTTGGATTGGTTTAAAACACAAGCAATAACAATTGTAGACAAACAATCAACAATTCTTTGACAAATATGTTAAGTGATAATAGAGGGAACTCGGCTAGAAACACGAACAACAGTTTGTGAACTATAACATAATACAATGGTCTTTCGAAATAATAAGGCTTCTTAAACAAGATTACTTTGCTTGCAAACTTGCAAAATATTTAACAAAATATTGTTATTCTACAAACAAAAATTTAAAAAATAAAAAAATTGCAAACTTACAAGCCAAATTTGCACTTTCATCCTTAACATATGTAATAATTTTCTTCCATAAATCATATTGATCTAATAATTCAGTCAAATTTCTTGCCATAGCATGCCTTGTAATTTCATTTGCTTCAAACAATCCTATTGTAATATGTTGAGGCTACCACTCTTCATTCAAAAACCTAATCACCAATGCAAAAACATTACGTGCACCCTTTAACATCCACAAATCAAAACTAGCTATTGCAAAATAACATTGTTTCAATTTAGGTGACACATTTTTGTTTCGTCTTCTCCACCAAACCAACCAAAACTTCTTATGAAAACATTTTTCTTAATGGAAACACAACTCTTGAACATAAATGCATTACAAGACATTTCAACCAAGTGCTTTCGACAAATTGAATAGGGAGATGATTTTTAACAATCAAAAGGGCAAGGTCTTGCAAAAATTGCTTTTGTTACACAACATCTTTCTTAAAAAGATCTTTTGCTTTGTGATGCAACATAGATATTTCACTACCTCACATTTGCTACTAAATTTCCTATGATGAAATGGGCTGAACCCATGATTGGCCTAATGGTCTTTAATATGAGTTCATTAATTAGGGTTGGAAGTTGTGTGGTCTTTTGTATTCATTATGTTTTGGAATCATATGTGTCTGGCTGAAACATAAAATCTTTTATGAATTTTGTTATTCGTATGTTGTAGTGGTTGTCCTTCTATAAGTGTTTTTGGGCATATGCATTGTTCTAGAAGGTCAATTTTGTTTTATTTTGCAAGTCATATGTTTTCATTTGTTGTTGGATTTCTCCCTAGATTTTAAGGTAAGTTGTTGATTCTGTTTAGTTGTTGTTGGATTTGTCCTTAGGTTTAAGGTTAGTTGATTATGTTCACTTGTGATTGGATTTTTCCCTGGATTTTAAGGTCACTTGTTGATTTTCTCTAATTGAAAATCTGCCCAATCTATTTTGTTATCATTTTTTATGTGCATTAAAGACTTGTGTCAATTGTAATGTTAAGCTAGATCAAAGGTATATTTGATGGTTTGTCCAATGTCAAGTGCCCAAAAGCCCAATTCTAGGGATTTGTCCCTAAATTTTAAGGTCAAATGTTGATCTTCTATGATTGGAAGTTTGTCCAATCCATTTTGTTATCATATCTCATGTGATTGAGAACATAATCTTCAGGTCAAATGCTTGTTCAACTATGTTGAAGGTTTTTGTGATGGTCTGTCCAATGTCAAGTGCACAAAAGGCCAATTCTGAGGAAATAGATTGTTGCAAATGTGAGTAGTGAGTAGGCATTAAAGTACATAATCGTTGCAAGTTAGATGTAATTTCATAACATTTTCAAATTTAAAAAATCCTTTCTTTCAAGTACTTGCCTTGTATTTGCAATAACCATTTTTTTTGACAATCTAATCCCTAAACCCTGACCATTACCCAGATCTCCCCCTTTCTAAAAAACTTAAACCATAGTACCTGAGAACCCCCCATATTTTTCTTAAAACATTGACATTAACCGGGAGGTTGTTTCAAAAAATAATAATAAGTTGGAACCAACCCTGGAGGTCTCATCCGACACTGGTTAGCACATCCCAGGCTATCTTCTCTTTCAGTCAAACATGTTTCAGTCCTACAACGCAAGGCAGCAGGATCCATAAAATTGACTGTTGCTCCCCTTCAAATCAGCAGATAGCAAATGTTCCATACCACATGGCAGCAACCAGGTCTTGTCCAAGGATCTGACCTGCAATATGTCAGACCTGCATTAGTGAAAAGGCAATCCAAATTTTGTAATAAAAGATTACATGAACAGAATAACACTTAAAATAGTCTTTGAAGCTAAGAGGCAATTATAAGTACAATGAATCTCTACAATGCTTCAGCAATCCACTGGAGTAAGGGAATGCAGTTTTCTCCAGACGCAGCATGATAAACTAAATTCAACCATGCATCTACTGAAACAATTACCAAATGAAAGCTTGAGCAGAAAAAATAGAGAACTTTTCAGACTCAGCAAAACAGGCCCAATCTGATTCAGATAGCATAAATTGACAACCTGCATTACAATGAAGGCAGCTAGAAAACAGACCAAAAGGAAATCCAGTTGCAAACCTCAAAGACATACAAAGACAACTCAGGCAGCAGATGTTTGAAGGAGGCACCTTACAAACCAACAGAGAAAAGCACTGACAATTTTGAGCAGGCACAATAAATGAAAAATGACCTGTATAATGATTTAGCCAAGAAAATTCCCCCAGTTTTCAAGTACCAGGAAGTCTATTATGTGGAGACTCTTAAGTATAGGCACACACCCAGCTACCAATCATAGCTGGAACAAGATGGAGATCATGACAAGGATTGAAAGTAACAAACATGCAGGACAACCTCAATAAGTAAAGTAAAACATGTGAAACTAGAGACAAGCCAAAGAGAGAACAATGTATACCTTGAGACCTTTTGGAGTCACCCATCTTCTCCTTAGCGCTCCACCTCTGTTCCCCACAAGGACAGAGCTCCAATCAAACAAATGGGCTGAAAATTCATCATAATGGAACAAAAAGTGAACGGGAATAGCTAACATCTGTGTGCAGGCAGACAAAGCAATTCTTAAGCTTCTCACAAGCACATTACCTACCACAGGACTTTAGTTCCAAGAATAAGCTTTGTGAGACCTCAAAAAAGTGCAAATAGAGCAAGGAAAATGAACTTGATGCTTGAGCATTCTAACCTCCATCCGCCATAATATTCTCCTCTGGAGCAACAATTGAGCTGTGAATGCCACACAGTTGCTGGTGAAGTGGCATGGCTGAGTCATCCTCAGGAACCATTTCAATCCCCAGCACAAGGGGTCTTTCCCCAACATCTTCTGAATCAATCTCTTCACACAGTGGCACCATCCAATCCATTGCACCAGGCAAAGGACCAGGTAAATCACACAGTACCAGATCCACAACATCCTTGACTAGTGGGAACAGAGCACGACTCGTAGAAGCACATTTTGCCTTTGCTGTGACCTCTTTTTTGAAGGCATCAAAATGGCTGCCTTCCATAGACTTGACATGCTGAAGGACCAGTTCTTGGTCCTTCCAATTGCAGCGAATTGGTTTATGATGACCAGGGGGATAAGCATAATGAACAGGAACTTTGCCAATAGCATGCAATGCTGCATCATATGCTCTCATTGTTTCATCTTCCGATTCAAAACTTCCAAGCCAAATTTTTTGTTTCCACCCAGCTGGCCTGATTTCTGAGCCATATTTGCTATTTCGGCTATTAGGATAGCGGACTCCCTCCTTCTTTGTCTGTTTGGCTGCCACTTGACCAACAATTTGCACTTGTGCCTGAATCCCTTCATTGTTCCCATCCCTGCAGAGGAAGATTCAAAAATTGACAGGCATGATTTAGAAGCAGACAACATAAGCATCAACGGCCTTCCAAAACCAAAATACCATCCAGGTCAAATAGGACAATCAGACTGCAATTTTTTTCTGAAACTCAAAACATTCACCACCAACTAACATAGTCAAGGTTGCAAATCAAATAAATCCAACAGGTTCCATTGGATCAGCATGGCCAAACAGTTCTCATGGTCTCACTGAGACCAGAAAGAGTTGGCATAACATCAATCCCCAGATGGATGCCACATGACCTGAGATGTCTCCAATATGACTTGCAGGAATGACACCATTCTGGAAAGATATCAGGTATACAATTAAAGTGCAATATGAAGCTTCCAAAACAAGCCCCTAGAGCTAACTTCATCCAAAATACTGTGAAAGTGGAACAGAATTGGATCATAAGACACAGATAAAATAAAGCCTCCATTGGATGGCAGTACAGGGTTGAAGGACACATCTGACAGGACACTTTGGCAGATTGAAAACATAATTAGACCCCCTTATTAGTGCTGTGTCAAAAGCACATTATGCTTATCAGGTCTTGCAGAACCCCCCCATGCTGCCTACACAGCTGGTTAGCTCTTAAACCTAAATGCTCTTGATCAGATTTTGGTTTGACTTTCCTGCAGATGAGCACAGTGGAACATATGTCTCAACAACTCTATAGTTTGGTGGTAGCAACACCAGAAACAAGTCCACTATCCAATGCATCAGAACCCTTCCATTCTACGAGGGTATCATCAAACCCTAAGTAATGGGGAAACAAATTTACCATAAAGGCAACACTCAAAGCTAGAATTGAATATATCCAAAATAGCTAAGATATAACCACTAAGAATTGAGAAATCTTTATTCTCACAATTAATAAAAGGCAAAACAAGGTTAATACTTCTTCATTAAGTCACAAAAATTTCCATCTAAGGAAAGAAAAAACCGAGAACAAAGGACCATAAAATAAATACCAAACAAGGACAAAAACCAAAATAAACATGCTTGCAATATGAACAGTGCCAGTCTCACACCTGTTCAGGAAATATCAACAGTAATATGTATGATAGTGATTTCTCTATCACAACTTCCCCACTCACTTCATCAGCTCCCTAGACTCGGTAAAGGCCAGTGCAAAAATTAACCTGTGTACTGAGTTTCTGCAGCAAATCCAGAAGCAACAGGAAGACTCATCCATGGTACTAGCTAGCAACAAACAACAACAGAGAGAGAAAACACACAACAGAAGAGACTAAACACACAGAAAAGGACAACAGGGGAAAGCATAGACCAAGAGAGCTTACAAGAAGCTCCCCACTTACAAGACTCTATACAGAATCATTCATAATACTCCAAATGCAGAAATTCCAAAAAGAAGACTCTATGCAAAATCTTTAGAGGGTACCCTTTATTCTTTAGAAGGAGAATAAGACTGACCATCTGAGAGACAAAAAAATCTTTAGACCTAAAAAGCCTCAAAAACCTCTAATATTGACAATAAGATAACTCCCAACTTAGTGGTAATAGAGATATTGGAATGAACATGAGGCATACAAATCATGTCAATACCTGCATACTCTGGTTGAGGACGTTTATCGAAGATATCACAGGATATACCTTGAGGATTTTGCTTCACAGCTAGATCCATGAAGTTACAAGAGAAGCCTTTAGAAGTACAATTCAGCTCCCGAGATGTTTTTAGGCATATGCCACCACCAAAAGAGTCTTGGTCTAGGTATAACCACTAAAGCTCAAATCCAGCTTATCACGTGTAAGAAACAGCTAAAAAGAAAAACCTACACTCTGCCATAACCCTGAGGCAACGTAACCACAGAAACCACAGACTGAGATCACAGCCATGAAGGAAAACATGTAAAAAGATGAGAGGGCAATAATACCAGGCACCCTGGCTTCTAATCAACCACAAAAAGTCCAGACAAATAGCTGAAATTCCATATCAAGTCAGAAACAGCTTGTAAAGAAATTGTCTGGTAGTCAGAACAAAAAACACACAGAGGAAAGTCAGTGAGGCAACACGGACTCCAAGGCCATCACATCTCCCAGTCAACATTCCTCGGTCGGACATTTCGCTGTTAACTGCGAGATGTGTTTTCCGGCTTTCCGACACATGTTCTGACAGCGAAATAAACAATCGAAACCCTAAACCTAATAATCTGAACCAAAAATTTGATCGACAAAAATGTCGTGAAAGGTTACGGCATTCATGGCCGGAGCCCATATCGATTCACATATCTACCTTGAAGTGCAAGACAGAAATTCAGCTTCAGAAACGGAAGCAAAGTACCAGAACGCACAAAATCAAGTTTGCGCTTTAAAGGTACAGACTACAGTTGCGAAAAAACAGAGAAAAACGGGAGGGAGAGAGAGGTCACATACTCCGGCAAGTTACGACGACGACGCTCTAGCTCGTCCGAAATCTGGACCTCGGGCATGATGGGGGATTGCCGACTTGGTAATAGAACCGAACCTACAACGCTTTGCACTCACCAACAACAAAGACTGCTCAAAGTTAAAAAGAAAAGAAACCTGAAGGGGTAGAGAGGCTCTGCTAGAGCCCCCAGGGATCAAACTTCAAAAGAAACGCATTGTGATGTCGGAATCATTCCTCTGGCTAGTCCGAGTGATCGAAGAGCTAGTCCAGGACGCCCTTCTTGTAGGCTGGTGCTACGTTAATGCTGCGCGTTATCGTCATGTCGGAAGAAGATCACAATTAGTTCCCACGGGTTCTTACGACATAATAATTAGCATCCCTAATAACTGGGTTAGAACAAACTTGTACGTCAGATTCATGGGAACATTACAAGGGCCGGAGTGAACCAACACCCACCAGCATGCCATGAAGGATGGATGATGAAACCAATTTTTCGTCGGGTTTCCATTACCTTACCCAACCATACTATTTAGCTCGGTTGCTTTCTTTAACTACCTACCTACGTAAAAACCCCGTAGATTTTTCTTAGTGTATTTTTAGGATGATCAATTACCCGAATTTGCAGTAATTGAAAACTGTATCTTCCACACATTTCGGAAGGTAATTTTCAAACTCAGTAATCTATCTTTTGCATATTTGCATGGTTTTTCACATTTTATCAGTTTTTGTCTTTATCTAGACAGGGAAGCGGAAAGAAAAATCACCGCTGGTCTTTACGCCGGGAAAGGGTCCGAAAATAGACCCTTCCGGATTTTCGACCCGTTCCCCTTGGCCTACCGGCCCGGTAGGATCTATTTTTTAGACCCTTCTCCTATACTAACAACCTGCATTAACAGCCTCTTGTTTCCTGTTGTTAGTAAGTAGGTAGTAAAAACAGACCTTCACTGTGGAAATTTTTTACTTACCTTTTAGGCAGTCACCTATTCTGGTACAAGAACTGAGCTTCGCACATATACATAGATAGGTCCTACATACAAGTAGATAGGAAGGTTGTTAAGGCAGGTTGTTAGTAGGTGGGTAGTAAAAACCAGACTGAGTGGGTATTAGAAATTGTACCAAACCCTTGTTGGGTATCAAAGTTGATATACATGGTTATTAAAAAAATTAAATACTTGATTTTGATATATAATCATGGTTATCAAAACAATCAAATGCCCAATTATTATATGTAACTGTGGTTCTCAAAAAAGTTTAGGGAAAAAAATCAAATATCCACCCAAACCCTCCAGGTCTTTGCTGGTTCTTTCATGAAACCCTGACAATTTCAGATATTGGAATCAGCGGTTCTTCAACTATGAAATTTTTTTAATATTCAGAACTGCTGGGTAGTACAAAAATCAAATACCCACCCTACACTGGTAAAAACAGCCCTTACCAATGGAACAATTTACTTATCTTGTAGTCACCTATTTTGGTGCAGGAATTGCTATGCACATATATACAAACCTAAATATGTAAGATAGGTATGTAGATAGGTAGGTTGTTAAGGTGAGCTGTTGTAAGTAGGTAGTAAAAACAGCCCTTACCTATGTTAAAATTTGCATACATTGTAATTACCTATTTTCCCACCTATCTCCTTTCATATTGGACCTGCTTCTTACAAAATGGGTGACCAAGGTGAAACTAGATATTAACTCAGTTGAGGTTAATGCACAACTGAGTCATAGTGGGCATGGGCATCATCCAGCCTGCTTGCGGGTGTCGGCACACTCTGGCCAACATGATGGCCTACATCAGAGTTTTTTGTTTTCGACTTTCAGAAATCGCTATCCTGCTAGAAGGAAGCATTCACCATGGCTTGAATCGCTATTTGGGCAAATGTTTGTACGAGGGGTAGGCAACTTGGGCTTTTTTTTTCAACACATCTGGTGATTTTTTTTTTTTTTTTTTTAATATGA
>Ga0116227_10010981_pt1 | contig 15480 bp, 4 predicted proteins | sample S1TSphgellanicum_FD_89693 | JGI IMG/M metagenome (GOLD analysis project Ga0116227, IMG submission 89693) | Host-associated microbial communities from peat moss isolated from Minnesota, USA - S1T2_Fb - Sphagnum magellanicum MG | ecosystem: Host-associated > Plants > Peat moss > Unclassified... | reverse complement strand
CTCTCACCAGATTCAGGAGCTAGCCATCCTCTAGTTACTAACGCAGCGGAAGAAATCAGCAACTAGCAATCTTCTAAGCTCCTCGTTCTTCTCTGTCTATCTGCCTATCTTAGTTATCTCAAGTGCTGAAGTACACATCTCTCCCAAAAATCAGCCATACTACTCTAGACTTGAAGCTCTCCTTCTGCAGACCTCCCCTCTTCTCTTCCCATCTGCCTGCCTGAAAAACTTGTTGTTGCTTCTCCATTAAGCTTCTCTACTAAGCTTCTATCACAAGCTGCCTCCTTTCCATTCCGTTCTTCCCCCACTTCCATGCAGCAATAATGGGGCGCCGTAATAAGATGACAGCTAATAAAACAACAAAAACCTCAAGATCAGCCAGCGTTCATACTTGGGTGGGGACCTAATTTCGTGTTACAAAAATTCTCAAAGAAAGATAAGAATTCTTTGAAAAGGAAACATTTCATCCAAACCTTTTTTTTTGCATTTTCATACATGTCCTTGGTTTGCAAAATATGATGTGGTCATATCCCATAGTCTTTCACGTCCAAAAATGTAAAATCCTTCTAAAACCCCACCCATTTCATTTATCACACAATTTACAATTAACAATAATTGAAATTTGGTAATGGTTTGTGACTTGATTTGAACCTTTTATGGCCAAAACTTTGTTCATGATTAGGTGAAAGCACAGTTACATAGAATCTTTGGACTGTCAAAGTTGTAGTTTTTATGGATCATAAATGAATTAAAAATGTAAAACCATATTCAACATTAACATTATCAATTTTTCATTTAACCATGTTACAATAATTTTTTGTGGAAATTGTATTTAAAATTATGGATAATTTTAATAATGGACTCATAATGGACTTTTGAAGTAATGACAAGTTGTATCTATCATGTAGAAAAAAAAACTAAAATTCATTACGCCAAAACATGGTATTAATGATTTGACCATTTTATCACTAATCCCCAAACCTAGTCATATATTCATATATGACATGTAAAATGACTTGTAGTAATTATTATGATTACATGATTGTAGTCATTTCTTCTGTTGGCCATGTTTACAACCAAGGATGCAATTAATGGCAACTAATCTTTCCAAGTGTATGAATTGTGATGATTTCTCGTCCACCTAGCCAATCACATATCACATAAATTAAAAATATAACAAAATATAAATCACAATGTTTAAACTAAATTAGGTAGGTTAGGTAATAGGTAGTAGGAAACTCCATGATGGGCATGAATGCATGATTGAATTACATGAAGGCATCAAATGTGGTATGTTGAATTTTTTTGAAAGTTTCAAAAGTTGTATCAACCTTTTTAAAAACCTACTTTCAATCTACTTTGCAAAATTTGCCAATTGTTCACATTGTGAGAAAGTAGATTGAAAGTAGGTCCCAAAAAAATATTTAAAAATTCTATTCATATATTGCATTTTGAAAAGGTTTGGGCATGATGTTATGAATTAAACACATGCAATACACTTTAATTTCATATCAAAAAAATGTTTTGGATGCCAAATTTAAGTTTATGGAAATTTTATTTTCTAAGGGGCTTCACATTGTCATAATCCAAAAATTCAAATTCCAAAAAATGTATATCAAGGTGCGTAAGGGCTGAAACATTAATAACACATTATTTGAATTGTTTGATTTGAAAAATGTGCAATATTAACTAGAGCAATAAACTTGCAATAAACTAATGAGAATAATCACATACATTAGGAATGACCATATATGGTTTAATCAATATGATAAGTACATCCCAAAATTTATGGCATGACTAGAATGCCTAAAATGCAAAAGATTCCAAATCTATTTTTATTTGTCAAATGTAAGGATGACCAATTAGTATACTTTAATATGCTTTTGCTTGTGTCTTTTTTATTGTTCATAAATGTCTCAATTTTAGGTTTTTTGGAATTGTTTTCAATTGCCTTAATTCACACTTTTGCATTAAAAATCAATATGGGTTCTTGCACATTTATGTGCATATATTGCCTCTTTTTAATTGGACCCTAGCCTTCCAACCCCCATCACTAGACATCAAAAGACATTTCCTTTGTATTTTTTGCACATTTTTGGTTATTTGTACACACTTGTGTGTTTACTTCACTCCCTACCACCAAACATTTGTTGCCCAAAGGGTAACCAATTTTGTATATATTTATATAACTTTTCATTCATGACCAAACACAAAAATCATCCACATGCACAAGTATTGGAATAATTCGAAACACAATTTTTCGCAACCAAACATTTGGTCATACATAATATTTTGAACATTAATAACATTGAAAACTTGTGTTTGTTGGCTACCTCATGCCCACACTATATGGGCATGCTTACCCTACCTACACATTGATGAGGAATTTTTCACATTCTTGAACTTTCATTCTTTTGTTTGGTTTTTGAGGAATTGAAAACCAAAATACCAACAATGTGAAAAATGTGGTTTGAATCAAGTCTCATCAAATTAGACGTATTAACAAGTATCTTTGAACCAATGACATTGTGGGGGTATATCTTTCACCCAAATATGCCTACCAAGTGCAAATTGGGTCAATTATTTACCTTGATTTATTTTTTTAAAAACCAATATGTACCTTAATGAAGTGGATACCCATAAAATTTGCAAATTTATACCCTATTTATAACCTTATGCATATGTAAGAAATACCCATACCCAAAGTTAAATATGTTTTGGCATCTTGGTTGTTTAAAATAATAAATATGACCTAAACCTTAAACTTTGTTAGTTCAATTAATTAGATTGGGTGTTTGCCTTTCTTTCTTTCTTTCTTTCTTTTTTTGCATTTGATTAGCCCATCATATAAATAATAATAAAAAAATTATAAACCAAAACTTTAAAAGCTCTACAAAATAGAAGTTTTCATATGAAGATGTAGTACCTCCCCTTCGGCCCACTTATATAGATGAGAAGGGGAGAACTTGGGCAAAACATATGGGATAAAATTGAAGATTACAAACATGTGATAAAAGTGCACATCTTAAAAGTGGTAGGTGTGTGCTAAAAATATAATTCAAATGGAAGACACTTTAAAACATTTGGAAATTAACAACTAGATTTTAATTCTAATGTTTAACACTTGTGATTACAATTTATGGTCTAGTTGCCTAATACAAGTGTCATCAAACAACTAGGTGCAAAAGATGTCACATGAGGCATCCAGAAGTTGCACCAACAGTTGGAAACTTTTGTGACTACAATTAATTTTTTCATCCACTATCATGGATGAATGTGAATATGACATGAACACCATTTAACCTATGTGGAACTTGATTTTTCAACTACATTTATGACTATTTGATGGATAGTTGCATGATGCCAAATGTCCTTGTTACCTAACTTAGCGTAATTACCTACCTATCTAATTACCCAAGTAAAATAATAAGTAAGTAGGTTTAATAGGTACCTACCCAAACCTACCTACCTATAGGCATAGTAGTTTAGTTAGATATTAGGCCTAGCTATCTTAGCCTAACATATTTTACCTAATGTAATAATCTCAACTAGTCCTTACGATGCAAGTATAAAAACTTAAACCCTTCACTTCCATGAGGATAAATCAAATCCTTAACCATTGCACCACATCATTATATGGTGATAAATTTCTTCAACTTATTTATTTTACATCTTGTTACATACATTAATCATATGGGTAGCTATGTAAATAACTTGTAAGTAGATAGGCAAACATGTGGCCTACCATGTACCTACTTAGATAACTACCCTACCTAGCCTAAGTAGATTACCTACCTACTTAAGTGTACATACCTTTTTATTAGGTAGATAATAAATAGATTGGTAGATAGTAAATAGGTAGGTAAGTAGGTGGTAAGCCTAGCTTAACATAGTTTAACCTACTTAACCGAACGTAGTTAACTACCTTGGTTTAACAAGTTACCTACCCTAGTCCTTTAAGCATGCACGTCATAAATTACCAGTAAAAGGAATTGAACCCTTCACGTTCACAATGATAAACCAAATCCTTACCAATCGACTACACCTCCAAAAGGTGACAAATTTTGTCAAGTTTTTTATTTGAAATGTTTATTTCATATTACTATTTACATAGGTAAATAATAAAGATAGGTAATTGGTAAATAGCTAGGTTGATATAACCTAAATGGATCTTACTAATAACTAAAATGATTACTTAACACCAAGTATGAATTAATTTAAATATTAACTTATTTTTTAATTGGATAACATTTACAAAATATTTGTTAACATTTACAAAGGTCAAAAATATGTACTTAATAATATTTGGTTAATAAACACAACACATTTTTCAGTTTTGTAATTGACCTTTACAACTACATAATGATTAGGAAACACATATGTGACTAATGATTAATGAATTACTAAACCCATGTCATTTCACCCATTTAGTTGCAAAGGACGTTCAGTTACAAAGCCTAGTCATTTTAACAACTAGAGATTATCTCGATTTGGTACGTGGAAAATCCGTATTTTTTATGGGAGATAATCTCTTAGAAGTTTCTCTCGCCAGGTTTTTGATTCGATGCGGAATGATTGTTTATGAGATTGGTAGTGGTTACAAACTTTCAATAAATATGTTACATCTCCCCAGATATGGTATGGAATAGCACCATCTATTTAAAATATCTTATAATAATGAAATTCCATGTCATCATTAACCTTGGTATGACATGCACTACCACTTTTTTTATATTAATTATATTTAATGCAAAGTTATGAAGCTCAAAAAAATTTGCCTTGAAATAACCTTGGCCACCTTAGGTTGACCTAGGTCAACCTACCTACTACCTACCAACCTAGCCTAGACCTAAACCTCCCTAGATTGATTTAAGATGAACTTGTTTACCAACCTATACTACTTACTAACCTAAGATAATTATGTCATATCTAATTGCATTTAGTTACATCATAATCGCATTTAGTCGCACAAATTTGAGGTGGTTACAAACTTGATAAAATATTTTGTAATGAGGCTACTTAAGTTGACTTGGCAAAAATTATAAAACTAGGAACCTAGGCAAGCCTACCAAGGTTAACCTATTAGTAGGGTAACCTATTTTATGTATATTTAAACATATATTAAATGTAGTCAATTTCTTATATCTAGTTAAGTAACTTACAAAGTAAACTATATTATGAAATAGGTTTTTACTAAGTAACCTAGATACATAGGTTAACTTAATAAGTATATTAACTTAAGTTAATGTGTTAAGTAGTTAAAAAATCAAGGAGTTATGTGTCACCTTTTTCAAAACAACTAAATTAATATTAGAATCATAATTACAAATTAACAATAAATTATTTAGTACACATACACATGCATGTGAATTCATGATTTTAAAAACCTCATAACACACACAAAATTATGACATGCCATGACAAATATTGGTGCCATAAATTCAAAACACACAAAAACCTATGGTGTCACAAAGAATCATGAATTGCCATGAAAATTTGTGACACCTTGTTGCCAAATGTCATCATCACATGGAAAATCAAGTCATTATTAATTACAAAAAAAAACATTTTCAACTAACTAATAAATGAGATTAATTCATAAATCAATGACATGAATCATGATGTTGACAAATAAGACCACATCATCTTATTGGCATATAGTATGTCATCTCATTATCATGGGAAATTGAGTCGTTATTAGTCACAAAGGTGGATGGTTCTTGTAACTAACTAACTAATTAATGAACAAAAATTGAAAAACAATATGATAATTTACCAAAAAAAACTACCAAAAAACTTAGTGTTTTTTACTAGTAAATCTACTTAAAAAAACCCAATTTGAACAAACTTCAAAAAGACCATTCAGTCATCTTGAACAAGTTGATTTCAACATGTTCGTTGTGATCGGGGTGGTTTTTTTTACTGGCATAGTATGGACCATTTGACTGGTCAAATTTTTACCCATATAAAATAACATTTGTGGCTAGTAAGTAGGTAGGTAGGTCGTTAAAAACCAAGCAAACAAGTAGGTAGGTAGGTGGTAGCCTACCCTACCTTATCCTACTTAACCTACTTTAACTTACCCTAGTATATCTTACTTAGCCTACCCTACCTACTTTAGCTTTTTAAACACATTGTACATAGGTTATAATGTTAGGAATTGAACCTTTAACCTCCCCAATGATAAACCAAGTCCTTAACCAATGGACCACACCATCAAACAGTGTGCAACTTTTGTTAATTTTTTAATTTCATATGTTTATTTCAACTCATTGCAAGACTTTGAAGTATGAAAGTAGGTAGGTTGTAAAAGATAGGTGGGTGGGTGGGCGGGTGAATAGATAAGTAGGTAGGTGGGTGGGTATGTAGGTACGTAGTACATGTATATAGAAGTAAGTGTGTGGGTAGGTAGGTAGTTAATATGTAGGTAGGTTATAGGTGGGTAGCTAATACATCTAGGTAGGTTATAAGTAAGTTGTTATACATAGACTAGATAGGTAGGTAGGTAAGTAGGGAGTATGTAAATAAGTGGGTGGGTGGGATAAGTAGGTATTACATTTAGGTACGTGGGTGGGTTGGTAGGTAAATATTACATTTAAGTAGGTGGGTGGGTTGGTAGGTAGGTAGGTTGTAAAATTATAGGTGGGAGGTAGGAGGTAGGTATGTAATAGGCATAAGATGTTCCATTTGACTAAAGAACATTGGTCATTTTGACTAATGATGTTAATTTCTTATGTTCAATTTGACTAAAACCTATTGGCCATTTTGACTAAGGTTGTTTAGCTTGACTATATGTATTGGTCAAAATAAATTACTCTAGTAAACTTGATTGGTTAAAAAATACTTGTTTTGAGCCTTTAGTTAAAATGGACATGTCCATTAGTAAAAAAGGACTAGTTAGTCAACTTGAACTGTTTGAAAAATCAAGAATTCAAACTTAGTGAAACCAACAAGTTGTCATATTGATTGCAGTTGCAAAACCATGGTGCCATGCAACATGTTGATGCCTTTTGCGATTACTTAGTGATTGTTATGACTATGTAGTTATAAATGTAGTTGAAAAAAACAATGGTCATTTGTGCGTCGGGTTCAAAAGATAGGATTTATTGTAATGAAGGTAAAATTTTTGGACTTACATCTTGATGCAAAGAGTTACATTGAGGAATTGGACATCATCTCTAACATAGTGACCAACCAATAAACACCTCATTTCATCCAAAGTAGTGTATGAATCATCATGTTGACTAATAGTCAAATATTTTATTACGTACAACACCAAAACATGTCTTTTACGACTAGTTTTATGTGACTATAATCATTTTTTTAGTTGTTTTTAAAGTTGTTTATGTCATTTTCTAGTCATTTCTCCCATTGTAGTCGAATAGGACAAGGTATAAAAGACATGTTTTGGCATTATAAATATTACACATGGAATGCCACATCATGATATTGTGAGATTAAAAATCATTATTCTAGTCACAAAAGTCAAGGTATTTTTAATTAATTAATTTTAATTTATTTAAAGCATAATTACTACAATTTTAAAAATAATAATATATCTATCCAAAAAAAACACACTAGTAGTCATACTAATTATAGTTGTAAAACCATGACATCACATGATGTCTCAATGGCCTTTGCAACAAAATAGTGATTTTTGTGACTAAATAGTTACAATTGTAGTTGAAAAGGACAATAGTCATTTATTTGATCGATCAAAAAACCCATAATGTGTTGTTGTGAGACGTCTTGTGTCATTTAATCATTTATGTAAAATTTGCAAATGTAATTGCAAAAGCAACTTGGTTGTGAACCAACAATGGATGAAATATGCTCATTTTTCATCAATCTTTTCATATCTGTGTTAGTCATAAATTATAGTCATGTGTCCCTAAAATTTGGATCTATCATAATGTAGTCACATATGTGATTAGGAGCATTTGCAACTATGGTGACATGTAAGACTAGTACAAGTGTTCTCACAAAATGAGTTGATTTAAACATTAATTGCACACTAATTGCAAACCTAACATTAAAATGGACAAGATTTCTTTTACCGAAACCTCCCTATTGAGGGGGCCATAAATTGCAAGTTACTTAACAAAATTGAATGATTCAAAAACTTACTACAACACTTAAAAATGAACTACAAATTACCTTGAGACCCCATCACCCACCAAATGTCAACCATGACACCATTTTAATCTTTGTATACATTAAGTGTTTATTCATAGGCATGACATTTACCCTCAAGGATGAATCAAACATTTTGAGTAAATAACATTTAAACATTGGATTTAGTTTCTAAAATTTTTTTTCAAATTCCAAAATGCAATTAATTTTTTTCAAATTTAGTCAAACATATGAAAAATACATACCCATTTTTAACCCCTAAAGGGGTATATGATGGGGGGGGGGGGGTTCTCACCTTACTTGTCTATCAAAAAGATAAATTTCTATCTACTTGGGTGTTATCTTGATGGGAAAAAATTAATGTTAATATTCCCTTACTTGATGCATAACAATTATATATTAAAAATTATATATCATCACTTGAACATTATTATGAACATACTTGCACAACATTGCTATAAACCCTTAGCTTCATCAAACTATTTTTTGGGCCAAAACTAAAATCATATAATCTCTTGTACAAGTGGACAACATTTTAGACTAGTGTTGGGTGAGTATTCAAAATGATAGATAAAATTGACAATTTTGGTTCCAAGCACCTAGAATAAACTAAGAATTGAAAATATGTTTGTGGCCTAGTTTTGAAACTAGGGATGGAACTAACAAGTGAAAGCACACTATGATGACCTAAGGGTGTCACATTGTACTACTTTCCAAGGGTGTGTATGTTTGAATGTATCCCACCTTAAACTTTTGAAAAAAATTCATAATATTTTTGCATATTATGTTAGAATATAACCTAAGCAATATATTAAAAAAAAAAAAAAACTATTTCATTTCATTTTTCTAAAGTGGGAGATTGGAGTATATTTATGGAAACAAATGTAATACATACTTGTGTACTCTAAAATATAATAAACTCTGAAGAAAAATTAATTTAAATGATTTTAATCTTTATGAAATTTGAATGTATATTGAACCATGTCATTTCACATAATATGAACCATGTTTGGATACCATGTGATTAATTTGAAAATTTTCATTTCAAAAAATGAATTCTTTCAGAAAAGATGCAATAAATGTGTGGTAAATTGAAATTTTGACAAGTAATCACATTCACATGGAAAGTGAGCATAGCTAGATGGGCAATTTTTTAATTTCATTAAAATTGATTATTTTAATGATTAATGAAGCCTTAAAGTTAGTGCAATCAAAATGAAACAATGGCCCTTATATACCAATGTATATTATAAATATACTCATGGATCTTTGAATATAGATAATGAATTTATTATTTTTTTAAAAATTAAATAACATTAATGTTGTAAAATAATAATTGTAGGGCCCAAAAACCAAAATTGATACCTAAAATTAAATGTACCATACTTTTCGAATAATTATATTATATGTACTATAATACTAAACCCAAAAATGTCCCAAAGGCCCAAAGGGGGTCACTGTAGTGTGCTTTCACTCTAACCCCCAATTCCACTTGGTTATGTTTTAAAACCAAATGTAAGGTTTAATTACTAAGTGAGATTGGAACTAAAATAGGACCAACATTTTGAAAAATCTAATTCTAATTCTAGGTGGAGCAAAATTAATTGTTCATCATGGTACATTTTCATGTTTCAATTAACCTAGATGGGGGTACCTCCCAAGTTCATCTTTTTGTTTTTTTCAATGAGCCAATTTGATTAGTTCATCACTAGAAAAAACTAAAATCAAAATTAATTAAAAAGTTACCAAAATAAAAAAAAATTACATTAGAAGATGGACTAGAACCTCCGTTTCAGCTCACCTATATAGGTGAAAAGGGGAGAATTTGGGCCAAAACATATGGGGATAAAAGTGTGGTGCTATTGAAAACATCTCAAGGAAAACATCAAAAATAACATAAAACCAAATAATCCAAAACAACCCTTTCGCCCACCCTCCCAAAAAAAAACCATGGGCTTTTTAGGTCCATGTTTCATCACCTCATTAAATGAATATAATTTATATTCCTACATTTCTTTCTCACCATCTTTGACCTAAGCTAATGGAAGGAAAAGGGGGTATAGGCAATATGAGTTACTTATTCATGCTCCTATTACGTATTGAGGGGTGCACCCACTTTTTTATTTTATTTGGGCATCGTGTTGCTTCACATTACCAATGACGATAAAGTCAAAATATTAATATATTTAAATCTTATTTAAATAAATCATTTTAAGAAATTAGTTATCATACATTGATAATACATGATCATATAAAATGTCCATGAAATCATTTTCACTTCCATTAATTTTAAAATATGAAACTTAATTTTCACCTATTAAACATTAATATTTTTGGCACCCATGATGTCCTTTTGGGTGGCCTTTGTTGCTTCAAAAACCATGTTTTTGGGGCCTTTCCAACATTCCCCAATGTCTTTCCTACCATGCTTCCCAACAACCATTGGTTCAAAAAATATATAATATAAAATATTTTTTACCCTAGTGCTTGCAACGTTCCCTATATGCTTTTCAATGTCCTTTGACATTGTATCCAACACCTTCGACCCTCAACCTCTTAGTACCATCCATGTCCAACCTAACACCTCTAATGTTTCTATTGTGTTTTTTTTACACCCTTGCTATGCTTCTTGTTATTTTGTTGTTTTTTGTTAATATTGATTTGAATTTTAACTACAGATGTTGGATTTCAAAACATTTGTTAGGTTGAGATGGAACTTGGCTTAACAACAATAATAGTGGTTTAAAGGCTCCAAAAACATTCAAGTTTTCACTAATTCTAAAAAAGACCAAAGTTCAAAAGGAAAATATATTCTATTGATTTGATATTAAAAAGTAATTAGAAGGGGGAAAAAAATTATTTGTTTCAAGGAAAGGGTGGTTAGAAAGGGGAAAATAAAATATCCACCCCTAAGTTGTGTGTGGAGGTGATATTAAAAGATTGTTAGATGCCACTTCACATTAAATATTCATGAATTTATTTTTTAAAATGGTTTATATTAAATATGAATAATTTTATAAACATAAAAGCGATAAAAATAATGTAGGTTTCTCAACTTTGATAAAGTGTTATGATGGATATTTCATTTTCACTATTGATTTGAACTTGTTTTTAATTTTGATTAAAATGTGTGCATTAATTTTTTTTCAAAATTAAATAAAAATTCTATTTTTTAAATTTTAATATATTATTTCATTAATTAGAAAGTATATTATTTTTTATTTAAATAACTATTAATTTTTTAAAAATATTTGTTGTTAAAAATGTAAATAATTTAGTTTTAAAAGTTATAATTATAATGAAATCTCGTATCTATTTATTTGTAATTTTGATTTCAATACAAACGAAAAGTTCTCATCATATTAAATTTAGTGTTATCACTTGTTGGAATAATGAACATTATGAAAATTAATCCATATCAAATCCATTATGAAATGTATGGACGTAGAGTGTGATTTATTGGTTTAAAATACACCAAAACATGTTCTTTTCATATCAAACAAGATGTTAATATTTAGAACTTCTTAAAAATTTGCAATCATGATGTGTGGGTCAAAATTTATAATTATAATTCAAATTTTATCTTTCAAAACATAAATAATGTATTATTTATAATTTAATATGTCACTAAGTTTAAAAGTGTAGTTTTTAAATGAAAAGGTGAAACACAAATGCATTTGAATATGAATTATCATGCATTCTTAAGTAACAACATGCAAAAAGCAATCTCAAGGTTTTCAAAGTGTGATACATAGTGAAAGTAGGTTGAGAGACATGTGATTTATGATTAAACTATAATTGATTTAACCAAAATATTAAATTTGTGAGTAATATAAAATTTGAATTCAAAAGCTAGACTTTGAAAATATTTCAATTAAATAAAAAATATAAAAATTGTTATAATCAACTTTTATGATTTTTGAAATCTTGTTTGTTTCAATTTGCACCTAATTTGTAAGTATTGGTGTATTGCCCACAAATTACATCACTTCTTTTTTTCTTTTTCTTTTCCTACCTTGTTCACTTTCATTTTTCCTTCTTGTAAAGCTTCCATGGCAACAATTCATGTATCCTCCCATGCATTTAATTCAAATGTTGAGAAAAAGTTGTAACCTTTCAACATATTCATGGGATGTAAAAAACACACATGATTTAATACATTCATAATATTTTCAAGATTGCTTAAATATTTTTTATTAATGTAGTACAAAGGTAACTTCAACACATGTTTGTAGAATAATTAATGAAATTGAAATTTTCATGTCAAGAATAAAACATTCTTGAACATTCCAAAAGACTATGTATTTTCAAAAAACAATCTTTGAAAAACTTAAATCTGAAAATTATAAAATTTTCAAAAATAATGTAATTGGTGTTAAAGATGCCAAGGTACTACAACAATAAATAAAATGTAAATATAAAAATGACATTCATGTACATTAAATTATGCAATAAACAAGATTTGGATTGTTTTTTTCTAGTAGGTCATATTTGCATAATGGACAAGGATCAACAAATGAGTTTTAAAAGACATACAAACCATTTGATGTGATGGAATCATACTTGTTTTATGACAACATTTTCATCTTCTATCCTATTCAATAATGTCAATAATTATTATTAGGGTTTTCATAAGTTGCAAGGATAGTTTAAATTCATATAATAGGAAATCACTCATTTTTATATTATAAATTTATTAGGATTTATCATCAACTAATGACATTTGTAATGATAAAAATGTTGGTCATCTACCCATATAAATAATGATGATCCAAATTGAGTTTTTAATCAATGAATCTCCAAAAAAAATAATGAAAATATCACAAATTTCTATCATGAGTACATAGAAAGGTCATTTTTATTCAATAAAAGATCCATGCAAAAATCTTTCTATTTATGTATGATAGGAAAATTGGATTGTTAAACATGTCATTATCCCAATAGACTATTAATAACCATTGATTTTGTTACAAGAAATGCACAAAGTTATTTTTGTTTATTTATCATATTATGTATGTAATTTTGTAACAATGATCAAGTGGCATTTTGCATATACAATGTCTTGTAAACACTCATAAATCTTAATTCAATTTTATTGAAGCTTGATTTTATGTAACAAAAAAAATGTCAAATGTGGATTTCAAAGATAATATTATTCACAAATATACCTATTTAGGGTGAAAACACAGTCAAAGGAACCGAAGGTGCCAAGGTAAAAGTCCTTTTCCAAATATTATACATGACACGTGTCATTTTTTTTGTTAGTTTATAACTTAAATTTTTAATTTTGGATAGCCCATTTAACACTACATTTTGATTGAAAATTGAATTTTTATCTCATGTATATTATGCATTTATGCCCTCTATGACATAAATATGAATAACTTTTGTTAAAGTCACATTTTCAAAATCCATAATTTTCATAGTCAAAAACACTTTTGAGTGGAATGTGCTTAAATGGGTTATTTAAAAAAATCATCAATTCAAATCCTAATCATCAATGTTAAAATCCTCTCCAATTTTTAGAAGGATTGGTGCACATTTGGTAATTAAAAAGACATTTGAAAATAACAAGGATTGTCCATTCCCAAACTTTGAGTGTTTTGAACATGCAAAAACATTATTGATTTGTGTCAAGCTTTGAGCATGTAAACTTTGCAGTTAATGGAACATAATCCAAAAAACATTACAACAATCCAAACTATTATGCTTCCCTTGTGATCTTTCAAACATACAAAAATGCAATTTTAAGGAGTGTCCACTCATTTAGGTGGTTCCTTTAATTGTGTTTTTACCCTTTAGCCATTATTTAATTAATTTTTTTGTATTATTGCATCTTCAAATTATTTTATCTTTTGGGTCATCCTGGTTGAGTGATTTGACAAATATAGTATATTATATTATATTATTTTTAAAAAACCCATGCCATTTAAAACATGTTTGTAAAGGTATAAACATGCTAATATTGTATGGATTGTGTTATATAGTAATGATGTGATGCATAAAATTTAATCGAATTATCAAAACATGTATCAAAATAAATTCTAAGTCCCCAAAAAAAACATAGAAAAAAAATTGAGGAGAAGAGTACATCTTTCCTCTTTTGGTCTATTAATTCTTTCAATTGTTTGTTTTCACATAATGCACACATAATGAGTTGAACATCACTTGTTGTGTAACATTTTAAGTGAATGCAAATCACAATGAAGGAGACACAAATATGTCCATACTTGAACATAGAAAACTCATAGCAAAAGTCACAAATTTGTCAAAAATCACAATTTACACGATAAAAACACAATTTTACATAATTCCAATATCTTTAATCTTATGGCCTACCCTCATTCTTGTTTTGTGTTTGAAACACATTTTCATTGGATCATTGCCAAATTCATAATGTGTTTTCACATTTGCTCCCTCTTGCCCTTTGTGCATGTAACTCCCACATAATATTTACATAATTGCAAAAAAACACACAAATTCATATAATTTATGATCTATGAAGCAAAAATGAATGTAAAGAAGAAATTGCATACCATACTTAGTATTAAAAAGGACTCCATCATGGTTGTTTCCACATGTTAAATGCAAAAAACATTTTTACATTCTCACCTTTTACATTGACATATGTTCCTTTGTTAACAATCTCTTGAACAATGTTAGTATATTCACATGAAGCCTAACAAGACAACACATGTTCATATGTCAATGACATGACAGGTTGAAATAACTTTTATATAAATGAATTTTGATCAAAAGATAAATTAATTCATTCTTATATGAAATTGAAGTGTGAATAACATTGCAATGCAACTTGAATTAAAATTGAATTCAACAAAATTGAATTCCAATTCAACTAAATTGAATTCAAGTTCATTTAAAGATAAACAAGGTGCAAATTGCTGGAAAATTTATTGAAAAATCTTCATGTGAATATGTTGTTGGAAGAAAAAACATAAATATGAAAAAACACATTTTCATGTCTTTTCACTTGGGAATGGGCTATGTAAATTTCAATTTAGAATTGTATAGTGTATGACAACTTATGGAACCTAAAGTTGTCCTACCTAAACCAACTCTGATGAACCATCATCGCTAGAATTTTATTTCAGTTTCATAAGGAGCCACTTGATTGCCCCATCACCAATTTTTTGGAATATGGGGCACTCCTCAACATTGAAGCCTAAATATGCTTCTCTCCCCAAAATAGAAGCATATTTTGTCACACTTCCCTTTGCCCCCCCCCCCCCCCCCCCCCCCCCCTCCCCTCCCCCCCCCCCCCCAGTACAATAGCTATCACCAAAAACAGCCACATAGAAAAAGAAAGCCCAGCGGAGTTAATTAGGG